>ERZ1090866.637-NODE-640-length-12526-cov-7.842434_pt1 | contig 12526 bp, 11 predicted proteins | sample MGYA00478477_ERZ1090866 | MGnify/ENA primary metagenome ERZ1090866 (study PRJEB33644, sample SAMEA5815737) | chicken gut metagenome | biome: Chicken; feature: Gastrointestinal Tract; material: Caecum | place: Ireland | collected 2019-01-01 | study: A study of the... | reverse complement strand
GGGGGGCCCGCAGCCCGCGGGTACTTATTTTCAGGATACAAGCTTGGCTGTGGGTTGGTTTTTGACCCTTCACGCCCTCTGGCGCCCCCCGCGGCGCAACTTTGCGCGGCGGGCTGTGTATTTGAGGGATTGTTGTATGTATGTTTTCGCTCGTATGTGTTTTCAGATTAGGTCTGAAAACCGCTTCTCTCGTGCGATGAGAGCGATTTTACCCGTTCGTTTTTCGCTGTTTTCCGGAGAAAAAGCGCGCAAAATGCGGGAAAGGCATACATTTCGATGAAAATCTAAATATATTTTCGATATTTATCGAAATAAAAAAGACGTTTTCAGGCGCAAATCGGGCGGTTTTTCTATGCGGGGAATTGTACATAAAAGTTCCAGCAACAAGCTCGGAAGGGGGGGGATTGACACGAAGGCGGAGAAAGCTCGCGGAACGGAGCAAAGGCGCGGGGCGGAAAAAACTCGAAGAGGGGAACGGTTCGCGAGGGAATAAAATATGAAAACGGTGCGCTTATGTGCGGGTTTTGCTGCGGCGGACGCGTCGGGTAAATTTTAAAACGGGCGCGGTGTGGATTGCGCGATTTTCGCACACAATAGGGGTATGGAGCGCGAGGGAAAGCGGGAAAACTTCTTTATCGGCACATGGCGAAAGGGGCGGGCGGCGTGGAACGTGCTCTCGGCGCATCGGTTTACCACAATCGCGGGAACGCTCGTGTTCTTTCTCATCATGTCGCTCGTGCCCTTCCTGTTCTGGGTCTCCCTCCTGTTCGGCGGCGCGGACGCGCTTTTAGACCGCGTTCTCGAACTCGAACTTTTCGGCTGGGCGCGCGATCTGGTGACCTTTCTCCAAACGAATGCGGAGGGGGCGACGGCGGGCGCAAGTATCTTCCTTATAGCCACGACGCTGTGGTCAAGCTCGGCGTTTTTCTACCATCTCAGGCGGAGCGGAGAGATCGTCTATGAGGTGCGCCGCAGGGGGAAGGGACTGAAAGTGCGCGTTGCAGCGATCGCATTCACGCTTGCCGCAATGCTCGGGCTCACGCTTGCAGGCGGTGCGATGCTTGCCGTCACGATCCTGACGCGCCGTCTGCCGCTCTGGCTCGCCATTCCCGCCGACCTTGCCGCCTTGCTTGTGATCGGCTTTCTCGCTGCATGGCTGCTGAACGTGTATGCCTGTCCCTATCGCGGCAAGAGCCGTGCGCTTGCGCCGGGGAGCTTTCTCACGGCTCTCGCGTGGCTCATCGCCTCCGCGGCGTTTTCCGTGTACTTCCGTTTCAGCAATCCCGAACGCCTGTACGGCGCGCTTTCGCTCGTCATCGTTTTTTTGCTGTGGCTGTATTGGCTGATGATCTGTTTTACGGCGGGCATGGTATTCAACCGCCGCGCCGTGCTCGGAAAGAAAATCTACGAAAAATAGGCGGAAGGGCAAACAAAAAACCCGCACGGGTGCGGGTTTTTGATGGTTTAAATATCAGAGACAGCGGACGCGGATCACGTCTTTCACGCCGCGGATAAGGTCGATGCAGGCGGCGGAGGGGACTTCGTCCAGATCGAGCACGAGGTAGGCGTATTCGCCCTTGCTCTGGTCCTGCATATGCGCGACGTTGATCCCCTGCGAGGAGATGATCGCAAGGATCTTGGAGAGGATCTCCTTCACGTTCTTGTGATGCACGCAGACGCGGGCGGCGCTGTCGCGCGGCATGGAGACGGAGGGATAGTTCACGCTGTTGGTGATGTTGCCGTTTTCCAGATAGTCCGTGAGCTGCTTGCCCGCCATATAGGCGCAGTTGTCCTCCGCTTCGGGCGTGCTCGCGCCAAGGTGGGGAACGCAGAGAATATTCTCTTTTCCGAGCAGCGTTTCATCGGGGAAGTCGGTGATATAGCGGGAAACTTTGCCGCCTGCGACCGCCTCGACGATGTCCTCGCTCACAACGAGGTCGCCGCGCGAGTTGTTGATGATCACGACGCCGTCTTTGCAGGCGGCGAGCGTCTTTTTGTTGAACATGCCCTTGGTGTCGGGCGTGAGAGGAACGTGGACGGTGATGAAGTCGCAGCTCTTGAACACGACGTTTAAATCGTCGGTAAATTCAACGCGCCTGTCGATCATCCATGCGCTTTTGACGGAGATGAAGGGATCGTATCCCACGACGCTCATGCCGAGGTGAATGGCGGCGTTGGCGACCATCGCGCCGATCGCGCCAAGACCGATGACGCCCAGCTTTTTGCCCATGATCTCCTGCCCGACAAACTTGCTCTTGCCTTTTTCGACGAGTTTGGAGATGCCTTCCTGCCCTTTGAGCGTCTGCGCCCAATTCGCGGCGTCTACGATCTTTCTGCCGCCGAGGAAGAGCTCGCACAGCACCAGCTCTTTGACGGCGTTCGCGTTCGCGCCCGGGGTGTTGAATACGACGATGCCCTTTTCCGTGCATTTGTCGATGGGAATGTTATTCACGCCCGCGCCCGCGCGCGCCACGGCGAGCAAGTTTTCTCCGAGGGGGTAATCGTGCATCGCAAAGGAGCGGAGCATGATGCCGTCGGGGTTTTCCACCTTATCCGAATATTCGTAGCCCCTGAATACTTCGTCCGCAACGGGGCTGATCGCGTTCAGCTTCAAAACTTTCATGTTACGCGTTCTCCTTTTCAAACTTCTTCATGAAGGCGATGAGCGCCTGCACGCCTTCGACGGGCATCGCGTTGTAAATGGATGCGCGCATACCGCCCACGAGACGGTGTCCTTTGAGCGAGACAAGCCCGTTCTGAGCCGCCTCTTTCACGAACTTCGCGTCCAGCTCCGCGCTGGGGGTGACGAAGGGAACGTTCATGATCGAGCGGTACTTCTTCACCACGCTGTTGGTGTAGAAGGAGGAATTGTCGATGAAGTCGTACAAAAGCCCCGCCTTGTACTCGTTGATCGCGTTCATTTCCCTGACGCCGCCGAGCTTTTTCAGACGGCGGAGCACAAGCGTCGCAATGTAGATGGGGAAGCAGGGGGGCGTGTTGTAGAGGCTCTTGTTCTCGTCCTGCACCTTCCATTTGAGCATGGTGGGGCAGATCGCGAGCGGATCCTGAATGAGGTCGCGCCTGGCGATGACGATGGTCACGCCGGCGGGAGCGAGGTTCTTCTGCGCGCCCGCATAGATGACGCCGAATTTCTTCACGTCGACTTCGCGCGAGAGGATCTCGGAGGACATATCCGCCACGAGGGGCGCTTTCGTCTCGGGAAACTCCGCGTAGCGCGTACCGAAAATGGTGTTGTTCGAGCAGATATGCACATAGTCGGTATCTTCGCGGAACTGAACGGAGGCGAGGTCGGGGATATAGGTGTACGTCTTATCCTCGGAGGAAGCGACGCACGCCGCGTCGCCGTAGATCTTGCCCTCCTGCCATGCTTTCTTGGCGAAGTTGCCCGTTACGATGTAATCCGCCTTTCCCTTGTGCATCAGGTTGAGGGGAACGGCGGCAAACTGCTGGGACGCGCCGCCTTGCACGAAGAGGACGGCATAGTCGTCGGGAATGTTCATCAGTTCCCGCAGGAGCGATGCGCCTTCGTCTACGATCGCCTCGAACGCCTTGTTGCGGTGGGAGATCTCGGTTACGGACATTCCCGTCCCCGCAAAGTCGAGCAGGTCGCGCTGCGCCTCTTCGAGGACTTCGAGGGGCAGGGTGGAAGGACCTGCGGAAAAGTTGTATGCTCTCATAATTCACCTCTTGTAGCAAGTCAGCTATTTCAATCCATTATAAAACTTTTCATACCGTTTGACAAGTGTTTGCCGCAAATTTTACCAAAAAGCGCCCGTGTTTTTCGCACGGCGGGGGCGGCGGAATACAAAAAAGTGCGGCGCGCGGCAAAAAATCCCGAAGAAAGTATTTACATTTGCCTGAATTTGGTGTAAAATAGAAACAGGGGCATAGCCCGAACGACGAGAGGTGGCAACATGGAAGACGTCAAAAATTACGAAGACAGAAAGTCTGTGGTCATGGAAGGAATGTACAAGGGGATGGCGGGCAAGATCGACGAGGTCAGACAGTCCGTCTCCAAAGAGTTGCAGTTCAGTTCCGCCCAGCAGGCTTCCGCTTACGAGTCTCTGGCGGGTAACTTCAAGCAGGGCGTGGATTCGGTTCTTGCGGAACTGCGCTATCTCTCGCAGCAGAACAGCGCCATTTACGATTATAACCAGAAGGAGCGCGCCGGCGTAAAAGACGCGCTTTTGGAGGCGGTCCGCGCCTGCAACGAACAGATCGCGGCGATGGAAGCGCGCGTCAATGAGAAGATCGAGGCAATTCAGGCGACGCTCTCGCAGGAGATCGTCGAAAAACTCGCCGCACTGAACGCGCAGCCCGCCGAAGAGAGGGCGGAGACGTCCGCGCAGGAAGAGAACGCGCCCGTCACGGAAGAGAATTTCGATTACGACGTGCTTGCGGAAAAGATCGCTTCCGTCATGCCCGAAGTCGATTACGACGCGCTCGTCGATAAGATCACGGCGGCGATCCCGCCCACGGACGCGGACGCAGTCGCCGCGGCGGTCGTCGCGACCATTCCGCAGGTGGACGAGAACGCCATTGCGGACAGAGTGGCGGAATCCGTGCCTCTCGTCGATTACGACCTCGTTGCCGAACGCGTCGCTTCCGTCATGGAGAACGAATTCGACGTGACGATGGACGAGACGGGCGTCGAAAAGCTTGCCTCCGCCGTCGCTGCGGAGATCGACTACGAAAAACTTGCGGCGCGCGTTGCGGAACTGTTGAAGGAGCAGGGCGCGTTCACGGTCGTCGCCGCGCCCGTGGTCGTTCCCGCGGAAGTCACCGAAGCGCCTGCGGAAGAAGTTGCGGAGGAGCCCGCGCCCGAAGCGGAAGCCGCGCCCGAACCCGAGCCTGAACCCGTGGAAGAACCCGCGGCGGCGCCCGCGGAAGAGGAACTTGCGGCGGCAGCCGTGCCCGCGGAAGCGCCCGCATATACGCCCGTCGCCGTACCCGTACCCGAAGATCCCGCGCTCACGACGCGCTTGAAGCGCAGCTTTAAGGCGAAGATCATCGAGAGCACGGAAGAGATCAAGAACTATTATTTCGATCTGAAAAACGCGCTGCTTTCGTATGCGCGCGTCGGCTCGCAGATCAGTTGGTCGAACGACCGCTTCACCTTCGCGGGGGATACCGTCGCGAAGATCGGCGTTCGCGGCAAAACGCTGTGCCTGTATGTGGCGCTCAATCCCGACGAGTTCCCGTCCAGCGTTTACCACCAGAAGTTTGCGGGCGATACGAAAATGTATGAAAAGACCCCGATGATGATCAAGATCAAGAGCGGCGTTGCCGTCAAGCGCGGCATCCGCCTCATCGAGATGCTCATGGAGAATCTCGGGGCAGTCAAGGAAGAGGGCTTTGTCCCCGCCGACTATGCCGACGAGTTTACGTTCCGCAGCGAGGAACAGCTTCTCGCGGAAGGGCTGATCAAGACGGCGATCGTGGAAAAGTCCGACCTCGACTTCTGAAAATAAAAAAACCGTCCGCCCAAGACAAGGTACGAAAGAGAGCTGAGTTATCGGCTCTCTCGTCTTGTTATTCTCAGTAAAACGGGCGGCGCAGAAGGAGTGAATTGTTTGAAAAACGGTAAGAACGATCCAAGCGACAAGAACGTGAGCGCCATCGAGCTGGCGATTTTAAACGGCATCGAGGCGTACAACCGCGAACAGCAGGCGAAAAAGAAGACGACGGGCGAAACGCGCACGCCCGAGGCGATGGAGGAAGCGGGGCTCAAACCCCGCCGCCGTTCGTGCGCCAAGGGGAAGGGCACCAAACTTCCCGCGCAGTCCGCGCCTGCCGATCCTCCCGCGCCCGCCGCAGGCGCAAACGCGGGCGCAAAAAAGAACGCGCCCGCTAAATCCGCGCCGAAAAAGGACGCCGCGGAAGGGCAGGGCGACGTCCGCGCGAAAGAAAAGGGCAAGCGCAAGAAACGCCCCGTAAAGGTGCTCTTTTTCGGGGGTGTCGGCGAGATCGGCAAGAACATGACGGCGATCGAATACGGGAACGACATCATCGTCATCGATGCGGGCATCATCTTCCCCACGGAGGAGATGCCGGGCATCGACCTCGTGTTCCCCGAGATCACCTATCTCGTCACCAACAAACACAAGATCCGCGGCGTGTTTTTAACGCACGGGCATGAGGACCACATCGGCGGCGTGCCGTACCTGATGAAGGAGCTTGACCCTTCCACGCCCGTCTACGGCACCAAGCTCACGCTTGCGCTCGTCGATAACAAACTGCGCGAGCACAGGCTGAATAACGTCGTCGAAAACACGGTCAAGCCCAAAGACAGCGTGAAAGCGGGCGTGTTCACCGTCCATTTCGTCAACGTCAACCACTCCATTGCGGGGGCGGTCGCGCTCGCGATCGAAACGCCGTACGGCATCATCTTCCACAGCGGAGATTTCAAGATCGATCCCACGCCCGTTGCGGGCGCGCCCATCGACCTGACGGAGATCGCCGAATACGGCAAAAAGGGCGTGCTCTTGTATCTGGGCGAGTCCACCAACATCGAACGCCCGGGCTATACCATGAGCGAAAAGGTGGTCGGAACGACGCTCGAACACCTGTTTGCGGAGAATGCGGACAGGCGGCTCATTGTGGCGACGTTCGCCTCCAACGTCCACAGGTTGCAGCAGATCATCGATATTGCCGTCAAGTTCCGCCGCAAAGTCGCGCTCTCGGGGCGCAGTATGTTCAACGTCGTCGAGGCGGCGGCGAAGATCGGCGAGATCACCATTCCCGAGGGCGTGCTCGTCGACGTGGAAAAGACGAAGAACTTTTTCGATCGGGAGATCGTCATCGTCTCCACGGGGTCGCAGGGCGAGCCGATGAGCGCGCTCACCCGCATGGCTTCGGGCGAGTTCAACAAAGTGACCATCGGCCCGAACGATACCATCATCATTTCGGCAAGCCCCATCCCGGGGAACGAGCGCATGATCTACCGCGTCATCAACAATCTCTATAAAAAGGGCGCGAACGTCGTCTACGAATCGCTGGAAAAGATCCACGTTTCGGGTCACGCCTGTCAGGAAGAGCATAAGATCATGCACACGCTGTTAAAGCCCAAATTCTTTATTCCCGTGCATGGCGAGTACCGCCACTTGAAGCGGCACGTCCTGCTGGCGCAGGAGATGGGCATGAAGCCTTCCCAGACGTTTATTCCCGACATCGGCGTATGCGTGGAGCTGACGGAGGACACCCTGAAACAGGGTGAGAACTTCCCCGCGGGCGCGCGTCTCATCGACGGCGCGGGATTCGAGGATTACGGCACGAGCGAGGTCGTAAAGGACCGTATCCGTATGTCGAGCGAGGGGCTGTTCGTCGTCAGCGTCGCCGTCGCGGGCGGCGTTGTTCTGGGCGAGCCTGTCATCGAGAGCCGCGGCGTCGTTCTGTCGGGCGAGCGCGACTATATGCGCGAACTCAAAGACGTCGTCGATAAGGCGATCGAGAGCGTCGGTTCGCACGGCGGGGCGGCGGAGATTTCCGCGGCGATCCGCCGCGCGGCAAAGACCTATCTCTTCAAAAAGACCAAGCAGTCGCCGATGATTCTGCCGATTGTACAGGAAGTGTAAGGGTTCACAGATTTTCCGCGAACTGACGCGGAAAATCTTCGTGAGTTTTAAGAAAACCCGCGGGTACGCCTGCGGCTAACCGCTGGTTTTCCTCGGCGGCGTTATTCGCAACAGTTTAGCAACGCCGCCTTCACCTTTCCGCATAAGCGCAGGTATGCGCAAATTGAGGGCGCTGGCGCAGGGAAACCCTGCTTGCGCGAGTGATTATAGCTTGCCTCCCTCCCCGAGGGAGGTGTCTGTGCGGCGTTGCCGCACAGACGGTGGGAGTTCTTGCCTCCCTCTGTGAGGGTGAGCCATGCGTAATGCGCATCAGCGCGGTGCGCTGTGCGCGCATGGCGAACTAAGGAATTGCCTTTATCAGCGGCAATTCCGTGCCCGCAGGCGGCACACCACCTTGGTGCCGCCAAGAGGTGCCCCGCAGGGGCGGTGGGAGTGTTTGCCTCCCTCGTCAAGAGGGTGGTGGGAGTTCACGAAAATCAGAGCGGGAGGGTGCGGACATGGGTACGCCGAAAAACGTTGCGGAAGAACTTGTTGCGGGCGTTGCCGACGTGCGCATCCGCGCCATGATGGGCGAATGGCTCGTCTACTTCCGTGAGAAAATGGTCGGTACGATCGAGGACGGGCATTTATACGTCACCATCGTTCCCGCGGCGGAAGAACTGCTCCCGAACGCCGTACGCCAATCCCCGCACGCAGGGGCGAAACCGCGTCTGCGCGTGGAGAACGTCTCGGACAAGGCGTTTTTATACGCGCTCTTTGCGGCAATGTGGGAGGAGCTTCCCGTGCCGAAAAGAAAAAAGTAAATTGAGGACGGCGGGCAATGCCTGCCGTTTTTTACAGGATACGCTATGGAACATGAAAAACTTGCGGCGTTGCGCGCGCAGGAAAAAGAGGGGCGCGACCCCACCTGCGCGGACGAAACGCTGGAATATATGCTGAATACGGCGGAAGAGCTCGGCGCGGAACGCATTCTGGAAATCGGCGCGGGCAAGGGACTGACGAGCATCGCTTTTGCGCTCGCCCGTCCCCAAGCGCGCATTACGGCGATCGAGCGGGACGCGGCGCGCGCCGTTGCCGCGCGGGCAAATTTTGCGCAGTTCGGCGTATCCGATCGCATCGACTTTCTGGAAGGCGACGCGGCGGAGGTTTTGCCCTGCCTGCAAGGTCCGTTCGATCTCATCTTCCTCGACGCCGCCAAGGTGCAGTACCGCCGGTTCCTGCCCGACTGCAAGCGACTTTTAAAAGAGGGCGGCGTACTGTTTTCAGACGACGTACTGCTCTTTGAGTACGGCGTTCCGCCCAAGCGCAGAATGCTCGCCGCGCACATTGCGGAGTATCTCGACAGGCTTGCCGCCGACGCGGATCTTACCACGGAGATCCTGCACTGCGGCATGGGGCTTGCCGTCAGCAGAAAGGGGAAAGCATGAAAACGCTCTACTTGATCAACGGCGCGATGGGCGTGGGTAAGACCGCGGTCTCCCGCGCGCTGCAACATCTTCTGCCCGACTGCGCCTTCGTGGACGGCGACGCGTGTTGGGACATTGCGCCCTTCCGCGTGACGGAAGTGAGAAAAAAGCTCGTATTTTCCAACGCGGCATATCTTCTGAACGCCTATCTCGCGTGCGAAGAGGTGCAAAACTGCGTGTTCTGCTGGGTCATGCAGCGGCGCGAAATCGCCGAAACGCTGTTGCGCAAACTCTCGCTCGGCGGCGTGCGGCTCGTGCGCGTGACGCTGACGGCGCGCGAGGAGACGCTCCGCGCCCGCATAGAGGGGGATATCGCCGCGGGGCGGCGGACTGCCGACGTGCTCTCCCGCGCATTTTCCTATCTGCCTCTGTTTGAAGAGGAGACGGGCGCGGTCAAGGTACCCACGGACGGCAGAACGGTGAACGAACTTGCGCGCGCGATCGCGGACATGGGCGGGGGAAACGCCGCCGAAGGAGCTGCAAATGACGAAACCTGAACTTCTTGCGCCTGCGGGCAATCTTGCAAAACTCAAATGCGCGTTCCGCTTCGGTGCGGACGCGGTGTACGTGGGCGGAAAGAGCTTTTCGCTCCGCGCGTTTGCCGATAATTTTACGGACGAAGAACTCTCCGAGGGGATCGCGTACGCGCACGAACGCGGCAAAAAGGTGTATGCCGCCGCCAATATCTTTGCGCGCAACGCCGATTTTCCCGCCATGGCGGAACATTTCCGCACGCTGGAACGGCTGGGGGCGGACGCGGTGCTCGTCTCCGACCTCGGCGCGCTCACGCTCTGCCGCGAGGCCGCGCCCTCGCTCACGGTGCATATCTCCACGCAGGCGAACGTCACGAACGCCCGCTCCGCCGCCGCGTATGCAGGGCTGGGCGCGAGCCGCGTCGTGCTCGCGCGCGAACTCTCGCTTGCGGAAATCGCCGAAATCCACGCCCATGCGCCCGCAGTGGAACTTGAAGCGTTCGTACACGGCGCAATGTGCATTTCGTACAGCGGCAGGTGTTATCTCTCCGACTATCTCGACGGTCGCCCCGCCAACCGCGGCGCGTGCGTGCAGGCGTGCCGCCGCGCGTACCGCATTCAGAGCGAGGGGCAAAGCGGCTGGTGCGACCTCGAATGGGACGGGCGCGGCACGTATGTGATGAACAGCAAGGATCTGAACATGAGCGCGCACTTGCAGGAGCTTGCGGCGGCGGGCGTCGTCTCGTTCAAGATCGAGGGCAGAATGAAGAGCGAGTACTATCTCGCCACCGTCGTCAACGCCTATCGCCGCATTCTGGACGGCGGATATTCGCAATCGCTTGCCGCCGAACTCGAATGCGCCTCGCACCGCGCCTATACCGCCGCCTACGCCTTCGGGGAGAACCGCGACACCGTTCTTGCCGACGGCTCGCAGGAGGGGGGAACGTGTACGTTCATCGCCGTCGTCAGGGGGTATCGGGAGGGGCGCGTCTGGGCGGAGATGCGCAACCGCTTCCGCGAGGGCGACGTGTTGGAGATCCTCTCTCCGTCCGAGGCGTTCGGAAAGAGCGTCCGCGTTGCGGAGATGCAGGACGAGGCGGGGCAGCCCTGTCCGGACGCGTCCTTCGTGCAGGGAATTTATTCGTTTCCCTGTCCGTACCCGCTCGGCGAAGGCGATATTCTCCGCCGCAGAAGATAAAAATCAATCGAATATACCGTTTTCACCTGCGCGGCAAAAAACCCCGCAGGTTTTTTTATAAAATTTGCGCAAAATGCTTGCTCGTGACGTTGCGTCATGAATTATAATAGGGGAGAGGTGAAAAAGATGGCAGATTACAGAGCAATTCCGCAGGGATACATGACGGTCGGCGAAGTCGCCAAAAAGATGGGCGTTACCGTTCGGGCGTTGCAGTACTACGACCGCGAAGGGCTGTTCCGTCCTTCCGCCGTGAGCGAAGGCGGGCGCAGACTGTATACGGACAAAGACATCATCAGGCTGCACCAGATTCTGTCGCTGAAATCCTTGGGATTTTCGATCGACGAAATCAAAAACAGACTGACCGCGATCGATACGCCCGAAGAAGTCGCCGCAGCCCTTACGGAGCAGGGCGAGGCGATTCAGGCGCAGATCGACGCGCTCACGCAGTCGCTGCACGATATTCAGACGCTGAAAGCGGAAGTCCTGCAAATGCAATCGGTCGATTTCAAAAAGTATGCCGACATCATCGTCAATCTGCAACTGAAAAACGACGACTATTGGCTGATCAAATACTTTGACGACGATACCCTCGACGATTTGCGCGTGCGGTTTGACAAGGAGAGCGGACTTGCGTTTATCCGCAAATTCAAAGCCCTGCGCGAGAAAGCCGTACAGTACGGCGATGCGGGCGTTGCGCCCGAAAGCGCGCAGGGGCAGGCGTTTGCAAAAGAGTTCTGGCAGCTCATCACGGAGTTCACGGGGGGCGATATGCGTATGCTGCCGCAGCTCATGAAAATGGGCGCGATCAGTACCAATGACTCCGATTGGCAGCAAAAACAGGAGAAGCTGAACGCATTCCTCGGTCCCGCTCTCGAAGCATATTTCCGCAGTGCGGGAATCAATCCGTTCGAGGCGAACCATGGCTGACGCGATACGGGTGACGGGATTGAAGAAACGCTACGGGAATATTTCTGTGCTGAACGGGATCGATTTCACGGTGCGGCAGGGCGAAATCTTCGCGCTGCTCGGCGGAAACGGCGCGGGCAAGACGACGGCTCTGGAATGTATCGAAGGGCTGCGCTCCTGCGACGGCGGGGAAGTTACGGTGAACGGCAAAATCGGGATTCAACTGCAATCGGCGTCCCTGCAAGCGTATATCAGACCATTGGAAGCGGTCAATCTGTTTTCCAAATGGAACAAAACGAAACCCGACGCGGCAATGCTCAAATCGCTCGGCATATATGAACTGTCCAAAAAGAAATATGCGGATCTCTCCACGGGGCAGAAGCGCAGGCTGCACCTTGCGCTTGCGTTGATCGGCAATCCCGATATCGTCGTTCTCGACGAGCCGACCGCAGGGCTGGACGTCGAGGCACGGCGCGCGCTGCACGAACAGATCAGGGCGTTAAAGGCGCAGGGCAGGACGATTCTGCTTGCCAGCCACGATATGGCGGAAGTCGAAACGCTGTGCGACCGCATTGCAATCCTCAGAGAGGGGCAAATCGCCTTTCTCGGCACGATCGGGGAACTGACCGCCGCAGTCGGCAGACACTATACGGTGCATATCACCACGCCACACGGGCGGCAAAGTTTCGAGACGGATCATCTCACGCAAACGCTGTTTGAAAAGATTTCCGAATATCACGATAAGAAGATAGAAATTTCAGACGTGCGGACGGACAGAGGCACGCTCGAACAGCATTTTATCGACATTGCGAGGGGCGGACAATGAAAGCGTTTTTATACTGTAAGGGAGTAATACGAACCCGATCAAAAGCGGAAACTGTGCGCTCA
>ERZ1090866.634-NODE-637-length-12552-cov-4.380491_pt1 | contig 12552 bp, 10 predicted proteins | sample MGYA00478477_ERZ1090866 | MGnify/ENA primary metagenome ERZ1090866 (study PRJEB33644, sample SAMEA5815737) | chicken gut metagenome | biome: Chicken; feature: Gastrointestinal Tract; material: Caecum | place: Ireland | collected 2019-01-01 | study: A study of the... | reverse complement strand
CTAACCACATACATTGATAAGACCGTTTCTCTCAAAGGAAATTACATTTCCTAATCCCTCTAAAGAAAAGCGAAATAGCCTACTCTTATCAATAGAATAGAAGCTATTTTCTTTTCCGTCTTCATCTATTTCTTTTAATTTAGTATCATCTGCGTAGGTCGCCACCCATATAAAATCTTGCATTACTCCTCCATTGTATTGCAGAAAATTTTTATACATATCTGTAAGATACTCTAACTAAGAATGGAACATTACCTGCTGTTGCGATACCAGGAACATCCAATCTTAGTTTTAGTTTACAGTAGTTAGCTTTGGAGTTTAGCATATCCCCATCATTCTTTACGCCTAGAATTTGTCCTACATCAGCAGCGAATGTTCCATCCGAGTTTACTGTGTTTCCTGTTGCTTTAATAGGGTGGGTAACTGCTCCACCTACAGCTGTAGGAACCGTCTCATTAGCGTCTGGCAGCCATACTTTTACCCATTGACCTTTGATTATGTCTCCTGTATTACCTCCAGAAGTGTCTTTAGTGGTAATGGTACAGTCTGTCATGGCAGATACATCTAAAGCTCCGTTGTAGTTGTTCCATACTAATACTGTAAAATCGTCAGAAGGAGTTCCTGCGTCTACTGTACCTACTTCCCAAGAAAGAACCTCCTCTGAGTTATCTTCACTTCTCCAACTTACTATTGGTGCTGCCATTTAATCATCCTTTCTAATATTCTTCTATGTACAAGTCTATAGTTATTTCTAAAACTATGTCCTTAATCTCTCCACCAACTTCTAGTATATTAAGCCTTAGGTGGTCGTTTTTATGTATCTCTTCATCTTTGATACTATAGCTGTCTGATGTATTGGTAGATTTACTTCCCTCGTTTATTCTTACTTTATCTTCTAGTATTGAATGCCATATAGGTACTGTGTCATAGTCTGCCTGGCTACATTTTTCTATGTCTATTAGGACTGTTCCACCACTTTCCCCGCATGATGCGTATATGTCCGATATAGTACCTTTAAATGGTAACCTAATCTCATTACCTACTAAACCAACTTTTGCTAGGTTAGGTACAACAAACACGACTGTCTTGCAGTCAATCCTATCTATCCTGCGTCTGTTTAATCTAGCCCTGTTATACGCTTGATAATCCACTAAATCACCGCCTACTAATAGTATAAGTAAATCATGTAGATATTAAAAAAGGAGTCCGTACGGGACTCCTTTATTTTAGTTGTACTATGCTAATACTTTGTTGTATTTTACATACAACACATCTGGAACTCCGTTTACTATTTCTAATGTATCTGGAGTAAAGTTAAAGCCGGTTATATTTCCTTCACCATCTGTAACATACTCAAAGTTGATTGTAGGTGTTTGTAACTGTCCATTGATAAAGAGTAGAACTGACTTAGGTTCAGCCACCCCTTTAACCAATGTGTAGGAAGTTTCTCCTCCAGTAGCTTCAAATACTTCTTCTTCTAACTTTGTCTCTAATTTTTCAAGTCTATCTATAATACCTTCATCAGCAGTAGATAAATCTGATAATTGCTGAACGATAGACTTGTCTAAGTTTGCCACACCATCACTGTCAAGTGTTCCTGAAATACCGTATAAGTCTACAGCCAACTGTTTCAAGTTCATATAATAAGTAGCGTCTGTAGCACCTTCTACGAATCCTGAGCCGCCATTAACGATAGCGTCTTCAGGCAGTGCTGCTAAGTTAGTTCTTAGTTTATATCTAAAGTCTAGGTTAGGAGAGTCGGCTGCAAATGTATACGCAGTTTCTACTTCTCCACCTCCTGCATCTAGCTGCCTAGAGTAGAACTTGATTTTAAATGATTCTGAAGTAACTTCTCCATCCGAAGAAGGGGTATACTCAATCTTACCGTAAACCCTGTCTCCGTCTGCATCAATGAATGATGTATCCTCTGTACCGTTTACTCTTAAATCTACTCGTTCTCCTACGACTACTCCTTCATTATTATCCGTCGCTACTGGATTACCTGCCAGATCTGCTGTGACATCTAATTCTGATAAACCTTTTACTTCTTTATTGTTAATTTGTGAGAATACATCTACTTTGACTGCTTCTAAGATGTCTGTATGAGACCCAAAATCTATGTTAAGATACTTCTCATCAATCTTATTATTCTCGTCAAAGTGACTATTTCTCATGATTTTTCCATTAAGTTGACTACCTTTAAACTTAGCCAGTCCTCTTGTTCCTGCCATTTAAATCTCCCTTTCCTGTTCCTTATACATTATAAGTTATCTAGTCCTAACTTGAGTTTTTACTACGTTTCCATTATCATCGTATAAATACTCTCTAGTCGTTTGTTTGTTTATTCCAGTAGTAGGGTCTTTATAGCTAACCCACTCTGTTTTTAATTGCCCTGCAATTTTAGGTGGGTATGAGTTATCATAGTAAGCAAACTCTCTGGTCAGTTCGTATGAACCTGTGGTTATTTCCTTCATTAACTTTCCTTCCACATTATGTACATAAGTAACGTCTATATCGGATGTAGTGTCAGAAGAAACATCTAGTTGTTTTTGAATTGCGTCTAATCTGCTATCCAGTGAGTCATACGGGGCGGTTCCTGTTATGTATTGCCTAGCGTCTGTAATCTCTTTCTGCACATTGTACATTTGTGTACCACTTACTGTAGCCTGCCCTCGGCTACAATACTGATTTTTATAGATCTCTATATAAATCTCATCTCCGAGTTCTAGTAAAATATCTTCTTCGTTAAAAGTTCCTAGTGCCAACTTTATATGCATATCATCTATTTCTTCATATGCTCCACCACACAATAGTAACTGACCATTCAAGTACACCTTCAAAAGTCCTTTATTAGGTTCATACCTATGTTCTGTAGGTAGGATAGGATCTTTGTTACCATAAGTACCTAAGAAGTCATTATCAACTATGTAAAGCTTATCATCCCAATCTCTATTGATTGGACTATATCTATGTAATTCCATCATAGTTCCCACACTATCGCCTCCTTACTCTGCATATACAGTAATTATAACGACACGTTCTTTTTCCCCTACTATCTCAATGGTATACACTCCGTCTGCAATTATATTAGTATTTTTGAATTCTTTTTCTATTTGTTTATAGGATGTAGGGATGACACATGTATAATTTTCATGTTTATCTGACACCTCATACTCTAATTCAGGCAAACTACAACCCTCACTACAAAATCTACCCCACTTCTCTTTCAAAACCACACCTTTTAACACCTCAAACATCCTTATCCCTCCTCAATCTGTAAGCACCATGAGCGAGAATTTAGTAGGTCTTGGCATATGGCTGACCATATCATCTACTTTAGCGACTCTTAACCAAAAGTCTTTAGTTCCTTTACTAGGTATGTCTCCAATAGCTATCTCGATATCCATGTATTCATTAGGTGTACCATCGTTATCTGTAGCCAAGTCACACCATCTCCACCCATATTCATCTAAATAAGCAGCTATCTTAATTCTTACATTCGTTGCTGTACTTCCTACAGTGTCGTTTATCACTGTCATTTTATGTTCTACCTTGCCTAGCTTTAATGAACCAAGGTTTGTTGGAGTCAATTCATTTAATAACTTTCCATCCCACGATACTGATATTTCTGCCCCTTTTACAAAAACATCTCCACCATATATAGGAACTTCTTCTGCCATGCTATCGGCAAATTTCCACTCACCATCTTCTTTTGTGTAGATGTTTATTTTTCCGATAAACGGTATTACAGGAAGTCTTATGAAGGTTCCTGAATTGTTTTCATCTACTATTACTTCAATAGATGTACCTTCTCCTACAAGCTCAATCTTATCTCCTCCGTTTACATTGGAAATAAGTATAGAATCTCCTCTGCAAACGGTAAGTCTATTAACTATTAGGGGTTTATATCCATCCCTAGGTATCCCTTTTAGTAAGACTCCAGCTCTAACTGGATCTATGCAAATAGTAGAATCAAATAGCTCCCATGCACCACCACTATCAGCAAAGAATGACCATAGGTTCTGTCTCTTCAATGCTCTCCATGTAGAGTAGGTATTTTCAGTAGTAGTGTCACTTGACTCTAAAAATTCAACTTTCTCTAACGCATTTTTCCAAATACTGATTCCGCCCATGTCTCCAACTTCAGTTGGAGTGTAATCAGCTACTACCTGTATCAGTAAATTTTCTTCGTTTGGTAAATCGAAAAGACAGTTAGTATCTCTATCTGTTGGATTATGTTCTAACTTTAGTGCATTGTTATCTATAGATACTAGATTAGATGGAGAAGAAACCCACCTATCCTCTAGTGAATCGAAATTATCTTCAAATATCAGACCTATCATTGCTCTATAAACGCTCAATTTCTTCCCACCTATCTAGTTTTCTTATTATTCCAGTTATTCCAAGCAGGGTATTGTTTGCCTTGTATCAACCAAACCTTAGATTTAGGCTGTGGCTCTTCCCAAGGAGGGTCTACTGGAGGTAATCCTTCTGGAGTGTCGTCTTCAACCCCAGGCAACTGTAAAGCATGCTCTGTAGAATCATCCGCCACATTTTCTTCATTTATTACTAAAGTATTTTCCGTAGAATCAGTAGTTTCTTCATCATCTACAATACCCATTGTTAAAGGCTTAAAGATGTCTGATATATCTTCATCTGCAATGTCCATGTACGTGTCATAGTGCCTATCAGATTCTGATTCATCTAATATGTCAACTGTATAGGCGGATGATTTATCTAATTCTTCCTCTTCGTCTATATCCATTTCAGTTAACATGGACTTATCTGCCTCTTCATCATCTGCAATTACAAAAATGACTCCGCCTTTGTCATATTCCTCGTCTTCCTCAATGAACATCGAATTATAAGAGTGCCTATCCATTGGGAGGTCATTATCTATAGATAATGTACCTTCAACTTCTTTTAAGGATTCCGCATCTTCTTCTATTACAAGGAAAGTATCTACTGTCTTAGTTGATTCCTCTTCATCCTGATTTATATCTAGCGTATGGAATCCTTTTACTGCTAAATCATTGTCCCGTAGGTCTGTTTGTTTGTACTCATTTATGCCCCAAATGTTTGTCATAGGTAATTCAATAACATCCGTAACTTGTCCATTTATTACTAAATCGAATCCTTCCACCTCTGCTTCTATAGGCTCTTTAGATTTATCTACATATTCAAACCAAATTACCTCTGTATTTTGTTCTTTTGAAGATTCGCCAACCATACTCCAGTCTTGGATAGATACCTCAGAGTCTTTTGACGTAGTTGCTAAGTCATTCGTATATAATTCAATATCTCCTGATAATGTGTCCATTGAAGTATCTGTATTGTGTATAACTGTGCTTATCAGATTATCAATAATATTTGCAGCTACTTGCTTATAAACAGACACCTCAGAATTCCTATCTATATCAAATGAGTCAACATCATTGACTACAGATTCTACAAAACTTTCTCTATAAGCGGATTCATCTACTTTTGTTACAACCGTCTCTACATCATCTGTATGAAGTAGAGAAACATCAGTATCGTACACTCTAACTTCATGTACTATTTCCTTAGTTAATCCAATACTTAATTCACTACCATCTATATCTAAAGACAGGTCACAGGTAGCCACATCTGTCGAATAAACATGCGTATTATCTTGCTTACTATCTTGTCTAAATAGTGATAGTTGTTGGATGGATATATCTTTTTCAACGTTACCGTAGTTGGCATAATCTATATCTTCTACAATAACATCCGTTTTGGCGTTGTTTGTTGCGTTATCAGCAAATTCCACATGTACCGCACTAGATGTACAGTTATTGGATGTTATTACTATGTTCTGCAAATATGCTTCACTGTCATACGATAGTGGGAAAGACACTGGTAAATCTATTAAGATATCGTTGTCTAAAGAAGTTAAATAGGCACCTACACTATCTACTATAACTTCATTTTCAAGACCGTTATTTGCATACAAATGCTTATCCATGTGTATTACTTTACCTGTAACAGCATTCTTATCGCTATAATTAAATCTACTCGTGCCGTATATGTTCGTTTCTATGCTTATAGATGAGTCTACACCTATATTCGAATCTACTAATGCAGACACATGGCAATCTTTTTCTTTTCTTTCAATAAAACTTATGATATCTACTTCGTGTTCTTTACCATATAAAGCATTATCTAAAAGGGTAGGGGAAGTCTCTTTCATTTCATTTATTAAGGCAGATGCATCATATACAATACACGTGTTATCCAAACCTTTTTCAATAAACATGGGATTAGTTGTGTTGAATACCTCAATTTCTCTATCTGTTAATTCGTGAACGGATAAAGTAGTAGTGGCATTTCCTTTTGCAATATTGTTTGCATTTTCTATGGTTATACCTTCTCCATACTTTATAGGTTTCTCTACAAATATTTCTTGTTGTTCTGATATATCTGCATATAGTATAGAGCCACCGCTTGTACTTTCTAACCCAGAGTTAGCGTAACCTCCTCCATCAATTACAACTTTTCCATCACCATAGTCAGAGCTCATACCGTACATAATCTGATCGATTCTAACCTTAGACGGATTATCTGTATAAGAAGAATACTTAATTTTGCTATCTAACTCTCCAGCATCAAATGAATCACACGGACTTCCATAAGATTGATATCTAACAACATTTGAATAATCAATCTCTGGGCTTTCAGAGTAGTATACTTCTTTTAGTATCCTACACTCATCTAGGCTGAAGTCATTTTCCTGCACAACTCTTTTTATGTAATCAGCCTTTATAGTAGTTGCTATATCTTTACCGTACTGTAAAACCAACATTCTATCTAAATCTGAGATGTCCCCGTCTATGTAGTTTATTATCTTATCTGCAACATCTGATAAGGTATTTGAGCCATAGGTTATGTTATTAGAATTAAATATCTTTTCTAAAGCCAAAACCTCTCCGATATTATTTCCTACCTTATCAGCTATCTCATTTATATCTAAATCAGCTCTAACATACGAGGTGTAATGCTCTTGTTCTAATATATCACCAAGTACTTTAGATATGGATTCTTCGTTACTAATAATGTCACCATATTTGCTAGAATGTACAGCATTCATTAGCTTATCATGAACATCAGATATAAAATACACTATACCTTCGTTTATATCCTCATATGAACCCTCTACATAGTTACTTTGAGATGGTATTTCTGTTTCTAGTACATCAGTACTTTTTATACACTTATCAGCCATACTGCTGTATATACAACTCGCTGTACTCTGAACTTTACTAGCTGTTTCAGACAAAGTTATATGTGCATTGTATATATTCCATGGGTTTACTTCTAGTAGGAATGAATCTTCTGTCTTTGTCGGCAGTAGGTTATGTAAAAGTAGTGCGTACTCTTTTCTACAATTAGGAAAAGCGGTAAAGCTGAGTACATATTGCTTTAATCCACTCATCTATTACCGCCCTTTCATTAAATATTTTCTTTCAAGAATCCTAAACCAATAGGTGCATATGGTGTCATATTAGCCAGCACAAAAGGTGTTCTAGGTGTATCAGCTAAGGTATATCTATATGTCTGTGCATAGTTATAATCAACCACTATCTCTGTACCATCAGCAGGTGCAGTTCCAAAGATAATCTGCTTATCCTTATTAACAGTAAATTTACCGTCGGTCGGGCTAGCGTCCATGAAATCATCTTTTGTTAGGGAAGTACATCCTGCGTCCGTAACTAATTTAATTTCAAAATCATCGTCAATGAGGGGGGTATGGAATAAATGGTATTTCTTTTTAGCCCCGTCTCCAAAACCTACAGATTCGCTTTGACTTGATTCTTTAACTTCTAGTTCATCTAGTTGTGAGATATTCTTAGGATGGATGGCATATACCTCATCCAATCTTCCAACATATCCGTCATTAGGGTGTACTAAATACATAGGACTGATATGATATTTTCCACTATATACTGAAGGGTTGAATCTGGACTCATTAGAGGGGTCAATACCTACATCATGTGTAATAAACGCTAAATAATGTTTTTGATACATAGCTCCTCCTACTGTACGTTGAACTAGTACAGAACTATTACCATTAGATGTATTAACACCATAATCCACTAGGTTTTTTCCTATCTTGATTCCGGCTTCATATGGAATTTCATCTTCAGCTCTTCCGCCACCGATTATTACATTATTCATTCTAGGTGTCTTACCTATAGTAGATAACTTACCTATGTACAATGGAGCAAAGAAGGTAGACTCAGGGTCTGGGGCAGGGTCTAGCCTAAAGTAAGATACTATCCTATCCTTAGTCATGTTTCCCCAATAGTATACTTGTGAATCTTTGCCCCAACCTAAACCTAATTCTTGTTGCGGTATGAATGACACAGCAGTAGGGATGGAAGGGTATATGAATCTTACAGCACTGTATACCGCCCCCATAAGCTCTTTAGGTACTCTAGGGTTAAATGCTCCAACTTCTAAATCACCATAGCTTCCGTTTGCATCTTTTACATATTCAACTTCGTAGTCTGCGAATACAGCTAGAGGTTCTACTCCTGTAAATGTAACAGTACCTTCATTATGATTAACTGTATAGGTAGAAGGGTCTAACGGAACGGTTCCTGTAATAGTATCGTATAGCTGATATGAGTTCTCTCTTATTCTCTGATTTCCTGGTTTAATTTTAAATCTAAATACTTTATCAGCCTCATCAATTAGAGTTGCAGCGTCTCCTTGCTCAGAACGTAGTACTAGTCTTGTAGGTAAGAAACCTTCAAATGTAAAAAACCACATTCTCTTTACAAGCTCAGGTGCATTGTCTGTTAGAGCATAAGTTGCTTTTAGATTATCTTCTTGTGAATCTGCAAATGTGATTGTTCCTGCTTCTCCGTCTACTAAGTATTTAACATCAATAGGGGAGATCATTTCTCCAGACTCTTTATAGATTATGATACTAGAAGGAACTATCGGCTTTACAATCGTTTCAAATACTGTATTCAATTTACTTCCTTTTGGTGTAACATTCTTCAACTCACCGAGAAATGTGTCTTTAGATATTATAGGCTCCTCCCCAAAAGGAGTTATCTTTCCTCCATATCCTGTTGTGAATCCGAAATATCTGTGTTGGTCATCGCTTCCTTTTGACTCAAATAAATATGTCTCTGCAAATGTTTTTCTGTAAGAATCTTTTACATTTACTTTCGGCTCATATGCAGCAACGGAGCGGAACTTTCCTAATGTACTCCATCCGCCCTCATTAAAAACTTTTTCTAGCTGCTCTGGCAATAACTGTACAGACAAGTCTACATCAAAAAAACCGTCCTTGTTTAAATTAGCCAAAAATACCCCTCCTTCAAACTACCTCGACAGGGTCTAACGTGACTCCTGCTGATTCATTTCCAGATAAATCTACTGTAGTAATTCTTATTTGTGGTGAAAAACCTTCATTTAATCCTGTTATTAAATATCCATCTACTCTAGATATTCCTGTTGCATGAACTTCTCCGTCTACATATATAACTGCATGACTAAAGTCCGTATCTTCTGGCAGAGTAAATTTCACATAAATAGTCTTTGTTATTTTAGATTCTGCGGATATATTAATTACTTCTTTAGGGGGAGTTATATCCCCTTCATTCATCAAATGATCTGTATCTCCTTTGTAGATACCTAAACCTGCCGGTCTAAATACCGTGGCAGGAACTTTAGTTAAGGGGCTTACCGCACCTATCTCAGAAGTTATATATAACTCATGTTCTATTTTAGGACAATCCATTTTTCTGAGTTTTAAAGTTGTTGACCTCACACTCTGTGAGTCAAATGCCAAAGATTTGTCCAAATATCCTCGTACTCCTTCTTCTGGGTGCACTACGAAAATCCTAGACGAGTGCACCTTATTTGAGTACCTAGAAGTATTAAACTGATATTTATAATCAGTAGTGTTCTCATGCGGCTCATATGCTCTACGGTATTTTCTACCTTGTTCATTCATTCTTGTAGGGGGTAACCCATTAGAGGGCACATTCCAAGATAAATAATGCTTCTGGTATCTTGCTCCATACCTAGATCGAGATACCATTACACTATCTACACCATTGGAGGGATAGAATGGATACGTTTTTAACAAGGGCAAGATAGTTTCACCTATCTCAGCGTCCCTATCGTCAAAATCAAATAGAGCTACCACAGATGCATTGTTTATATTAAAATAATTATTGGATACTCTAGTCACCAACGTACCAGAATTTCTTGCATTAGGTACTGTACCCTCTTGTCCCCTTTCCACTTCTAAAGTATTGTCTGTTGTATCTTTAGATATAACTTTAACTATCTCTGAACCCCCTAATGAAAGAAAACATGGAGCAGACGGAAGAACAGACACATCTTTTACCCTCAGCGTAGTAGATGTTTTTGTAATTCTATGAGTAAGAACAGTTGACTTATTAATGGAATTCTTGCTCATTGCAGGGGGTATCGTTCCTGAAAATAAAGCGTACCCTTCATCTTTATCCCCATCTAATGAGCGAATCTTACCAAAATAAAATGGTACTTCAGGAACTAGATTTCTATCCCATACAGGGGCGTTATCCGCTCTCATTGATAATAAAATAGAATTACTATCTATATGACCTTTTACCTTAATTTCTGAGTCTGTCCACCAGTTTGTATGGAAAACAGGGTTATCTATAAATTCTAAGAACTCTGCCCGTAGAGTTACTTTTACTATAGGGGACTGTAATACTCTAGGGTCTGCGTCTATAACCATTACTTCTTTTTCTACAGCATCCCACTCTGTCTTCCACACCTCTGCATCTAATGCACTTCTTATTACATGGAAGGGAGATGGCTGTAGAATTTTACCATCGTATTCAGCATCATCTGGGCTAGGGTCTGAAACATCGTTTACATACCCTCTTGCGTATGTATACCCATACCAGTAGCTCCACCAGTTAGCCCTATCCATATCTCTATCTATATCGAAAGCAGTTCCTGACATACCAGGCATAGTAATTATGGATACTAAATCATCATTCTTAACCATGTTATCATTAGGTATTTTCTCTAACATGTAGAAGTATAGGTTAGTTTTTGAAACACTGTTATTGAACTGCTCCATAACCCACTCTTTCCATGTAGGCGACATCCCATAATTACTATCTGTTTCTGTTATATCATCATCTATACGTCTATACGGTGTATTTCCTATATGTTTTCTTTTAAGTGTGACTGTTCCAATGGTAGCCATACCTAACAACTTTCCTTCAGCATTCTGAAATATAGTATGTTTAGCTATTGCGTAGTAAACTTTATCAGCCAAACCTGTAGGAAGATATGCTCTAACATCCACAGCCGCTTTATAAAAGGACTTCGCCATTCTCCAACCATTATTTATAAGAACGTTGCCAAATACCTCTTGCACGTTGTCTTCTTCGAAGGTTATAGGCATAGTTTCTGTATCAATATAAGGCAAATTCTCACCTACTTTTCATTACTCTTTCTTATAATATTATAGGTAATACAAGGGGATATTTAACAAAAAAGTCGTCATAAGACGACTTATACTACTACTTCTTCACCTTTTTTATCTATTACTTTTTGCATTATACCTATTCCCATAGGTCTAAATGCTGTAGCAGGTTTCTTAGTCAAAGGACTTACTGCACTTACGACCTCGCACTGATAAACATCGTATTTCTTTTCATTGCAATATTCCTTTTCAATTCTCAATTCACTTGCATTCAAATTAGTTGCATTCAATCCTACTATATTATTAAGATACCCCCGAACACCTTCTTCTGGATGTACTATATAAACTCTTGACGTCTGTACTTTCTCAGAATATCTAGAAGGGTTAAACTGTTCCTTAAATTCTCTCCATGCTTTTGGGTACTTCCTAGATGGAGACTTACCGTCACTCTTTTCTGGAGGCATTAAGTTAGAGGGTGTATTCCATGCTAGGTAGTACGATTGATATCTAGCCCCTCGCTTTGACCTGGATACAATAACACTATCTATTCCGTTTGATGGGTTTGTTATGTACTTCTTGAGAGGTGGCTGTATCAATTCACCGACTGAAGTACTGCTATCATAGTCAAAAGTAGGGGATGAAACTGCTGTTCCAGAGAACAGAACCATTGCACTATCTCCCTCTAAAACAGGAGTTATCCCTCCAAAATATAGTGGGACAGTAGGAACAAGATTGTTTTCCCAAAGAGGGGAGGTGTCTGATTGCATAATCAACATGAATCCTTTTCCATCTACAAACCCTTTTACCATCACATCTGAATCGCTCCACCAATTTGTGCCTGCGTTCTCAGAAGCATCTGGTCTTATTACTGACTTTACTATCGTAGACTGCATTACTACAGGGTAGTCACTTGATGCATACCCTATATCTAATATACCTTCCTGTAACTCTACATTAGGTAAAGCCTTTCCTGTCCATCCACAATGGATGTGCGCCCCATCACTTATATTAGGAAGCTTTTCAAGTGTGTCGTAAAATTTAACATTCTCTTTTTTATACTTATCAAAGTTTTCGTCAATCTCCTT
>ERZ1090866.625-NODE-628-length-12617-cov-4.600382_pt1 | contig 12617 bp, 8 predicted proteins | sample MGYA00478477_ERZ1090866 | MGnify/ENA primary metagenome ERZ1090866 (study PRJEB33644, sample SAMEA5815737) | chicken gut metagenome | biome: Chicken; feature: Gastrointestinal Tract; material: Caecum | place: Ireland | collected 2019-01-01 | study: A study of the... | reverse complement strand
GGCGTCGGGATTGCCCTGTTTGAGCGCCACTGCCTGGGCAATGCTGGTATCGATGAACGTCGGCATGCCGCTGGTCCAGTAGGAATAGGAATTGAGGTCGGGTTCGTTCCAGGTTTCATAAATCACCCGATAATCCTTTTCTTTGAAATACGCCGCGACGTCGGAACAGAAGGAACGGTACACCTCCATATTCGGATAGGAAAGATTGGTGCCGCCGTCCGCCTGCGCATATCTGGGAATGCCCAGCATGCAAAGATAAGGCAATACGCCGTTTCCGTCCAGCGATTCGATCAGCTGATTGAGATTTCTCCAGGAATTGTCCGAACGGATAATTCCGTTGTTCACCCCGTCGCTGTTGCCGATTCCTCCGCCCCCGAACGCCATATCGATGCGGAGAGACTCGCTTTTGAGTTCCTGCAAATATTTCAGTTGATCCAGCGTCGCATAGTTCACCGAACCGCCGTACAAAAAGTCCCAGGTAGGCGCAAACGCGTCAATTTTTTTGACGTTCTGCACAAGTGATCCGTCCCGCTCGGAAAAATCGATCGTAATCTCCGCGGCCGTATCGGTGTCGTAGCGAACCGCATAGAACTCCGAATAGGGATTGATATATTCCACGCGTTTCACCGTTTCGCCGCCGCAGGCGCCCAGCGTCAGCACCGACGCCAATACCGCACAGATAGCCGGTTTATGTTTTTTCATTGTCTTTCCTCCGTCCGATTTGTTTTTTCAAGCAATACAACCGTCGCAAACGTGTCCGTTTCCGTGGGATAAACAGTCACGGTATTTCCGTCAACCGAAACCCTGCCCCTTCCATATTGACCGGTTACCCGGTATTCGCCGGGTAATGTACTCGTAATAGATGTCTCCTTTCCCCTCACGCGGAACGCATAGAAAAGCGCCTTGTTCCCGTCTTCGGAAAGACGAAGAAGCGAAAACGAAGAATGCAGGTTGCAAAGAGACGTGATCCCCTCTGTATGGATGGCAACCGTTTTCCCGTCCCTGACGACGGAAGTTATGCCGCGATAAAACTCCGTTCCTTCCCGGACAATCTGCCGGATGTTTCCGGGACATGCCGCCAGATCGCCGGACAGACAAAGCCTGCCCAGCATCCCCTGCGCCATGGCATATATGGCGCGTTCTTCCGAATAGGAAGGATGAATGTATGACCACACCTGCATCTGCCGGGGAAGCATGAAATAATGCAGATCGCAGGCAACCACCGCCGCTTCGGGCGTAAAATGCAGGTCGGAAAAAGAAACCATGGAACCCAGCGAGAGAAAGAGCGGCTCGTGACGCATTCCGCCCGAAGAGCAGATTTCCATCACCAGGTCCGGACATTCTTCCCGGATTTTTCTGTAAAAGCGCAACACGTTTTCCATGTGCTGTCTTAATCCTTCCCCCGGAGATTCGGCGCCGTCCACTCCCATGCCGATGTTCTCGTTATAATCGATTTTGAGATATCCGATCCCGCTCTCTTTAATCTCTCCGATGACGCGTTCCGTCAGATAGTCCGTCACCTCTTTTTTCCTGAAATCCGGAAAAATCCTGTCCTCATGGCGTATCAGATTTCCGTCGAGGGTGTGCATCCAGTCCTTACGCGCGGAAACCTCCGCACCTTCCGTCACGTTTTCAAATTCGTACCATACCCCGGCTTTCATCCCGTTGGCCGCGGCATACTCGGAAAATCCTTTCAGCCCGTCCGGAAAACGCTCTTTATCCGCCCGCCAGTCGCCGAGATGATGCCGCTTTTTCTGCTTATCCGCAAACCAACCGTCATCGACGACAAAATACTTCACGCCCGCTTCCCGGCAAAACGGCATCTGCCGCCGGATTTCTTCCATCGTGGGATTTCCGTTCGTGCAAAGATACTCGTTATAAAGAATCGGAAGCTCTTCCTCTCCGGGCGGCGGAAGTATTTTTGACCAACCGTACTCCGCCAGAGCGCGACAGGCGTCGAGAAGGCTCCCCTTGACAGAAGTGAGAAACGCCCTGTGCGTGGAAAAACTTTCTCCCGGCGCAAGTTCCTTACGCCAATGCCCGAAATTGTAGTCTGCAAGCCCTCCGGAAAGATGCAAACCGCAGGTGCGATGTCCTGCCTCGATCTGCCAGGAACCCGGCGCCTCGATCGTCGCCGCCCATACCACGCCTTCCGAAAGATCTTCCAGCGCCACAAACGGAAGAAATCCCCTCGCCGGCATGCTGCCCACCTGACCGAACCGTTCCATGCGGTAACCGAAATAACTCCAGCTGTCCTCCATAGCAAAATGGGAAACCGGAAGGCTCTCCTTCCTCGCCTCGCCCGACCAGTAATTCCGGAAACGGTGCATCAGAATTTTATCGGGATCGTTTACCGCCGCAAAGGGGGAAATATAGCTGAGGGAAAAGCTCGGGAGATATTCCAGCATCCTGGACGTTTTGCCGACATTGGTCACTTCGTTCCAACACTCGATGGCGGAAGCGCCTTTTTTTTGAAGGAGATGCTGTTTTGCCTCCACTTGGCCGGCCTCGTCAAACAGAGTGGTGACAAGTTCCTTTTCCGTCTCCGTTTCCCGCATTTTCTGATCCGTCACGCGCATGCGGCCCGCCGTTTCCGAATTCCGGAAAGACATCCCGGCCGAAAAATCCCGGCTGGGGCTGTCGCCGGAAAACGCGACCTGAAACATGGACTCCGGCGGGCGTTTCCCGTATTCCGTCCGATTGCCGCAAAGCATCGTCGTTTCCGAAACCCGGTCCGCCATTCCGCCGGGTACAATGACAAAAGAAGTCCTTCCGGAACTTTCTTCCGTCGCATAAACGGCGTCCACGCCGTCAAAACTGAAAATTTTCATCATCCGGATTCATGCCCCCAGGTATTTCACCGTAATGTCCACATTTGTATAATCGTGCGTATTGTTGGAATTGGGAAAGAGCATAAACAGAATTTCGTCCCCCATTTCCACATCGATTTCCTGCGAAAGCACAAAATCCTGTGCGCCTTCCTCAGGCGTGATCAGTTTGCCGTCATACGGGTCTCCGCTCTTGTCCGAAATGGTAAACACCACACCGTCGCCGTTGCTGTAATCGGGATCGGAGAGCAACCGCACCGTCGCGGATACGCTCACCTTACCCGAGGCGGGCGCCTTGAATCCCATACCGATCCCGTACCCCTGCTGATCCTCGGGAAGCCATACGGTACTCCACATATAGGTGTAGTAGTAGAGCGACTGATATTCGCTGCACCAGCGCCCGTAATAATCGTTGAACACCATCAGCGACAGCGAATCGTCCTCCGGATCGCCGCAATAGTAATACCAGTTCCGGTACCCCTGGCAATCGGACAGATCCGCCGTGCTGTTGAAGGTTTCGTCCAGATACAGCGTATAATCGTCTTTCGCCTCTCCCGGCAGAGCGGGAGAATACACGATTTTTTCCTTTGCTCCGCACCCGGCTGCCATCAGTAAAGCGCCTGAAAAAAGTACCGCCAGTATTTTTCGGAAGGTTCTTTTCATTTTCTTTTCCTCCCCAGTCCGATCAATGCCAACGCCCCAACGGCCAACACCGCTGCCGCCGAAGCGGAGGACGCACAGCCGCCTGTTTCCAGATACTTCTTTTCCGTCAAAGTGCCGTCGAGCACTTCCGCGGCAAAATCCTGCTCGATATGCTGAAATCCGCCCACGTCTCCCGGCCTGCCGGCATGCAGATATATAGAGAGATCCTCTTCCGCCGCATCCCCCTCCGTCCGGGTATAAGCGATGGTGAACGGACACCCCACGCTGTCGGAATTATTGTCCTTTCCCTTTCCCGAGTCGCACCAGAAGATAAGCGAATCCCCACGCTTGATTTCAAGCTCCTTGTCCAGCGGATAATTGAGCTCGCCGGTGCCGTCCACAAACTCTTCGAGAAGCACTTCCAGCTCCCCGTCCGCATGCTGATGAAAGACGCCGAGATTTACCCCGTCCCCGTTGGTGGAACCCTTCTGCATTTCACCGGAAAGCGACACCGTACCGCTTTCCCCTGCCACCCAGACGACCAGCACTCCCCAGAAATTCCCGGGGTGCAGACTGCTGCCGTTAATATTGCAATACAGTTCCAGCCCGTGCCAGCCATAACCGCTGTTATGAACGCCGTAATCCATCAGCACATAATGCTCCGGCGTTCCCCAGGCATAATAAAATCCGTTCTCTCCCTGTTCGGAAATACTGACGCCCGTAGAATAACTTTTGAGTTCCTCCGCCGCCACGGGAATTTCCGGAAGGACGGCCGCCGCGGAAGCGGCAAAGACCAATGCCGCCGCACCCGCCAACACTGTTTTTCTCAATTTTTTCATCCGATGCCTCCCTTCAATTCACTTTTACAGCCGTGGAGAGGGCCGCGTTATAATCGTCTTCCACCACGCTGCCGCCCTGATTGTTGTAGCTGGAACGGAAAGAAGCGAACGCGCTTTCCAGCGAATTGCTCACGACGCCGATATCCGACCACTCCGTGGGAATCTTCCAGCCGTTTGAAAAGACCTTTGTCCCCGCCCAGATGTCCGACGAACAGATCATCTTGAACACTTCCTGCTGGGCAAAATCGCTCAGCAACTCATCGTACTGCACGGAATTTTTCGTCTTCACATACGTTTTCGCCTCTTCCATCACTTTGAGCACTTTGTCGGCATTCGTCTGATACGGGCTGAGATAGCTGGTGGACCAATTGGTCACGGACGCGATTTCCGCACAGGCGTCCGCTTCGCTGAGCGTCTTGTTGAATCCGTCCGACGCCTGCCCCATCAAACTTACGCGGTTGCCCTCGTCGTCATATTCAAAATGCACGCCTTCTACGCCGTAGATCAGCAAATCGTTCCCCTCTTCGCTCAGCATGTAATCTATAAGGCTGAGCGCCGCCGTGAGTTCCTCGTCGCTCATGCCCGCATTGAGGCAGGTCACCGTCCAGAAATACGGATTGCCCGAAATTCCGTAAGTGCCGTCGGGGCCGGCAGGCGGCGTAAACATGCCGATCCGGGAAGACGCCTCTTCGATCGAAGGTTTGGAAGTCGCGGTGGTGTTGGCGGAAATATATCCCCGCACAATGGTATTGTACCAGGCGTGACCTTCCATGATGCCCGCCTTACCCTTGGCAAAGGCCATCTGCTTGTCATCCGTACTGTTTTCATACCAGCTCGGATCGACATATCCCGACTTATACAGGTCGTTGAAATAGGAAATGGCCTTCTTCGTATTGTCCGCAGTCCAGCTCGCCTCATACCTGCCGTCCCCGTCCGGGTCAATCATGTAGTTATATCCCCCGTCAAAAGCGATGAACATCCACGAATCGGCAAACAGATCGTCCCCGCCGGCAGAGGTGTAGCCATAGGTGTCGTCCTTTCCGTTTCCGTCGGGATCATACAGCGTAAACGCCCGGCACACCCGGTAGAATTCGAGGAGATTTTCCGGAACCCTGAATTTCCACGTTTCCATCATTTCCGACGTCACCTGAGATTCGGAAATATTCTGTTCGTCCGCGATAATCGAGCGGAGTTTGCTTTCCTCATTGAGGTTTTCAATCCAGTCGAGCCGTATGTACATGGTGTGTTCCAGCGTATGGCTGACGGGAATGGAGTAATGCTTCCCGTTGGAATAATAAGGATTGGATGCGAGGAAGTCGTATTTTTGCAGCTGATTATAGATATTGGGATATTTTGTTTCGCTGACAAAATCGGACACGCAGATCAGAACCCCGTCATCAATCATATCGCTGTAAATTTTCGGTTTTTCAGGGCCCATACTGACAAAGATATCCGGCAGCATCTGCGTGGCGAACATGGTATTCAGTTTGGTCTGCCAGTCAGACGCGCCAGCCGTGGAAGCATACAGATTCATGCCCGCTTTTTCTTTCAGAATCTTATAAATTTCCGTATTGGATTTCCGCGCCGAATTGACGCCGGAAAAATTCCAGCGGAAAATGGTGAGTTTGTTGTCGTCCATGCCTTCGCCGCCCGGATAAATGACGCGTCCGCCCTCTCCGATTTCTGTTCCCTGCGTTCCGCAGGCCGGAAACACAGACAGGACAAACAGACAGGTCATCACAGCAGAAATAATTTTACTGAGTTTTTTCTTCATGGTTTCCCTCCCGGAAATATTTTGATTATTTTAACTTTTTACCGCTCCGAGCATAACGCCCTTCACGAAATATTTCTGTACAAACGGATAAATGCAGAGAATCGGCAGAATGGAGACGATGATGGACGCGGAATCCTGACCGTGCGAATACAGTTTTTCGGAATCCACGCCGATCGACGTATAGTAATCCGCCGCCTGCATATCCGATAAGATGTTGCGCAGTTTCAGCGACAGAGGATACAGCTCTTCGTCTTTCAGAAGGAGCATGGGCCAATACCATTCGTTCCACTTTCCCACGAAATAGAAAAGCATAATCGTGGCCATACCCGCCAGAGAAAGCGGCATGATCAGCCGGAACAGGATGATAAAATCGTTTGCGCCGTCCAGCTTGGCCGATTCGACGACCTCGCCCGGAACATTCGCGTAGAAATTCCGCAGCAAAATCATGTTGAACGTATCGATGCCGAAAGGAATCACAAGCCCCAGCAGCCGATTGTACAAACCGAGATCTTTCAGAATGAGGAAAAACGGAATCACCCCTCCTCCGAAAAACATCGTGATGAGAATGTAGGTGAACAGTATGTTTTTGCCGGGCAACTCCCTTTTGCTGAGAGCGTATGCGCCGAAAGACGTCAGAATCATACTGTATATCACGCCGCCCGCAGAAATCCCCGCCGAGATGAAAAAAGAATGCAGAATTCCCCCTTCCAGGAAAATATAACGGTAAGCCTCAAACGTAAAATGTCTGGGCAACACCAGAAACGTGGACTGATAATAATCCACTTCGGTGGAAAAAGACATCAGCAAAATATTGACAAAAGGATACAGGCAAAGCAAGGCAAATATGCCGAGCAACGCCATATTCACGACATCAAAAGTGCCCGTCCGGCGCACCTTCCTAACCCGAACGCTCCCGGGCTCCCTCTTGCCGCTCCCGGACTTTCTTCCGGCTTTTGCAGTTTCCAGATACATTGTTCCCTCCTCAGTCGCTCAATTCGTAAATGCCGGTGCCGTTGATTTTCTTGACGATGAAATTCGCCGTCAGCAACAACGCAAAATTGATCACGGATTTGAACAGCCCGATGGCGGTCGCCATTTCAAAATTTCCTCCGTCTCCGAACCCCGTACGATAGATGTAGGTGTCCAGAATATCCGCCACATCGTAAACCTGCTTGTTATAAGTGTTGAAAATCGCGTCAAACCCGGCGTTCATGATATTTCCGATGGCCAACAGAAACTGAATGGTGATGATGCCGCTGATACAGGGCAACGTCACGCTTTTCATCATACGGAACCGGCCGCATCCGTCAATAGTCGCCGCTTCGTACAAATTCGGGGATACCGCGCTGATCGCCGCCATGTAGATGATCGAGCCCCACCCCGCATCTTTGAGAATGGTAAAGCCGATGAGAATGGGATAATACCAGCCGGTGTCCGACATAAAGGCTTTTCTCGAAAAACCCGCGACGTCCAGAAGATTGTTCACAATTCCCTCAAACCCGAAAATATCATAGACGATGTTTCCGAAAATAACCCAGGAAATAAAGTTGGGCAGATACACAATCGTCTGAATCCCTTTCTTGTACCCGGACAACTTCACTTCATTGAGAAACAGCGCGATAAGAATAGGCGCCGGAAAGCAAAACAAAATTTTCAGGCCGCTGATCACCAGCGTGTTTCTGATCGAACGCCCGAAATACGGCGTTGCAAAAACGCTTTCAAAGTGCACGAACAGCGGGCTTGCCCACTCGCTTCCAAGAATCCCCTTGGAAGGGCGGAAATTTTTTAACGCCAGAACCACCCCGTACATCGGGAGATAAGAAAAGATCAGATAGGAGAGCACCACCGGAATGAGCATGACATAGACATATTTGTGCTCGATGAACCTCCGCCTGAGACTCCGGCTCTTTCTCCTCTTTTCCTCCTCCCGCACATCGGCCGATGTATTGTTGCAATGATTCCCCAAAAAGGTCACCTCCCGCATTTTGTCAGAATACTTTTTATGAACAAATTATAACATCCGCCCGGTCTCCCGTCAACGGGTACCGCGAACCTATTATCACGATTTCCGACAAAAAAAACGAAATAAATTCATTCTTTTGTTGCCGGAACGGCCGCGGATACAATTTTCCCCCGCCGCTCCGGCTGGCCCCCGTTTCCGACGGCCGCATTTTTCCGGACTTGACAAACGGGCAGATTTGTGATATGATAATCACAATCACGATACATGGCGAAAAAGAGTCAACAGGGATAAACACATGGAGTACAAACGTCTTAAAGAACTGAAAAACTATGATCTTGTTCCCCATTCCTACTACCATGACACCTTTCAGAAGAGTTTTGAAATGGCGCCGCACTGTCATCCGTACATAGAAATTATGTATTGCCGGAAAGGGGAATTTGTCCTGGAAATCTTCCGGAAAAACAAGGCCAACGAACCAAAAACGGATAAAATAGTCCTTTATGAAAAACAATTTGTCCTGATCGACTCCGGCACCATTCACGGCATGCACATTGAAAGCGAATCCCCGGCATTCATCTCCAATCTCGAATGGAAACCGGTGCCGCAATCCTGCCGGGACCGGGAACTCAACGAACTCATTCAGCTGGATACCCGCGCTTTTTTTGAAAGTTTTGAAGGGCTCCGCCGTTTTCTTTTCGCTTCTTCCGGCTACGTCATCGCGCTGGACGGCGAAAATGTGGAACATTACCTTGTCCATTACATTAATCTCGCCAAATCCCAGGCGGAAAGCCCTTCTCTGTCGGTGCTCTGCAATTTGCAGGCGCGTTTCATTCAGCTTTTGACCGAGATGGACAAATGCTTTTCCAATTCGGACATCAGTACGGGCATCAATTACATCCGGCGGGCACAGGCTTTCATCAAAAACAACTTCAACCGCGCCCTCACCGTGGAAGAGATCTCCGCCCATACCGGAATCACAAAAGGATATCTGCAACGCTTGTTCAACTCGTACACGGGTATGTCCATTCTGCAATATCTCAACAACTATCGAATCGCCAAGTGCAAAAAACTTCTGCTGGAAACCTCCCTTTCCGTGGACGAAATCTGCAACCACGTCGGATTCAACAACCGCCAGCAACTCATTTACGAATTCAAGGCGCGAACGGGCATTACCCCGACGGCTTACCGGAACGATTTCGCCAAACAGCCTTATCGGCATCCCCTGCCCGAAGGGGATTACATCTCCAGCGATGTTGACGGCAATCCCATTCAATAACCGCATTTTCCCGCATTTGCTGCCTTTCCGCTCTGCCGTTGTTCGGCAGAGCGGTTTTTACAGTCTTTACGGTTTATCCTCTGAATTTCTTTCTTTTCAGACACCAACCCATCGTCACAGCCGCCCCGGCGGCATACATCGGCGCAAAAGCGCTGCCGCAGCCTTTTTTCCCTCCGTCCGCACCGGCGCTTTCAACGTCGGTCGAGCTGTCCGAAGCGCCTTGTCCGGAACTGTCCGTTCCGGCACTATTCCATACATCATCCGAAGAATTGTCTGAAGAATTGTCCGATCCGGTGTCTCCGGAAGAATCGGGAAGTTCCGTTTCCGCAGGACGGAACCGGCAGATCACAGCCACGTCCTCCCGGATATCGGAAAGGGTTACCGTACCGTCCCCGAACTCCCGTTCCTCGCCGTTCACCGTAAACGATTCCAGCTCGTACCCCTCATAAGGGGAAATTTGAAAGGCGACGGTATCCCCGCTTCCGGCAAAGTACCGACAATCGCCGTCGGTCGCACATCCCTCGAGGGTTACGGTCACGTCAAAATCGTAAACGGTAACTTCCCGGTCGACAAAGGGGGCGACGGGCAGTCCGTACTCGTTATAAATAAACGCCGTATCATAGGGAAAAATGTTGTTCTGCAAATAGCTGATATATTTCAGTCCCGTATCGAAAGCAATCGTGGTTTCATCCACTTGTTCAAAACTGTCTATTTCCACATAGCTCTGCTTGTTCGTGGTGGCGATCAGCCCGCGCGTGACCCCTTCGCTCACCGAAAGCGCGGACGCATTTTCAAAACGCATATACACCTGTTTGGTGCCCGACTTTCTGTAAAGGCCGGAGACAACCGGACTCTTCCCATAGGACCCCGATCCGCCGTATTCTTCCCCGTAAATGACTTCCAGCGCCAGTCCTGCGGCACGTTCGCAGAATTCCCATTTTTGAAGGGGATGAATGTTGGTGTGGTCTCCGAGATCAATCCCGCAGACATAATACACCCCCGCATTTTCCCCGGCAATCTCCTCCTGCAACTGTCGGAACGGAGCCCACAACCCGCTGCAACCGGCATCCTCGTACTGCGGAAGCTGAAAGAGCAGAACGGGCAATTCGTCTCCCAAAAAGCGCCGCGTATCTTCCGCCCAGGCCGAAAAACAGGCCCGGTAGGTTTCCGCATCGCCGTAGACGTCCGATTCGCCCTGATACCACAAAATTCCGCGGTAAGTAAATCTGCCCATGGGAACGAGCATATGATTGTAGCGTTGCGAAAGAGTGGTATTCCCGCTGCCGGGAAAAATCTTTGCGGCCGAATCGTCGGAAATCCATTCGTGTATCTGCGAGCCTCCCACCGCCGCCACCGCAACGCCCACCGGAACGTCTCCGAGCTTCTCGGAAAGATGAATGGCATAGGCAACCGCCGTAAGGCTTACATAAGTCAGATCCTCCACCCCTTCCGCCGTCAGCCAGACATTCTGCGTTCCCTTATTGATCACGCCGCTTGTCTCCGGCATCATTTTCTGCATATAAAAACGCAGGAGATGATAATTCCCGTATTGCCTGTAATTTTCGAGATAAGAGGGCTGACTGTTATACTTTTCATAATCTTCCCCGTAAGAGGGATCGTTTTTGATCACGCTTTCCGCATAGGTGTATTCGTCAAAAGGATATGCCATATTGGATTGGCCGGAAGCGTAGTACACCTCTCCCACAAGGACGTCGGAAAAAGTCTTTTCGGCCGTCCCCGCCGTTACTGTCAGGGCTTCGCCTTCAGAATCTGCCGGCATTTCGTCGAGACAGACGGAAAAATTGCCGGATGCGTCCGCCGTACAGCGTTTTGTCTGGCCCTTGAACGTCACTTCCACCTCCGCACCGGCAGACGTCTCCCCGTAAATCTCCACTTTTTTGTCCCGCTGCAACACCATATGATCGGAAAAAATCGTATTCATGACAATTTCATCCGAGGTCTCGGCAAACGATTTTTGCATCGGGAAAAAGGTGCCCGCGAACAGCGCGGCGGACAATACGGATAATACCGACAATACTGTTTTCTGTTTGATTTTCATTTCTTTGCTCCCCCGGCCGGGATCTGACAAAAGCACTTCGCATTTTAACAGCAAAACGCGAAGTGCTTGTTTTATCCGGCCAAATTATTCAGCTCAGCGCTCTTTGCGTCCTTTTTTCATCAGCAAGGCGGCCGCCGCGCCCGCCAAGACAAACGCCATGGGCATCAAAACCGCGCTTCCGCAACCGCCCGAAGCCGTCCCGGACGTACCGGAAGATTCCTGAGACGTACCGTCCGAAATGCTGTCCGAAGCACTGTCCGAGCCCCCTTCCTCAACCCATTTCGAATAAAGATTTATGTCGGAAGGATTGAGCGAATCAATTTGCGTCACTTCTTCTCCGGACAAATCCTCATTGGCATACCAGCCGGCAAATACATATCCCTCGCGGGTAAAATACGTGTCAAGCTCGACCTCTTCTCCATAAGTATAGATTCTCGTCTCATTTTCCTCCCCGTTATTGAGCACATAAGTGATCGTGTACTCCTCTGCGGAAATATATGCCGTCACCAGGCTGTAATTATCGACGGAGACGGTATACAGTCCGGAGCTGTCCGGCTCGATTTTCTGATTGTTGCAGACAACCGAAGAAACCTGATAGCCCTGATCGGCTGTAACTTTGAAGGTGAGCGTTTTCGACACACCCGTCAGAAAACTTCCGCCGGCCGCATAATCGCTTCCGTCCACCTGAATCTGCGCGAACGCGCCGTGTTCGGGCTGCGTGAAATCAATCACATAAGAAAGCTGCACATCGGCCCTCAGCCCCCGGACGTTGGCCGCCGAACACCCCTGTACATAACCGCGGATAAGCCCGTTTTCTTCACCCAGCCAGATCACCGGACAGACCTGCGTTTCCTCTTTGCTGTCCGTCACCGTCGCCGTCGCGGGAAGCCCCGCCAGGACATCTTCTACCGTATTGACGGAACTAAGCACCAGGTCGACATCCGCCGTATCCACTTCAACCTTTTCCACGGTGCGATAACTCACATAGGAGGAGAGCGGCGTGTCCCCGTTCAGATTTTCGTAAAGATCGCGCACATTCCTCGCCGAAAGCGCAAAATCGTAAACTCTCACGTCCGAAATGCTGCCTTCAAAGAACTGCGCGCCGTCCGCCCCGTTGATCGTGCCCTGTCCGCCGATCGTGAACGAATACAGATCAGCCCTGGAAAAGCCCTGCCAGTCGGCAATGATCCTGTCTCTTATACACATCTCCGAGCCCACGAGACTAGCGCTCATCTC
>ERZ1090866.623-NODE-626-length-12626-cov-10.406889_pt1 | contig 12626 bp, 8 predicted proteins | sample MGYA00478477_ERZ1090866 | MGnify/ENA primary metagenome ERZ1090866 (study PRJEB33644, sample SAMEA5815737) | chicken gut metagenome | biome: Chicken; feature: Gastrointestinal Tract; material: Caecum | place: Ireland | collected 2019-01-01 | study: A study of the... | reverse complement strand
TATGTCTTTTTCTTGTCTTTTTGTGCAATTTTGAGTTTTCAGGTACACCCTAGGTATTGCCGCCTGTGGTATATAATGAGTTCTCTAGTCGGGATTAATGGGAACCATGGATCAACCCTTGGGAGGACAAGGATCTCCTCCGTGGCTGTCCGCAGACTGAATACGACCATTCAATCCATGAATAACAAACTCGGTGCCCTGATTCCGACTAATTTGTCTTCCAGCATTTACTGCCTGTTCTTTGGTGGAATAGTGGCCGCTGGAGCGTTGAGCTCCGCTCCGTTTTACGTCCCAGCCACCGTTAGGATTATGAACAACATGGTGAGAAGAACGAGCCATACAATCACCCCCTGTGTGCCCGAGGACAGCAGATGGCGCAACCATCTGCATTAGTATAAATTTTCTTCGCACAAGCTACTGCATCAATTTCATTGGTAAAGAAGCCCAACTCTTGTACGCTGTGAATTCCAAGCTCCTTCGCGTGCTCCTGCGTATGGACTTCATGATGGAAACCGGGGTTCAGGGTCGGATTGTTATTGACGACATACTTAGTATACATATAATCCTCCTTAGGACTTGATTATAAAAGTGATGGATGATACAATTGAACTGTACAGTTGTGAGTGAGCGGTTAATCTGTGTCGGCAGATTGCCGCTCTTTTTATTTGCACATAAGCTACCACCTCCATAAGTGATTATATTGTTGTCCTTGCAGTCTCAAGAGATCTTATATGCCCTCTGTCGCTTATCTTTGCGGCAGGGGGTTTCTCTGTTGACGATCCTATTATACAACATGGATTTATATTTTGAAAATTATAGTATTCGATATATGGTGGCAAATAAAAAATAAAATAATAAAATATTTGATTTTTGGTGGCAAATGGTGTATAATAATAAAATGGGAGGGGTATACGTTGGGGAAGATGCTGTATACAAAGAAAAACGTTTCCAAAGCCAAGACTGAATGGCTGGGGATACCAGAGCTAGCAGTATTAAAAGGCAGTAGTGATGATGAGACTCACTTCGAAGTAGTCCACAGCAGATACTTTGAAGGTGACAAAGTATCCTGCCCTGCGTGTCAGTCGTTTAAAACGCGCTGCTCTAAAATTGTGGATCGAAAACTTAAAGACTTAGTGTGGCTCGATGATGACCATAAGGAATTTAAAATTGTCCAACTACTTTTTCATCAACGTTACCTGCGCTGTGATAACTGTGGACGGAGTGTTTTTCCCGAGCCGATAGAATTTGCGGAAAAAGGGTGTAGATTCACAAACCGGTTATCAGATGCTTTGGCAGATGGGACATTTCATTTTTCATATAAGAAGGTATGCCAACATTATAAGGTGCCAGCATCAACTGCTTCAGTGGGTGAAATAATGCGGCGAAGAATACAATATCGCGAGTCACTGCTAGCACCGGTAAGAACGCCACATATTATTAGCATTGTCGAGGTGGTATTTTTTGGAGAATTGTATCCGGCCATTTTAGGCATTTGGGATAATGAAGTCTATTGCCTGGACATTTTAAAGGATTCATCTGAAGAAACTTGTGGTAAATTTCTGAAAACATTGGATGCGAACCAGGTTGAAACGGTATATGTAGACCCTGTTGATAGCTTGTTCAATGCAATGAATCAATACTTTCCGATGGCTTCGATCGTAGTAACAAATGAGGCAATTCAACGATATGCCAGAAATGCTATGCTTGAAATTATTCACTCTGATGGCAAGCGGTTTCCGGTGGTGCATAAGGACCGACGATTGACAGTGTTGTATAAAGATCTGGATGACAAAACAGTCATGGACAGAATAAAGGAAGGTATGAAGAGCAGACCAAGGTTAAAACAGGCTTATGAGCATCATCAACGACTGTTAGAACTTTTGGAAACAAATTGGTCATTGGACGAACTGCAGACATGGGTAAAACAGATCCCCACAGAAGTGGATGAGTTTTCAACTGTTAGTGATATTGTCGATGTCTTTAGCGAACAGTTGGAGGACTTCTTGGCACTCAGCAAGAAGCCACCTAATAATTATCGGTTTGCAGTACAGGGAATCTGCGATGCTATCAGAGAAATGCCGCATTGCATTTTCGATGTAATGCGTGGCCGCTGCATTTTCTCCATGACCCACGACACTGTAGAGGAAAATGGAAAACTACAGCGATATGGTATAAAGTCGAGTAGATTAATTGAACAGATCAACAAAATCTCGGAGAATATCAGGGAGGAACGAGATTATGGACACGAATGATAAAATCAAAGAAGTGGGAATCAACATTCAGGAAAAAGCAACCTTAATATGGAATGTAGCGAATAGTCTTTTTGGAGCATATAAGCCTCATGAGTATGGACTGGTCATTTTACCTATGGTAGTAATCAAACGGTTTCATGATTGCTTGCTCCCGACTAGAGAAAAAGTGCTGGCCACCTATGAAAAGGTGAAACAGCTAGCTGTCAAAGACGGCTTTTTACGAACTGCATCTGGATATCGATTTTATAATACTAGCCAATATACCTTTGCTCGCTTAAAAGCGGACCCGGAAAATATCAAAATAAATTTTGAAGCATATATTAACGGATTTTCTGACAATGTCATAGATATTCTGGCCAATATGGGATTTTTCACTCAAATTGAAAGAATGTCTGAGGCAGGAGTTCTGTATCAGGTTATCAGTGACTTTACTGCTGATAATGCAGATATGAATCCAGAAAAAATATCTGCAATTGATATGGGCTATATCTTTGAAAATCTTGTGCAGCGTTTTTCTGAAAGTTATGATGAAGAAGCAGGTGCACACTTTACTAGTCGTGACATTATTTATTTAATGTGCGATTTGCTGACTATGAATGTGGATTTTGCCAGTGAAGATGTTCCGGCGAAGACTGTATACGATATGGCGATGGGAACCAGCCAGATGCTTACCTGTATGGAAGAGCGGGTCCGTGCTCTTGACAAAGAGGCTGAAATTATTTGCTATGGCCAGGAAATTAACCCTTTTACTTTTGGTATTGCTAAGGCAGATATGTTGATCCGTGGTGGAGATCCTGAAAATATGCAGTTCGGGGACACTTTGAGTGCAGATAAATTTAAGGGCTATACCTTTGATTATGTTATCTCTAATCCTCCATTTGGTATCGATTGGAAGCGTGAGGCTGCTGATGTGGAGAAGGAGCACAAACTGGGCGATGCAGGCCGATTTGGCGTTGGCCTGCCGCAGAAGTCCGATGGGCAAATGCTGTTTTTACTAAATGGTATCGCAAAGTTGAAGGACACAGGCAGAATGGCTATCATTCAAAATGGTTCTTCACTGTTTACAGGAGATGCGGGAAGTGGTCCCAGTGAAATTCGCCGCTATATTATTGAAAATGACTGGTTGGATGCCATTGTTCAACTCCCCAACGACAGCTTTTATAATACTGGTATTGCAACCTATATATGGCTTGTTTCTAAAAATAAACCTGAAACGCATAGAGAACGAGTTTTGCTAATTGATGCTAGTAAATGCTGCGAGGCTCGTAGACGGCCTATTGGTAGTAAGCGTGTAGATATTACAGAAGTTTGCCGAAACTTAGTTGTACAGGCATATGGCGAATATAGGAGTGCAATTTATACAAAGACCCTAGAAGATAAGAAAACATTGCTGACATGCAAGAGCAAGGTGCTTGACGCCATATCTTTTGGTTACAATAAAATCACAGTGGAAAGTCCTGCTTTGGATGAGAATGGTAACCCGATTATTAAAAAAGGAAAACCGGTAGCTGATACATCCAAACGTGATACTGAAAATGTTCCTCTCGATGAAGATGTAGATGCTTATTTTGCACGGGAAGTTCTCCCTTATCGTCCAGGGGCTTGGATTGACAAAAGCAAGACCAAGGTTGGGTATGAGATTCCGTTCACGCGTACTTTCTATGAGTATGAGGAACTGGAGCCAGCAGCTGATATTGCAAAACGCATTGCGGCCCGTGAAAAGGTACTGATGGAGAAATTAGAGGCTTTGTTTGGAAACGGTGGTGAGAATGATGAGTGATGTCACGACCTATGAAGAAACGAAAGATAGTGGAATTGAATGGATCGGGAGAATTCCTGCCCACTGGCGTGTCCATACTTTGTATCAATTGGTAACGCAGGTTAAGGAGAAAAACAGCGACCTGCAGGAGAAGAATCTGCTGTCTTTAAGTTACGGCAAAATCAAACGTAAAGATATTGATTCACCAGATGGACTACTCCCGGCATCTTTTGACGGTTATAATATTATCGAATCCGGAGATATCGTCCTTCGTCTAACGGATTTGCAAAACGACCATACAAGTCTTCGGGTAGGTTTGGCTACAGAGCGTGGTATAATTACCTCCGCTTACACAACCTTGCGTCCAATCGACACGAGTAATTCAAAATATTTGTATTATCTGCTCCATGCCTTTGATCTGAAAAAAGGATTTTATGGCATGGGTTCTGGTGTACGACAGGGATTGAATTATTCGGAAGTAAAGGAACTACGAGTGGTTCTTCCAGCCCAGAATGAGCAAGTTTCTATTACAAGTTTCCTTGATGAAAAATGTGATCAGATTGATACTATTATTGATGACGCAAAGATTAGCATCGAAGAATATAAGAAGTGGAAATTGTCAGTTGTGTCTCAGTGCGTAACCAAAGGAATTACATCTGATACAACTTATAAAGATTCTGGAATTGCACAAATAGGGTCCATTCCAACAGGCTGGAGTACAATACGCATTAAATATGTAGTTGAATTTGAACCGAGCTGTTTAAAACCAAGGATTTCTCCTGAAAGTATGGTCTCGTATGCACCAATGGAGTGCATTCGTACAGATCACCGCATACCCCGTATTGCACCGTTATCTAATGATAGTAGTTCGTACAGTAAATTTAATGATGGTGATATTGCGCTTGCTAAAGTAACGCCATGCTTTGAAAATAGAAATGTTTGCATTATGAGTAATCTTGAAAACGGCTACGCTTTTGGCAGTTCGGAATTATTTAATATAAGAGCTACCTCTATTGATCCCCGGTTCCTTTTGTACTGGTTTCAGACTGAAGAATTTATTTCAGGAGGGGTTGCCAGTATGACAGGTGTTGCAGGATTAAAAAGGGTATCACCAACTTATGTAAAGAATGCTATAATTACACTCCCACCATCGGTAGAGCAAAAAAGAATTGTGAATTATTTGGATAGAAAATGCACAAATATTGATTCTCTTATATCTGAAAAGCAAGCGTTAATTGTTGAGCTGGAAGCATATAAACGTTCTCTAATTTATGAAGTAATAACGGGCAAAACAAAGGTGGTGTGACCATGAACGAAACAGAAAAACGCTTTGAGGAATTCATAGAGTCCTATCTTATTTCTGAGGATGGCGGCTGGGTTAAGGCAACGGACGCAGGTTATTGTGCTGATGAAAGCAAAGATATGTTTCTGGACATCGTCACTCTGACAGACTTCGTAAAAAGCACCCAACCCATGGCATGGAAACGCTTTGAGCGGATGTGTACGATCAGCCCAATTCGGCAGTTTTACAAGGCATTTGAAAATGCCGTCACGCAAGATGGTTTGATTTCTGTTCTACGTCACGGCTTTAAGCATCGTGGCATTAATTTTCGGGTGTGCTATTTTAAGCCGGAGTCTGAGCTAAACGAGGTGTCTGTCACCAACTACCAAAAGAATGTGTGTCAGTGTATCCGGCAGTGGCACTATTCTAAACGCAATGCAAATACAATTGATATGATGCTAGCTGTCAATGGCATCCCCGTTGTGGCGATTGAACTGAAGAATCAGCTCACTGGGCAGTCAGTGGATGATGCTATGCGTCAGTGGCAGTATGACCGCAACCCGAATGAACCGGTATTCGGATTTAATAAGAGGATCCTCGCATACTTTGTTTGTGACCTTTACAATGTATATATGACCACCCAATTGAAAGGTCCAGAAACTACTTTTCTCCCTTTTAACCAGGGCAGTGCTGGTGCAGGCAAAGATGGTGGTGCAGGTAATCCAAAGAACGCTGATGGGAGCTATGTTACTTCATACTTTTGGGAGAAGGTGCTTCAAAAGGATAGTTTGTTGGATATTCTGCAAAAGTTCGTCAATTACGAAAGGACAGAGAAAAAAGAAACTTTCCCTGACGGTTCCACAAAGAAAACGGTTAGTAGTAAAATTATCTTCCCTCGATACCATCAGTTAGATGTCGTCCGCAAACTAGTTAATCATGTTAGAAAAAATGGTGCTGGACACAACTATCTCATCCAACATAGTGCTGGTTCTGGTAAGTCTAATTCCATTGCTTGGACAGCCTATCGTATGGCTAGTCTCCATAACGAAAATAATGATGCCATTTTTGACAGTGTAATCATTATTACAGACCGGCGTATTCTTGATCAACAGCTACAAGCTACTGTTTCGAGTTTTGACCACACTTTGGGTAGTGTGGTTACAATTGATGAGAAGAAAAACTCTGGTGCCTTGCGCGATGCCATTAATGAAGGAAAAAGAATCATTGTTACAACTTTACAAAAGTTTCCCGTGATTTACAATGAAATTCAATCTGCTACTGGCAAGCACTATGCGATTATCGTAGATGAGGCACACAGCAGTCAGACTGGACAAAGTGCGTTGAAACTTAAGGCAGCCCTTGCCGATATAAGTGATGCTCTTGCAGAATACGCGGAGCTCGAGGAAAAGGCTATTGAGGAGGTTGAGGCAAACGATATTCTTGTGCAAGAAATGCTTAGTCAAGGCAAGCACAGTAATCTAAGCTTCTTTGCTTTTACAGCAACGCCTAAAGCTAAAACCCTAGAGATTTTTGGTGAACCTTATCCAGACGGCTCTTTTCATCCTTTCCATATTTATTCGATGCGACAAGCCATCGAAGAAGGCTTTATTTTGGACGTTTTGGCGAACTATACCACGTACAAAATGTGTTATCAGATTGCAAAAAGTGTGCCCGATAATCCAGAAGTCCCTACTTCTAAAGCTATTAAGACGATTCGCCGATATGAGGAATTACATCCCCATAATCTTCAGCAGAAAGCGGCTATTATTGTAGAGACTTTCCGTGAGGTTACAAAAAAGAAAATTGGTGGACTGGGAAAAATGATGGTAGTTACTGCGTCTAGGCTAGCAGCAGTACGCTACTATCACGAAATTAAACGTTATCTTGATAACAATCATTATGATGATGTGGAGATCATGATTGCTTTTAGTGGAAGCTTGAAAGATCCGGATGATCCTACAGGTGTAGAATATACCGAAAGTGGGGTGAATGTAGATCGCAATGGAAATCGAGTGAAAGAAAGTCAAACTAAGGCTGTGTTTCACGAGGAAGGGGATATCCTTATCGTTGCAGAAAAGTATCAAACAGGGTTTGACGAGCCACTTCTCCATACAATGATTGTGGATAAAGAACTTCGTGATGTAAAGGCCGTTCAGACATTGAGCCGTGTAAATCGAATTTATCCTGGTAAAGAGGATACCTATATTCTTGACTTTGTAAATCCGATTGAACGTATCCGTGAGGCCTTCCAGCAGTTCTATCAGGAAACAAGTTTGGATGAAGAGATTAACTTTGACTTGGTCTACACAACGCAGAAAACACTGCATAACTTTGGCATTTACACAAAGGAAAATGTCGAAGAAGTATCTAGCATTTATTTTGATCCAGATATGCGTAAGGCAAATCTGACGCAAGGAAAAATATCTAATGCTTTAAAACCTGTAGCTGATAAGTACAATGAGCTCAATCAGGAGCAACGTTATCAGTTCCGTAGAGAGGTTCGTGCACTTGTAAAGTGGTACAATTATATTTCACAGATTGTACGTATGTTCGATAAGGAACTGCATAAGGAGTATATTTTCTGCTCCTATTTGTCAAAGTTATTGCCTTCTGATCCAGAGCAGCCTTTTGATCTTGATAATAGAGTTAAGTTGGAATACTATCATCTAGAAAAAACATACGAAGGTGCAATTGAACTCGAAAGCAAAGATGGCTCTTGGAAGCCGACTCAGCCGAAACGAGCTGGGGGGCAGAAAGATCGTACCAGTCCATTGGACGAAATTATTCAGCGCATCAACGAAGAGTTCTATGGTGAATTTACAGATGCAGACCGAGTTATGGTTGATACGCTATATCAAAAAATGCGTAAAGATGATAAAGCAAAGAAGGCTGCTAAGACTGACGATCGTCAGGTATATGAACGAAGCCTTTTTCCTGAGATTTTTGATACAACGGCCCAAAAGGCTTATATGGAAAATACCGCGGCATATGAGCAACTTTTTCTGGATGCAGATAAGTATCAGGCTGTTATGAAAGCTCTGGCAGATCGTTTGTATAAAGAACTACACAATTGAAAATAAAGAATTGATTTTCTAGGAATCTGTCTGACATAACAGAGCAAGATCTGTATAGGCGCAGAAAATACCCTGACACTATCATTGACTGGCTCATAGATGGGTTTTGGGCTGGCCGTACAACGCAAGCAATGTTTGTGGCTATCCATTGCCACAAACCGCTTGTTGGGGCTCCCCCAAACCCCAGTATACGCAGAAAGTATTCTGCGGCTACGCGTTCAAAGAACGCTTTTTATGCATCCTGGAATCTTCAAAATCACCTGATTCAGAAAAGAGTCAGGTGATTTTTTGTTCAATGAGAAGGCGCATCATTTGATTTGTCGCTTCTCACATAGAATTCAATTCCAAAAGTTTGAGATCACGATATGTTACACTGAATGTTATGTGGTGCATGGTTCTATGCTAACTTAAGAAAACTTCTTGCCATGTTATGGAATTTTAATTATACTGAAGATACGATACTTCTATAAGAATTCCATGGAAAGTGTGAAAGATATGCTATCGCCCGGCCTTTACGAACAGATCATCAATCAGGCTTTAAACAGCGAGCTTTCGGAAATTCCCGAGGCCTGCAAGTCCATTGCACCCATTGACAGGGCAGAGGCCTCGAAAGCGTTAGCACAATATCTGGCAGATGTGGTGCAGAAAGGAATGGAGAATCTGCTGGACAACGGGGGAGATATTTCTGCGCAGATCGGGCTTGCCAACCAGATCGTAACTTTGATTCAAAATACCACACAAGAAGCTGACTTTGCCGCGCTGCATGTTGACCAGCGGGCAGAGCAGCTTCTTGCGCTTTTAAGGCAGCAAGACCCTCGGCTGGCAGCAGGGAAAACGGCTGCAAGCTTGAGCCGGCCAGAGACATCCATTGCCCGGAGTAGTCTGTTTACAGGCGCCATCAAGGAACCTCAGATGTACACAGAACTGAAAAAGGAGATCGGTTCTGCTGATCGCATTGATATGCTGGTCTCTTTTATCAAATGGAGTGGCCTTCGGCTTTTGATGGAGGAACTGAGAGAGTTTACCCAAAATGGCGGCGAGTTGCGGATCATCACCACTTCCTATATGGGAGCTACAGATCTAAAAGCCATTGAGGAACTGCGTGCTCTGCCGAATACCCGGATTAAGGTCAGCTATGATACCAAGCGCACACGACTTCACGCAAAGACCTACGTCTTTTACCGAAACACAGGTTTTACCACTGCCTATGTGGGCTCCTCCAATCTGTCCAATGCAGCCATCTCCAGTGGTTTGGAGTGGAATGTAAAGGTTACCCGCAGAGATCTGCCAGAGACCATCGACAAGATTGCTGCTACGTTCGAGAGCTACTGGAACGCAAGCGAGTTTGAATACTACTCAGAGGGTCAAAAGGAACGGCTGGCTCGGGCACTGAAAGCAGAGAAGTACATTGATTCCAACAATGCCGCAATCTATACCATGGATATCACGCCCTACTCCTACCAGCAGGAAATTTTGGATAAGCTAGAGGCAGAGCGAACCATCCGTGGATATACCCGCAACCTGGTGGTAGCTGCCACCGGTACGGGCAAGACGGTGATTTCGGCACTGGATTATAAACGGTTTCGCAAGCAGAATCCCGGAAAGCCCCATCGGCTGCTTTTCATTGCTCACCGGGAAGAAATTCTGCGACAGAGTCTGTATACCTTTCGAGCGGTGTTGAAGGATGCCAACTTCGGTGAGCTGTTCGTGGGCAATTATAAGCCGGAGAGTATCGACCATTTGTTTGTTTCCATTCAGACGTTCAATTCCCAAGATTTTACCGCAAAGACTGCCTCGGATTTTTATGACTATATTGTAGTGGACGAGTTTCATCACGCAGCAGCGCCCACCTATCAGAAGTTGTTGTCCTATTACAACCCCAAAATTCTGTTGGGCTTGACCGCTACCCCGGAGCGTATGGACGGTAAAAGCGTTCTGCCCTACTTCCATCATCGCATAGCGGCGGAGATACGTCTGCCGGAGGCCATTGACCGCAAGCTGTTGTGTCCTTTCCAATACTTTGGGGTCACCGACACGGTGGATCTGAGTACGTTGAAGTGGAGCGCCGGCGGCTACGACAAAGGAGAGCTTTCCAATCTCTATACCCTTAGTGGCACCGTGGCCAACCGGCGCGCTGATTTGGTAGTGAACTCCCTGCTCCGGTATGTGACCGATATCGACGAGGTCAAAGGACTGGGCTTTTGCGTGTCTATTGAGCACGCTGAGTTCATGTGCCACTATTTTAACCAGCACGGAATTCCGTCCATCTTTCTGACTGGTAAATCCACCGATGAGGAAAGAAACACCGCTAAGGACAAGCTGGTAAGCGGTGATGTTCGATTTATCTTCGTGGTGGATATCTACAATGAGGGCGTGGATATCCCAGAGGTCAACACGGTCCTATTTTTGCGGCCCACTGAGTCTTTGACTATCTTCCTCCAGCAGCTGGGCCGTGGGTTGCGCCTTGCAGAGGGGAAAGACTGCCTGACAGTGCTGGATTTCATCGGCCAGGCCAACAAGCGGTATCGTTTTGAGGATAAGTTTGCAGCGCTGCTCTCGAACACAAGTCGCAGTGTGACCCGTGAGATCAAGGATGGATTTGTCTCTGCTCCGAAGGGGTGCTATATCCAGTTGGAAAAGAAGGCCGCCCGATATATTTTGGACAACATTCGAGCCTCCTATGGCAACACCGCAGGACTTGTTTCCCGGGTAGCTAGCTTCACCGAAGATAGCGGCCTGGAGCTGACTTTGGCAAACTTTCTGGACTATTACCACCTGGACCCCAGGGCGATTTATAAATTCTCCTCTTTCTCCCGACTTTGTGCTCGTGCAGACGTTATTGAAGATTTCAGCGAACCGATGGAGGATCTGCTCACAAAAGCTTTTGCACGGTTGGCTGTCATTGACTCCCGGCGGTGGATTCGCTTTTTGCTGGACCTTCTCCCGCGTTTGGATGATGTGGATTTTGCGGCGCTGAGCGAACGGGAGCGGCGGATGCTCCAAATGTTCTATGTGACAGTTTGGGGCAAGGCTGCAGAGGACTGGGCGGCAGATGAAGTGCTGGACAACCTGTATGCTCTTTCGGATAGCTCTGTTCTGCTGGAGGAGCTTTTGAGCCTACTCCGATATCGGTATGAGCAGATTGATTTTATAGACGAGCCAGTGGAGCTGGGGTTTGACTGCCCACTGGATCTTCACTGTACCTATACTCGGGATCAATTGCTGGTTGCAATGGATTTCCTGAAACCGGCAACTGTGCGTGAAGGGGTCAAGTGGCTGCCAGAAAAGCAGCTAGATGTGTTCTTTGTGACGCTGAATAAAGCTGATAAGGACTATTCGCCAACCACCATGTACAAGGACTACTCCATCAACGAGAGCCTGTTCCATTGGCAGAGTCAGAGCACTACAGCGGCAGATTCTCCTACAGGGCAACGGTATATTCACCACCGGGAACGCGGGAGCAAAGTGTTGTTGTTTGTCCGAGAGTTCAAAACGGATCGGATCAGCGGTGGAGCAGAGGCGTATACCTTCTTGGGAACTGCAAACTATGTAAAACATGAGGGGAGCCGGCCCATGAATATTACCTGGAAATTAGATCGGCCGATCCCGGCGAAGTTTTTGAAAAAGACAAACAAGCTGGTTGTAGGATAAAGGAGAATCGCGATGACCGAGCTGGAGAAGATTGCCTATGCAAAGAGTTACATAGAAAAACTTGCCAACGGAATCAATCCATTGACAAATCAAGAGGTGCCAGATTCTGATATCATAAATAATGTGAAGATATCTCGCTGTCTTTTTTACGTGTCAGACCTCTTGAGGCAAGTTGTAGAAAATAAAGGGATTTCTCAGTCAAAAAATAAATCTTCCAAGGTTCCGTTCCAGTTGGATTACGAAAGTCGAGAAAAATTTGAATATTCGGAACTGCCTATACCAATCAGTGAAATTGAACGTAGAATTAACGCATTGATTCAGCCGGATGAGATGAAAAAACTGACTTATAAGCAGATCGCGGATTGGCTTAGGGAAACTGGATTTTTGAAATTGGTCGTGAAAGATGATGGAAAAACAGTCCGGAGACCAACGGATCAGGGAATTGATATTGGTATTTCTACGGAGGAGCGGCAGAGCCTAAGAGGACCTTATACAGTTGTGGTTTATAATAGATCGGCGCAGCAATTTATCTTAGACAATTTAGATGCTGTCATTGCGTTCATTCAAAAATGATCGAGGAAAATTATATGACTGAAGTCGTCGCAGCC
>ERZ1090866.620-NODE-623-length-12644-cov-4.361824_pt1 | contig 12644 bp, 20 predicted proteins | sample MGYA00478477_ERZ1090866 | MGnify/ENA primary metagenome ERZ1090866 (study PRJEB33644, sample SAMEA5815737) | chicken gut metagenome | biome: Chicken; feature: Gastrointestinal Tract; material: Caecum | place: Ireland | collected 2019-01-01 | study: A study of the... | reverse complement strand
GATATTCCTGCTGCAATGATAAATGATATTGATCGCGATTATGATGGATTCTCTGTAAGTTGCAGTTGCGGTAATTATATCGAAGTGGAAGATGGGACTTTTAAAGATACTCTTGTTAAATGGAACACCCGCCCAGCCCAGCCGGTCGGGAGGTGTGGCGAGTGTAAAGCAAAAGAAAAAGCTGTTGTAAACGACAAAGGGTTCTTAATATGCCCTGCATCTGGAATGGAAATAACCGACAATGATTTTTGCAGTTACTTTGAGCCGAAGGAGGACTAATCATGCCGAGACAAATAGAAGAATTTTATGAGACAATTTTTGAGGGATTAAGTTACGTCATCCTGTATGACAGAGAAACCAAGGTTATGTATCACATGAGTGATGGGCTTTATAACAGCGGAAATCTCACCCCTCTGTATAACGCAGACGGCACTTTGAGAGTGTGGGAGGAATAATAATGAAAGTAAAAATATTTAGTCGAGATGATGTATTAAACCTTGTTTGCGAAATGGCAAATAGATTCAGAGAAGAACGCAAAGACAATCAGGAAGATATGTTTTTAAAAGGGGTTATCGTTGCGTTAGAATCCACCTATCACTCACTAGAAAGGTTTCCGTACATTGAAATTGAGGGGGAAGATTAGTGGAAAGTCTAAATTTCTGGATATTTGGGATTGTATTGCCCATGGTGCTTATGTGGCTGGGCGGTATGATTTTTGGATATTCTCTGGAAGAACTAGATTTTAAGTGGTCAGGCATGATCTTGGGCGTTGGAATATTTTTATTTTCATTGATTGTGTTAGTGATAGTGGTTTCTTCTAAGGGCGCGTAAAGGAGTTGGAAGACATGATTGAGAAAAAATACATGTCCCAGTGCATATCGTCCGATTACTGCAAGGGATGGAATGCCGCTGTAGATGCAATTGGAAGATGTAAAGATTGCGTGTGGAGTAGAGAGCCTACCAAAGAGGATTATACAGAGATCGGCAGAGATGTTCTTGCGTATAAGAATTCTTTGATGTGTGAATTTTGCGAGGATGCAAGATGGAAAGATGACTTTTGCAGTTATTTTAAAAAGAGGGAGGGTTAGATGTGGAAATACTCGAACACGGTAAAACCTATCAGGTTTACACTTGCCCGTACTGCCGTTGTGTGTTCGCGACGTGCGAAATTGACAAGTACAATGATGATTTGACAAAGAAAGATTATTTAGAGTGTCCGGAATGTGGGGATACAATAGAGCTAAAGAGAATGGAGTGGTAACTTGACAAACCAGGACAAAAAGCGCTGGCTTGCGCAGTATAATGCAAAAGCTGCTCCATTGAGGAGCAGCTAAGATTGTTTTGATAGATTTTGTTTTCTGGCCCTTGTCCGGGCAATTCTGATCGCGTTGGCACTTTTATGCGCCGTTAATCTATATCCCCTGGTATATGGGAGATAGCTTATTACAGCGTTCCGAGAAACCTGCATAATATCCTGGATTTCGGAGATGGAAAAGCCAGCTCGATAAAGCCTTAAAACATAGCGCGATGTCCTATTTTGGTATAGATTACCTTCTACAAGTACGCGCCTGACTGTGGCTTGCGAAATGCCAAGTATCTGAGCAGTCTTGTTGATGGATTGATGCACTCGATACAAATCTAAGATTTGCTCTTTTTCGACGGACAAGAGTTTGGCCTCCTCTCGGAAAATCGATAAGTCGATTATAACATAAAATTGGCCAGAAAACAAATTTTTGAAAAAAGCATAGACAGGAGGCATCACCATGCCCACCAAAATACAAGTAGGCGGCTGCCATCTGGTCAACTGCAAGCGGTGTGTCCCGAGTGTGGAACAAAAATAAAAATGGAAGGAACAGATTGGTAAATTGAACCAATGGAGGAATCCAAAGATGAAAACAATTAAAGATTACATTCAGGGTGAACACTTCGTCTATGGAAAGAAGAACTGCGTGGTTCTGGAACACATGGATGATGGAACACTGTGCATGGTGCTGGACGAAGATTTTAAGTCAGCGTTTGGCGAAACAAACAACTTTGCTGAATCAGAATTGAGGAAGAAATTAAACGGAAAGTACCTTGACGAATGGGTTAAGAATGGAGCGAACAGAGAGTCTTTTATGCTTATGCAAGTTGACCTTACCGCAAACGACGGCTTAAAAGACTATGGAACTTGTAAGTGTTTTTTAGCCCCAAGAACCTGCGCTCAGCACAGAAAGTATCGGCATTTGATTCTGAACCCCAAAAATGATTGGGAGTGGGAATCAACTGCATATAGCACAAAAGGAAACGGACACTCCATCCACGTGTGTAGCGTCGCGGGCACAGGTGCTCTCTACTTCAGCATCAGCGCCACCCACTCGTTTGGGGTTCGCCCGCTTTTCAAACTGAATTCTGACACCGTTATTGTTCCAGAAAGTGACGATATAGAAAAGCTCAAAATAAAAGTGGACCGACTTGAAACCATGCTTCACGACAGTTTTCAGGGTCACTTACTCAATGCACTGCATGACCTTGAAAAGAAGTACGCTGAAAAAGAGAAAGCCTACATAGCAGAGCGTACAGCAAGAGAGGAATTGCAGAAACAATGCGATGCAATGACTGTGCAGCAAGGCCATTGGGTCTATGATCCAAATGCTATAGATTGGGGGATGGGAGGATGGGTCTGCAATTTGTGTGGAAATAGGAACAACAATCTTCCCATTCTTCAGCAGGACTGCAACCCGTATCTTTATGCTGGATCGCAATATTGCCCTGCCTGTGGAGCTAAAATGGTCAAGGAGCAACAAAGTTGAAATACATAGAAACGATAGAGTGGTGGCAGCACATCCTCTTCCCTAACGATCCCATCAGAGATTATTTTGAAAAAGTTTTTGCACAAATCGAGGACAAGTATTCTTACCTTAATGAAAAAACTCCGCAGAAAGCAAAGCCTGCGGAGTTCAACTCTAAGCACTGGAAGGTCGGGGATTTGGTTTATCGACACTCTAAAATTCCTTCAGAGGATAACGGGAGTTATGTCATCACCGCTATACGGGGCGATCTTCTGACTATACGCCACGCCAGAACCTACTTCAAGACGTGGATACACATTCCGTGGATTGATAACAATAGAAGCGAATATTATAGTCGTCCGCCAGAAAAAGAAACGATCTGGAAGTATCAAACTGATTTCCTCTGGCGCGAAGACGGGACATTCGAGCAGTATACCTGCATGATTGGAAACGAAAAGCCAATATCTTACCATGCTGATTTTTGTATTGGGGATTGGTTGTGGTTCTGTGTTCCTCAATGCGCCCCTGTATTAGCGACTATTCTCCGCATCGATCAGCCACGCGGAATTTACTGGGTCCACATGGAAAGACGCCAAGCAGTAGTCCCTGTCCACATCAATGAAGTAAACTCAACGACCTCACCATGGTGCTCTAAACCAATGAACGTATCGTAACAAAAGAAAGGACGATTAAAATGAAATATATTGCAAACATCGTATGCAGTATCTTAGTCGAAGCAGACAATGAAGAAGAAGCAATGCAGCAGGCTACAGAACGCTGCGGTGAAATTGAAGGTCTGGAGTCCACTATCTCCGATGGTGTTGACCTTGTAGATGATGACGAAATGTGGATATAGCTTTAGAGTGGAGGTGTTTAAATGGATAATGAAGTTTTACTATTAAAAATTATTCAAGAATCAAAAGTCTTACAACAAAAAATCCATCAGCTTTATCCAACATGGCCGCGCATGATTATTGATGTAATGCTGGTGTATACATTAGTCGAAAGCACATTACACTGTATCTTAGGTGTGTAGAGGAGTGATGTACAATGGAGAATATGAACAATTATGAGCTACAGGCTGAATTGCTCAAAATGGCCCAACAAGAGATGGACGAGCTACGTTATGAGGTTAAAAAGGCAGAGATGACGGTTTGTTTATACCAGACAGTGGTACTGGTAGCCTTATTGGTACATTTGGTGGCTGAATTTCTATTTTAGTGGACATTGAGATTTGGGATTTCATGTTGCTGCTGTATGTCTAGCACTAATGTGTGAAAATCGTCCGCGATTTGTTCTATCGCAGGTGGTGATTGATACTGAGGCGTCTCAGATGTTTGTGTGGACATACAACCACGCAATCCTACACCAATAGTGATTAAGGAAGCAATATAAGCGGTAGTTTCTCTTATAACCTTCCATGTCGGTCCGTTATAAAACGAAGCACATCGATCTATCAATTTATGGATACCATACTGTTGTTCTTGCAAAACTGTGATTTCAAGATGGGCCTGTAACCAATCTAAGTCTTGTTCTATCATGTCTTGAAGTTTGAGTTGAGATACTTGATTGAGGGTGAGATTATTGATGTCTTTAAGTTCAAGCATTGACGATACCTCCTAGCCATATCATTCTACAAGACATGGAATTGCTTGTCAAGGCTGTCGTCGGAGTGTTAAGCGATAAGAATATCTGCCAAATACAGATGGCGGGTGAAAAATACAGTGTAAGTCGAGAAGGAGGCTTGCTATATCAAAATTAAAGGTCAGCGATATGTGCTGAAGCTGCATAGCAGCAGACTAAAAAAAGAAAAGTGGAACCTACATATTACCTTGCAAGAAGCAAGGAGAAATGAAGAACTGATTGCCCTATCGGACAGCAATACCCTGCGGATGATAGACGCAATCAACGGGGTCAAAGACGTAGACAAAAAGGCGGCGGCGATTCAGAAAGAGATCCGCTACATCAAGAAATTGGAAACCTCTAAAGCAAACCGCCGCCGAATCAGAGACCTGTACACAGAACTGGACAACCTTCTTTACAAGCCAGATTACATGTGCCTTATTATCGATAAGGATGCAGATTACGACAAGGCTTGCGAGAGTGGTTTTAGTATTAACGACATCCACTATGAGAGACTGCTGGGAACAAACGGCGGGGTCAAGAACAGCACTATTGTCTTTGTCAGCTCCAGAGTCGCACCGGAACTCAAACGCAGATTAGAAAATGGCCGTGACCCAAACAAAGAGATGGTGCCAGCAAAATTTGAGTCTTACAAGGCTCTTTCCTGTAGTGGATCCTTCCCTGTTTCCCTGCCCCGTGGTATCTGTGTTGTGCCAGATTGCGTGACACATTTTAAATCCAACATCATCTACCTTAACGATGAAAATGATGGGGAGCCGGTAATGGAATACCGAGAGAACGAAGAAGTGGAGCTGATCGACAGCGATGGTTATGGCCTCATGCTCCCCGCGCTCGCAAAACGGTGGAGTGACGAGTTGGGGCTTGATTACATCATGGCCGGAGCCAATACAAGGTTTTCCTGGGAAAAAGGCATGGTCTTCTGCTTTGATTTTCTGGAGTTTGCAGACAAGGTTGCCCGGACCAGAATCATCAAGGATGCCTGGGGAAATGATGTTGACCTCACCTACGTTGAACTGATCTTGACCACATCACAGCTGAAACTTTGGGACAGTTATTCCAGCTTCCAAAGCTATTTAGAGAATTGTCTAAATAATGGATACACTTTTGGCTTGACCAAGGTATGCCCCAAGGAGCTGGAAAATGAGAGGGATCTCAACTACCAGTTCATCCAGAGTTACCAGCTTACGGATGAGCAGATCGAGGAACTGATCCAGCCAACCATTCAAGAGCTGCGTGATATTTTGGGGCTAGATTATCAGAAAAGTCTACTGTTCTTAAAAGGGATGTATCTGAGTGAGGATAATCTCTGGCAGCTTGAAGATGACTTTGCAAAGGCACTGATGATTGAGCCGGAGATGATAAACGATCCTTATGTCAGAAACCGTATCTGGCAGATGTTGCGAAAACGTATTAAGGAGGCCAAGGTTGGAGTAATCCGAGTGCATGGAAATTACTCTATCATTTCTGGCGACCCGTATGCTCTGTGCCAGAGTATGTTTGGGCTGGAGGTAACTGGGCTATTAAAGGCTGGAGAGCTGTATAACAAATACTGGATCGACAGAGGGACGCCCTATGTGTCATGCTTCCGCGCCCCAATGAGTGCAGCAAATAATATTGTAAAGCTGAAAGTTGCCTGTACTGATAAGATGGCACACTGGTATCGCTACATGAATACCTGCACAATCCTTAATGCCTGGGATACGACCACCCATGCTACAAACGGCGCGGATAAAGACGGTGATATGTACTTCCTAACTGACAATAAGGTACTGGTCGAGAACACGTTGAATCTTCCCTGCATTATGTGTGTGCAGCGCAAAGCTCCTAAGAAGATTGTTGAAGAAAAAGATTTGATTCTTGCTAATAAAAACAGTTTTGGTGACGATATTGGTAAAACCACAAACAGGGTGACAACTATGTTTGATGTCCAAGCGAGATTTGCTGTCGGGACAGAAGAACATGACATCTTAGCGTATCGAATTATCTGCGGTGAATTATATCAACAGAATAAAAGATTGTGTTCCTCCGTACTGAAAGGTGCGGTGCTACATTCATTGAATTGCTGGAACGCCCTAAAGCTACACACGCTACAGCATAGTGATGAAACACACAGGTGCGACAGCGGCGAAAGCAGAAAAAAGTGTGTAGATGGCATAAGGTTAAATCCTAAGTGTTTGTAATGGGTAATCAGCAGCCAAGCTCCGAATAGGAGAAGGTTCAACGACTAGGGGCCTTGCAAGTGTTTGGCAAGGACAGCGGTGAACACCCTATGGGGTGATGATATAGTCTGACCTTACCGGAGACGGTAAGAGGTGTTACACCGGCGCAGGAGTAGCGTCCTGGTATATTTTTCGTTAGTGTCACCTAGTAAAGGAATGATAATGTGGCAAGACAAAATTTGTTAGGAAAAAGATTTGGCCGATTGTTGGTTGTAGATTATGCGCCTGATTATATAGCTCCAGATGGACATAAACATCCTAAATGGAAATGTCGATGTGATTGTGGAAACGAGGTAGTCGTAAGACAGAGTTCTCTATTAGGAGGCTGTTCGCAATCGTGCGGATGTCTTCGCAAAGAACAAATAAGTTACAGGGCGAAACATCATGGTGGGTTTGGAACAAGATTGTATAATGTTTGGAACAGCATGAGACAACGATGCAATAACCCCCACGCCCAATCTTATCATAATTATGGGGGACGGGGCATTTCGATCTGTTCGGAATGGGATGACTATGGCGTATTTCGCGATTGGGCTTTAAAGACGGGATATGATCAAAGCGCAAAGAGAAATGAGTGTACTCTTGAGCGCATAGATGTCGATGGAGATTATTGCCCCCAAAATTGTAAGTGGGTGACAATGAAAGAACAGGGTAATAATCGCCGGGATACAATCTATTTAACGTATAAAAATGAGACGCATTCTTTATCGGAATGGTCGAGATTAACAGATATTCCATATCAGAGACTATACGCCCGCTACAAGAGGGGCAAACCTGTAGAAGAAATTTTAAGACAGTAGATTTAGATTGTAGCTAACGAAAAATATCATGCCTAACAAAAGTAGCAATCGATAAAGTAAAAGGAATTGTGGCTAAACCAATGCCTAAAGAATGGTATAGCCGCGATGCCAACAGAATTGCAGATACCGATACATCAGAAATAATTCAAAGGAAGGAGATGAATAACACCATCGTGGCAGATAAGAAACCGTACTTCATGCGGTACATCTACCCTGACCTGATGAAGAAATACAACACCTATATAAAAAATGCAGATAAGAAATCTGTCCGGCAGTTCGGAATGTCTGTAAAAGAACTGCAACACAAGAAAAACAAGACACCGGAGGAACAGGAGTTTTTACGGTACTATGATATGAAACTGCCAGTGGGCAATCATCCATGTGTGCAGAATAGAATATGTAAAAGAATAGAACAAGAATTTGACGGATACATCCAGGATCATCCTCCGGCCAAAGAATTTGACTACACCATTTTGAAAACAGACGTCCCTTATTCAAGGACCCAATATCAGGCAATAGCAGATCTGAAAATTCAGTACCAGAAAAAAGTGCAGGAGTTTATGACCGACGCATATTACCGGCGTATAGATCAAGATGATGCAGTAGTTGCAAGGGCGATGCTCCTGCGCAGCTTCCGGCAACGGTGCTCTGAAATATGCAGTAACGAAGAACAGCTATGCAACATTGTGCTGGATCTCTGTTACCGCAATAATCATTCCAAGCAGTTTGCGTGGGATATTTGTGGGACACAGATTATTGAAAATCTGTTAAACAGACATGACAGAAGAATCTCCTTCCCTGTTTTGGACGAGGATGGAGAGATAGAATTTGGCGGGAAAAAGTTTACTATGACAACGATGATTGAAGGTGTTGACCTATAGAGATTATTTTGAACGAACGTCGCAGAGCTGAGGACATCCTCAGCTCTGTTCAGGAAACAACAAACCCGATACATAATGTTTATCTCTTGTCGCGCTATTATTATGCACAAGGGATGAAACAAAAGGAAGTATCTGAAAAGATAGAAGATTATCTCAGGCAGTTCCCCTTTTTAGTCCTTCCGAAATGGCAGCGAACTGTAGACAAGATTGTTGCAAAGGCCAAGGGCAAAGGGATTATTGAGATTGAGTATGTTGGCATTACAGAAAAAGAGTTGGCCGAGATTGCGAAACTGCGCAAGGAAAGTCTGAAAAAACTGGCCTTTACCCTGCTGTGCATTGCTAAATATTTTAATACGATCCGGCCAGAAAACAACAGCTGGGTGAACACTCCAGATAAGGATGTTTTCAGGATGGCCGACATCAGGACCCTTGATTGTAAACGGCAGCAACAACTAATTCGGGAGTTGTATCTGCTGGGATTGATCGGGTACAGCAAGGTTGTTGATAACGTCAACCTTCAAGTGCTATTCGTCGATGCGGAAACAGAGCCGGTTCTTCATATCTACCAGTTTGACGACTTAGGGTATCAATATCTGGAATATGTAGGAGATCCTAGTATCGTCCATTGCAAGTGCTGCGGGAAGTTGATTAAAAAGACATCATGCCGGAAGGATTACTGCGATGAATGTGCGGTAGAAGCCCGAAAAAGCAGCAACAGAAAAGCATCTCAAAAGCGCAGAGATGCCGTAAAATAAGTGTCGCGTCAGCGTTTACTATTTCAAAATTACCCCCGATTTTTGGCTTAAATACGCCATTTTTCGGGGGTATTAAAATTTTTGTCTAATTCCCAATAGTGTGCAGATAGATATACACGCTCTGCACCTTTTCACAGATCGCCCCGGCTTCGGGGACGAAATATCCAATAAAGGAAGATGAAAATGGTTGAGATCAACCAAAGGGAAGCGGCCTATATCCGTTCCCTGCGAGACTGCCCTGATACAGTGATCTATCGGACAGTACACAAGTACCTGATGTCAGAGCAATACAACGCTCTTAAAGCTCTGGCATACTTCCGGTCACTATCTATTAAAGAGCAAAATTTACTAATGAAAGGATGTAAAAAGTAATGGCTTCCAAGTATTACAAATCCACAAAACTTTCCATCACTGGTGTTCTGGAGATCGAGGATGGCAAACTCACTATGGACGTCGAGGATGTTGGACCAATCTCTGTTATGGATGCGCTGGCAGACTTTGTTGGCGGTGAAGTAACCATTAACGTCTCGTCCAAGGATGAGTTCTAGGAGGGTTTGACATTAAACACGAAGAATTTCTGGCAGAACAATTGTTGCTGCTACAGAAAAGAAAGGTTGACCCTGATGTAGAGTGGCAAGATATTAACGACCTACGCACCTGGTACTACAACGAAGCAGAAAGCCGGGATACCACAAGAAAAGGCTCTAAGCTCCTGTATGAGTATATCGACGCAGGTTGGGTGCATCCACCGGTATGTGATGCTACCAGAGGCAAAAGAGCTTCCTTCGCATACGATGACGCCTCTGGCTGCTACACCTCAGAACTGACGATGGACGCAGATGAGAGTGTTCTGAAAGACCCTGTAGCTTTGCTGAAAGCACATGGCTACGACCCTGAGAAGTTTAAGGTTGTATCAAGCAAAAACAGCATGTGGACAGTCGGAGGTCGGCAGGAGGTTAGCTCCAAAATTGTTGTCGCGCCTGTGAACAAACCACAAGCAGTGACCAAAGAACAGATTGCTTCGTGGTTTGAGGAGTTGTGCAACACCTATACCCCGCCGGTACTTCCAAAACCGGAAAAGAAGATTGGTATTGATCTGCTGGTCATTCCCCTGTCCGATCTCCATTATGGCCTGCAAGCTACCAAGGAACGCACAGGAAACGAATATGACCTTGATATTGCCAATGATGTGGTCTTCCAGATGTTGAGTAACCTGCTGGCAGATGTCAACCAGAAGCGCGTTAAGCGCATTTTGCTAACCATCGGCGGCGATATGTTCAACGCTGATAACATGGCTGGCACCACAGTCAAAGGTACACCACAGGACAACTGCACTGATTATTTCAGCACTGTTCGCGGCCTGTATGACATGATGGTTCGCGTGGTTGATGTGCTGCGTCAGATTGCCCCGGTTGACATCCTTTACATACCTGCCAATCACGACATGACCAGCAGCTTCCAACTGGCTCAGTACCTGAAAGCATGGTACAAGGCAGACAAGAATGTTCGCATCGACGACTCTCCCCTTCCCCGCAAGTATTACAAGTACGGTGACACCCTGTTGGTGTTCGCTCATGATGGCGACGTTAAACGCTTGCCGGGATTGATTGCTGATGAAGCAAGGGATAAGTGGAGCAGAGTCAAGTTTACTGACGTTTTCCTCCAACACCTCCATTCTGAAAAAGTGCTGTTGGAAGAAAATCACATGCGAATTCAGAGACTACCTACCCTATCGGCTAAGAGCGCATGGACGGTGGATCAGGGATACAATGCTGCAAGGCAGCACAAGTCCTTCATCTATGATGTGCAAGGTTTGCGGCAGGTAATCTATACGACACTTTAAAAGCACAAGACAGAGAGCCGAGATGTGGTGAGATAACCGGCGACAGCGATTCGGGTTAAGTGAGAGCCGAGTACAGCGATCCGCGATTGTGAGAGGCGGAGACAGCGATTACCCAGCAGAGTGAGAGTGGGCATCTATTTTTTAATTACCGTGAGGGATAACAATATGACATTTGATATTGAAAGATCTGAAATCATGAATTTTGACGGCATTGAGTGCTTTGAAAAGGATGGCGTTGTCTATCTGAAACTGGAGACTGTTGCTAGAGGTTTGGGATTTGTTAAGACAGAAATCAAGAATGGCAAAGAATATATCACTGTAAGGTGGAACAGGGTTTTTGAGTTCTTAAAAGAAATTTCTTTCGACCACAAGTGGTCGAAAGATGATTTTATCCCAGAAAACATCTTTTACCGTCTTGCCATGAAAGCCAAAAATGAAGCCGCCGAGAAATTCCAGGCAAAAGTGGCAGATGAAGTAATCCCAAGTATCAGAAAGCATGGAGCGTACTTGACACTGCAAGCCGCAGAGGCTGTGCTGCTCAATCCAGACACCATTATCCAGCTTGCTATACAAATCAAAGAGGAACAGGCGCGGAGAATGGAACTGGAGGAAAAGATTGAAGCCGATGCTCCAAAAGTCCTTTGGGCCGAACAATGCCTCAAATCGAAAACAAACATGACGGTGGAGGAATTCTCCAAAGTCATCTTCCAGAAAGAGGACATCGAGATGGGGCGCAACAAGACCTTTGCCTATCTGCGGAAGAAGAAGCTGCTCAGATCTACCAACCTCCCCTACCAGCGATACATGGATCAGGGATGGTTTGTCGTGACCGTCAACCTCATTGAGACAGATCGCGGAACATTCCAGAATAAACAAACCCTCATTACACCAAAAGGCCAGCAGGCCATTCTAAAAATGATAAAAGAAGAACAAATCAACGCTTCAACAAAAGAGCTTCCAGTACAGGAAGTCTACGTTAAACTACAATAATAAAGGAGATTCACGATATGAAAAAGAAAGAATTTGTAACTGCACTCGCTAACTGCAACCTGCCTGTCACCAAAAACGGTGAGAAGGTCGAGAAGAAGATCACTAACGACCAGGCTGACGCCATCTATGATGCTATCTTCGGCCCAGAAGGTATTATTATGAGTGGTCTTAAAGATGATGGCGAGGTTGTCCTGAAAGACTTTGCCTCTTTTAAAGTAGGTCGAGTAGAAGCAAGAATGGGTAAAAACCTCCAGACCGGCGAGGCTATGGAGGTCCCGGCCTACAACACTGTCCGCTTCAGAGCTTCCAAGCGCATGAAGGAACTTGTGCAGGAATAATGCAACTGCTTGTTACCTTCAAGAATCGCTTTGACGCAACGATATTTTCCAGGGCGCTGAATAAGGAAGCGATTCAGTGCCTCTTGATGCCGACCCCCAGGAAGTTAAGTGCTTCCTGCGGGGTTTGTGCTATTTTAGATGTCGATGACCTTGACGTTGTTTTGCAGCGAACCGGAAGTCTGGAGTTTCAGGCTGTGTACAAGGTCAGAGATGACGATTACGACCTGCTTGATCTGAAATAGTCTGTGGGTCGCATGGCGAAATGCCACCGAGATGTCATTGATAAAGCGTGACGCACTGAAGGGTATGTTCCTTCTGCGCTTTGTTGATGGTATAAAGGAATAATAACGCATGGCGGGGTGTGTTCCCGCCGTTATTCCTCTATAAAACATTATTATTATGG
>ERZ1090866.616-NODE-619-length-12692-cov-36.541743_pt1 | contig 12692 bp, 24 predicted proteins | sample MGYA00478477_ERZ1090866 | MGnify/ENA primary metagenome ERZ1090866 (study PRJEB33644, sample SAMEA5815737) | chicken gut metagenome | biome: Chicken; feature: Gastrointestinal Tract; material: Caecum | place: Ireland | collected 2019-01-01 | study: A study of the... | reverse complement strand
AGGTATATCTGGATTCCAAAGAGGGAATTGAACAGTATCAGCAGAAGCAATATGGCGAGGAAGAAACGAGTGACAGAATCATGCAGGATTCTTCCGATCAGGCTGAAAACAGTCCGATGATAGGAAGCCCGAGAACGGGCGATGCACAGCCGATGGAATAGGTGGTGAATTGAAATGTTTGATGAGATGTCCTTTGATGAACTCAATTCATTGCTTGCCAATAAAAGAAGCATGTCGTTTGAACAGTATTTCGGAGAAATGGAATTATCCGATGATGAAATACAGCGAAGGATAAAACTTGCGGAAAAGTTGGAAGATGGATTCTTATTTGTTCTGGCGTTGCTGTTTACCATGCAACAGCAAAATACAGTGAACTGGGAGAGAGCCAGACAGGAATATGAAAATCGGTATTTATCCGCATTAGCTGGGTATGTAACAATTACGCCATATATCCGCAATTATGTACGTTCCATGTCATATGACGTAATGGACTCAACAAGAAATCATCAGAGCAATATTTACTATTATTCACCAGACCGCTCACGGTTTATGGCGGAGAACGAAAGCAACTTCGCCAGAAGCTATCAGGTAAATGAGGATGCGATAGCATCAGGATTCAAGAAAAAACGATGGATTACAATGAGAGACAAGAAAGTCCGTGAAACGCACAAAGAAGTTGACGGGCATGTAAAGGCGATAGATGATTTGTTTTATGTCGGCGGTTCCCTTATGGGCTATCCGAGAGATGGTTCACTCGGTGCGAGTTCATCGGAAATTGTCGGATGCAGATGCAGTATTCAATATTTTTAGTTATTAACAGTCGGGAAACCGGCTGTTTTTATATGTCGGAGATGACATAAAAGCACAACTGTCCAGAGAAGGACAGACGAAAAATAACACAAATTCTAATAGGCAGAGAAGCCGAACTCTAAACACAGAAAGGTAGGAAAGAACAATGAAGTTTATGAACAATCATTACGGACAGTCGCATATTTTTGGACGCGCCAGATGCAAAATGCCAATGAACCTTCAGCTTTTTGCAGAATCTCCCGAAGGTGATGGAGGCGAAACGGGGAATGACGGTGACAGCGGAGATGGCGGAAGCGGAAGCGAAAAAGCTCCATCGGTTGAAGAACTCCTTGCGCAATTGGCGCAGGAAAGAGCCACAAATGCACAGAACAAAGCAGCACTTGACAAGGCGTTAAAAGAAAAAGGTGAACTTACCAAAAATCTTCGGGCAAAAATGTCAGCAGAAGAACAGGAAGCCGAGGCAAAGAAAGCCGCCGATGAAGCTAAAGACGCACGGATTCAAGAGCTTGAATCGAAGTTCCGTATGATGGACTACAGCAAGCGTTATATGGGAATCGGCATGGATGAAAAAACGGCTGAAACACTTTCCGAACTGACTGGCGACTTGCCGGATGTGGATAAGTTCTTTTCTGCTCTTGATAAATTCATGAAATCAAAAATCAAGTCTGCCGGAGAAGACGCAATTCAGGAACTTATCAAGAAGAACCCTGAGATTAAATCTGGAACCGGAGACAGCGAGAAAAACGCATTGGCGAAGGAAAAGGCGAAAGAGGCGGCTCATCGCCATACTGGAGCAAATATGGACATTTTAAAACATTATATTTCAGGAGGTATGAATTAACATGGCAAGAGGCGATATGTTATTTGAATCCGTCGATATTGGCGGACAGGTAGAAATTCTGAACCGTACTCCGTTTGAAGGAGTGCCGATGACAATTGATTTTACATCCGTATCCACAACAGATCCGGATAGTGGTGAAAAGGTAGTTCGTGCAGGTATGCCGATTTCTGCTGCGGGAGTGGAGGTTAAAACTACTCCGTGGACTGGCGCAGTTGGCATTCTTTTGCATGATGTGTATGAATCCAGACCGCAGGGAACCATTCTAAAAAAGGCTTACATTAACAAGACAGCGGCTCAGGCAAATGCAAGCGTAACCTATGACGCAACACTTGAGGGGATGCTCCCGATGATTGTGCTTGAAACGGGAAAATAATCAGTCCTGACATTTTGACAATACCTGCCGCAAGTCAGGACTTATTAGGTAAGACGGTAGGAGACATGGTTGAACCGGGGATGTATGTGCAAGGAGATGGTTCTGTATTCGGTACATTTAAGTATGTGACTGGATATGAGGAATTTAACAGCGCAACACCCGAAGAACAGGAAGGATATTTCTTCCCGTTTGAATTAAAGCAAACCGGTTCAAAAATGACATTTAAGAAAAATGGGAATATCACCAAAAAGGATATTAATTTTGACAAGGATATTGTTTTTCGTATGTCTAAAGGAGATACATTTGAAGTGTTGGTAGATGGAAGACATATCGTTACATTTAATTTCCGAAACGCAAGATTTAAAACAGAGTAATACCGGCTGGCGATGGAGTCAGTCGCTGACCCCTAACAGTTATGGGGTAGAAAGGAGAAATATGAGACTTACAGATGTTTTTGATTCTGAAGCCGTTGCTTTAAACAGAACAGAAGTTGAAAGCAATCGGATTCCTTTTATGGGGCAGGCTTTCTTTCCAAACAGAAAGAAAGTTGGACTGTCTATTAAATGGTTGAAGGTAAATAAAGGGCTGAATGTGATGCTCAATACTTCCAACTTTGATGCGATCCCGACAATTCGTACTCGGGAAGGATTTAAGATGGAAAATACGGAAATGGTATTTTTCCGTGAATCTATGCACGTAAAAGAAGAAGATATGATGGAGATTATGCGGGCGCAGGATTCGGGAGACCCGTATGTAAATGCTGTTCTGGATTCCATCTATGACGACACGAACAGGCTGATTGATGCGGCTGATATTGCGGCTGAAAATATGCGTATGCAGCTTCTCGCTACGACAGACGGAACACCGAAAATTTCTATCGGTACATCCGATAATATGATTCACACATACAATTACGACCCGGAAGGAACCTATGCTTCTAAACATTATATGGAACTGACCGGAACCGATACATGGGACAAACCAACCACAGCAAAACCGTTGTCTGATATCAGAGAAGCCACAAAGTATCTTCGCAGCATTGGCGTGACACCTCAGTATGCGCTTATGACCAGCAAGACCTTTGATTATCTGCTTGAAAATGATCAGATTAAGGCTGCTATGGTCACAATTATGGGAACTCCTGTGAACTTCCTTGATACCTCAACCGTAGAAGATGTATTCCGAAGAAAAACAGGACTGATTCCGATGCTGTACGACAAGATGTACATTGACTACACCGGGGCGGAAAAGAATTTCTACCCGGATGACAGAGTAACCATTATCGGAAGTAATCAGCTCGGAAATACATGGTACGGAACCACACCAGAGGAAAGGACACTGATTGGTGATCCGTCTGTTGATGTATCTGTTCTCGATCGTGGCGTTGCGATTGCGGTTAAGACAGAGGCTGGCCCGCCGGTAAAAGTCCTGACGTCTGTTTCCCAGCTTGTTATTCCGTCTTATGAAGGAATGAACAGCACTTACGTTATTAACGTGAAGGGAGAATAAACAATGATTTTTAACCATCGTGTAAAAAGGAATGGAGTGTACTACGAAGCCGGACAGGAGGTTCCGATGGATGATGAGAGAAAAGAATCATTGGAAACCGACCAGACGTTTGATGAAGACCAGACATCGGAATCTACATTTTTAGAAGATGAAGTAGCAACTCCAAAAAGAGGAAGACCAAAAAAGACAGAATAAAGGAGGGTGAGCAGTGTGGAACAAGAATTATTGCAGGATTTGAAAGATTATCTTGGAGATGATTACGATGAAAGTAGTGAGTCCGCGCTGCTCATTTGCATAAAGCGGGCAATTAATTCATTCAAAAACAAAAGAGAATATCCAGACAGCTATTCAGAAGCGATAATCGAAAAGGATATGAAGAAAAAATATTCCTGCATCTGGGACGATGTGTTGTATTGGTGTAATATGCAGGGATATGAATTTCAGACGAGTCATTCAGAAAACGGAACAAACCGTTCCTGGAAAAGCGAGGATGAAATTTACATATTTCATGGGATTTTACCAATTGCCCGTATTATTTAAAGACGGTGCGTGACAATGTCCTCCCGCGTTGTTGCAGGGTTTCAGTATTAGAGGTGGTAGGGGAACTGAAAGCTTTAAAGGGAGAAATTGGGAATAATGAGGTGTTTAGTACATGGGATGTGAAAATAATTGCATAAATGAACACCGTTTTAGACAGATTGAGGATGATTTAAGAGAGTTAAAGGATAAAAATTCCAGAGATCACAAAGAATTCTATGATCGCATTGAAAAAAATGAAAAGGATATGGTGGCATCAGAGAGCGATAGAAAACATATCAACGCAAAACTGGATAAGATCGACATAAATGTTGAAACGCTTATGCAGAAACCTGCTAAAAGATATGAAAATGTCATCATAAGCGTTTTGACCGCTCTAACAGGTGCTCTCGTAGGTTTTATACTAAACGGTGTTATTCCAATGTAATTAATTCCATTTCGGGAGGGAGATGGAATGAAATTAAGTTCAAAAAGTTTCTATAAAAATCTAATACAAGAGGAAGTTGATTTTTGCTTAAGGTACGCAAATCTTGATGAAAGAGAGCGTACCTTATTCTTATACAGAAATGATAAAAAATCGATTGAAGAAATCGCAGAAATTATGAACTGTAGCGTAAGTACAGTCAATAGAATTAACCGTACCTTGAACAACAAAATAAAGAAAGCGTCTCCTCTTTATTATCCGGGAATTTCAAAGGAATGGAAATGATGGATTTGTGACACTTTTTCGCCTTTTACTCGGCGCTATTGTGAAATGGTAAACCCCGTGTTTCGGACTTAAAATAAAGGTATAGAAACAAGGGAGGCAATCATATGCAACCATATATGAATCCTTATTACTTCCAAAATAATCAGGCTTTTCAGCAACAGCAAATGTACAATCCAATGGCTCCATATCAGGACAGACTTGCTCAGTTGCAATCTCAGTACAATCAACAGCCGATGGTTCAGCAGAATCAGACAATGAGCCTGAATGGAGAGATTGTAGACAGCATAGACGTTGTGAAAGCAAAGAATGTGGATATGTCTGGGCAGCCTACTTTTTATCCGAAATCTGATTTATCAGAGGTGTATGTAAAAAGGCTGATGGCTGATGGCACAAGCCAGATTGTCACATATAAAGCGGTTCAGCCGGAAGAAAGCAAGCCGGTTGAGACAAAATCGTATGTGGATGTTCAAACACTCAATGCAATGCTGGGGCAGATGAAATCTGAAATCCTGCAAAGTGTTGGCGGTGGATTATCTGAGATTAAGCAGATGATTACCCTGCCGGAACAGCCGAAGCGTCAGAGAGGGGGAAATCAGAACAATGATTAACCCTATGATGCTGATGCAGATGCTTAGAGGGGGAAACCCACAACAGGCGATTATGAACGCTATGCGCAACCAAGCCGGTCAGAACCCAGTCTTGAACAACGCACTGGATATGGCTGAAAAGCAGGATGCGAAAGGTCTTGAGCAACTTGCCAGAAACCTTTGCGAGTCAAACGGCGTAAATGCTGATGACATGGTAAAGCAGATTAAATCTCAGTTTGGGATGAAATAACGGACGCATTACACGTCCGCATATTTCCACACAAACCCATTGGATTGTTTTCTTTTTCCAGAACAACATAACGATATTCCGGTTTTGCTTACTCCGGTTTGTAGCGATGCGGTTTTGGTATCATTAAATTTAGCTATTAAATTTCCGCTCAAATCATACTGAGAAATGGGTCTTCTAGTGCGGCGGATTTTTGGAACATCATTATTCGATTTTCGCTCGGAAAGTCCATTCTTTGATTTCGGAGATGATAAAACTGGTTTTGCAAAATCGGTATAAGAAAACAGAAAACCATTTGTATATGAAATTTGGTTATTGCAACACATATAAATTTTGTTATTGGGTATTCCAAGAGAAGAACTTGCGTCAAGAGCACAACGCCATTTCTTTATCAACTTGCCATCCATTGTAAATTGATATACGGGTTTTGCGTTTTTCTTGACCCATGACTTATTGCAAGATCCGCTTTTGATTCCCTTTTTGATAGGGATTAAGCCGGTATTTATAGCATGATGAATATTTTCTTTTGCGGTACACCACTCTAAGTTTGAAGCACAATTATTCTGCTTGTTTCCGTCGATGTGGTTTACTTGTGGAAGATTATTTGGATTTGGTACAAATGCTTCAGCAACAAGCCTGTGTACGAAAAAACCTTTTATCACGCCATTATGATAAAGAACAACGCTTTTGTATCCGGCACTATGGTTGGTTAAAGATATGAACTCATTCCCATCGCAAGAGTTTTTTACTTTTCCGGATGATTTGTATAAAGATTTAATTCTTCCTTTGTTGCTTACTAAATAATAATTTGAAAACGGTTCGTGACAAACTGGAAGCCAAATTTCTTGCATAAAAATAACACCTGTCCTTTCAGCGTGTGAGTCCTATTGATATATGTACGGAAATCACTAGGACGTGTGACTTTCGGGAGCTACCCTATCCGTACATAAATATTATAACACTTTTCAACTAAAATTGCTACATTTTAGTGACAGCCGCGGATGTCTCTAGTGTAAATAAATTTTTATAAGGAGACAAATATGTTCAACACAAATTGTATGTCCCCTGCCGATATGGCAGCAGTGATGGGGACTAATAACCGCGGCAATGATGCGTTTGGCGGTTACGGCGCAGATATGATTATCTGGCTCATCGTGATCGCCGCAATCTTCAACGGTGGATTTGGCTTCGGCGGATGGGGCGGAAACGGTGGTTTCAACTCTCCCGCAGGTCAAGGTGCTCTCACTCGTACAGATATTGATGCAGCTTTATCCACACAGGGTATCGAAAACGGAATTACTGGAATCGGTACTCAGCTCTGTAACGGATTTAATTCTTTGAGTGCACAGCTTGCAGATTGCTGCTGTTCTACAAAATCAGCTGTGGCTGACGTGAATTATAACCTTGCCGCGCAGACCAATATCCTCCAGAACACTGTCAATAACAACGGCAATGCAATCCAGCAGGCTCTCAACAGCGGTTTCCGCGATGTGATCGACGCACAGAACGCTGGAACTCAGCGGATTGTAGACCTGTTCACGCAGGATAAGATTCAGTCTCTCCAGACCGAACTCCAGAGCGCACAGCTTCAGCTGTCCAATGCGGCTCAGACAAACAATATCGTAAATGCACTCAGACCGACACCGGTTCCGTCCTATCCGGTTATGAGCCCGTATACTTCCATCATCAACCCGACAGGGTTCACCTTTGGAGTATCCGGTAACGGATGCGGATATAACGCTTGCGGCTGTGGTTGCTAATTAGTATCTTCCCTATGGGATGTTCAGCGAATAGCTGATATTACTAAACATTTCAAAGGGATAGATGCTAAGAGATATTGGCTCTATCCCTTTTCAATTCGGAAAGGAGAATAGAAAATGGCTGAATTTACTTCAACAATCCAGCAGGTAGCAGCAGGACAGAACGCTATCTTAGATACAGATGTAATTAAAAGTCGGTGCGTGAGCCACAGGACAGGTTCTGGTCTTATCTGCGTAGATAATTCCGGGTGTGACTGCAAACCGGCAAGATATAAGGTGTTTGTGAAAGCGAATATCTCTGTACCGACAGGCGGTACAGTTGGGGCGATTTCTCTGGCACTTGCCTTAAATGGAGAGGTTGTACAGAGTTCCGTATCAACCGTTACTCCGGCGGCCGTTTCCGATGAGTTCTCAGTTGCATTTGAGGAAATCATCAATGCCGGAAGATGCTCTGTGAATATCGCAGTAAGAAACCCGAACACACAGACAATCGAGATTTCCAATCTTGTAGTCATTGTGGAACGGATTTGTTAAGGAGGTGAGCTTATGCATAAAGTAGCTATGGAAATGGGAAAGTGGGCTATGGAGCAGGCGAAAGCTCACGGATTTGACAATCTTACATCTCAGCAGTGGGACGACCTGAAAGACTGCATGGAAATCGTAAAGAGTGCGATTTGTGCAGACAAAGACTACAGAGAAGTCGAAGCGATGGATGACTTCGAGAAAGAGTACGGTCGCATGGGTTACCGTGGACGTGCTGCAAATGGACGATTTGTTCATAGACCGGGCAGAGGACGTTCCGCAGGATATACACCTTATCCGTATCTTCACATGATGGAAGATGGCATGGATGACTACGATATGTACGATGAAATGCCTTATCCGATGACTGGATACCGCATGGGATATACCGACGGCAATAGGGGCGGCAACATGGGAAACTCATCTTCCTCTGGCTCTTACTCCGGCAATTACGGCGGTGGGAATAGTCGCTCCGGGTACGAGGGCATGAGACAGCCGTCCAGATATGGAGAGTCTTATGACCGCTACAAGGACAGCAGGAGGCATTACACGGAAAATCCCACGCCAGAATATCAGCAGAAGATGAAGGAAAACGCAGATGAAGTGTTTGACGACATCGAGGAATTAGCTAAGAAGATGTATTCTGAGGCGGACGCAAATGACAAAGCTAAGTTCAAACAGAAAATGACACAGCTTGTTCAGAACATGAAATAACATTGAATACGAAAAGGGCTGACTTCTTATGAGGTTGGCTCTTTTTGATTATAAATAAGAAAGACAGAAAGGTAGGAAGAAAGATGATTTTACAGATTAACAAGGGTAACAAGAGGATTTATCAAGAAGCAGAATGCATTACGTTAAGCGAAATTGACTTGTTTGAAACATCTGGATATTCAAAAAATGATTTGATTGAAACCTTGAATTTAGAGGTGAATCCAGAAAATAAAACTTATTTTGATATGGACGATGTGTTATCTGATGATGAAAAAATGAAGAAGGAAAAGATGGTTAAGGTTGTTGTACTGTCGGATGGAGAAGTTTCTAACAATAATAGGACATTGATTTTCTCTGGAAATACAACACTTTATCTTTTAAATAACAGCGGGAAAACAATACAGAGATTTTAATTAGAGGGTTTGGGAGGAACTATGATTTTTCAAAATTCACCTTTTGAAATGTTGGATAAAGCATTTAAAAATCTCTATCCTGACAAAAGTTATATCGCATTTATTGATGTTGATATGAAAGATGAGAGTGGAGAAAAAGTATATGGGTGTACGCAGTTCAATGATTGTGATACGCCTATTATTTTTATTGATTCCTCTCTTTCAATACAAAATGCTATCGAGATATTTGCTCATGAATTAGCTCATGTAGCTGTAGGAGTAAATGAAGGACATGGAGAATTGTGGGAAAAGGCATTTGATGAAATCCAAAATGAATATAATCGGATCGGGGAGGAATTATGCAGGACTGCAAAGTAAATATTCTGGGGACGGAATACGATGTTTTGTTCCAAAGCATAGAAGAAAACAAATTTCTTGCTGATGCGGACGGATATGTAGACAGAAGTGTAAGAAAAATTGTTATCTCCAAGAGAGAAGAAGATTGTGAACTTGAGGATTTTGAAACGTATCAAAAGAAATGTCTTAGACATGAGATAATTCATGCGTTCATGGAAGAAAGCGGCTTATCTGTAAATTTTGAACATAAACCTATCGGAATTGAAGAAACCACAGTGGACTGGTTTGCAATCCAGTCTCCAAAAATATTCAAGGTATTTCAAGAATTAGATGTAATTTAATCATTCTTTAATAAAAGTCTTTAAGACTTTAGGCAATTAAAATAATTGTCGTTTTTCTTTAATAAGGTGGTGATGACATGATAGATGAATTTTACATGAACGGTCTGCGGTGGCGAGTAAGATTTACATATCCCACAGACCCGGTATTGGTGGACAGAACAGGTACTCTCACAATAGGAGTCACTGATAGCGCCACCATGACCATTTATCTGTCAAATAAACTCCGTGGAGAATTTCTCACAAGAGTAGTTCTTCACGAGCTGAGTCATGCGATGATGTACAGCTATCACTATTTGGACGAAATCCACAGATATTGCAAGAAACAGTATTGGATTGAAATGGAAGAACTGATTGCAAATCTGATAGCAGACAGGGCTTATGAAATATTCCAGAGAGCATATGATATTGTTGGAGACGAAGCGATACGCTTTGTTCCGTATATGCTGGAACAATTTGTGGCATAGAAAATCTTGCTTGTTCCTTCTGGAAAAATAAGAGGGGTTGAAAAAATAAATAAATAAGATTTTTATAACACATAAGGATGGTGGCATAATGAGAAGTCCAGTAAGAGACAGACAGAAAATATGGTTTGCATCCATAACAGAGCATAACGAAGGGATGGACAAGTGGATTGAATACGGAAAACCTGCCATGAAGAAAATGACGGTCAGCACAGGAACCGGACAACCCGGGCAGATATCGGCTGGACTTGTAGTCGATTATGACCGTGAAGTCGTGAATTACGACCATAGCTTTACGCAAACGGAAGGAAATGCTGTGTGGGTGGATGTGGTTCCGAAGTTAAATGAAGATGGCAGTCTTGTAATGAGCGATGATGGCGTAACACCTGTCACACCGCCGGATTATTGGATAAAACAGATTTTTCGGACACAGAAAGGAAATGTTGATGTGTTTGGAATTAAGCGGTATGGAGGGAACCGGTGATGAAGATTGTAATTGATACATCTCTTGATATAGGCGACTACATATATCGAATTGAGTATTATAACGAAAAACTGGATACAGATATAGAAAGCATTGGTCAAGTTGAGATATACGGATTTTCTATAAACAAAGATGGAATATGGATTGAAAACAATGAATTTGGTGAATGTTGCGCAAGGATTGACGATATTGACAGCGGAAAACAGGATGATTATGGATTTGCGTATTTTTCTTCCAAAGAAAAGGCATTTCAGTTTATAGAGGAATATCGCAATGGCAAAGCGAACAATTAACATCAATTTATTTTCTCAAAAGTCCATCCAGAACGCAATAAAGCAGATAGAGCAGTACCGGGATGATTTGCCGAGGAAATGCCGGGAGATATGCCGGAGGCTTTCGGAAATTGGAGAGCAGACAGCGCTTGTGGCAATCAGTGAGTCTCCACAAGGAAAAGCCGTTACCCTCAGAATGGATATAGACCCGTCAAAGACCGGATGCAAGGCAATGCTTATTGGAACTGGCAAGACCGTGACCGATGACAAAGGAAGAACCTACAACTTACTCCTCGGCATAGAATTCGGAAGCGGTATACGCCTGAACCCTACGGCGAATCCATTGGCTTCGGAATTTGGCATGGGCGTTGGAACCTTTCCGGGACAGACACACGCACTAGAACCCGGAGGCTGGATGTATCTTGATAAAGACGGAAACTGGAAACATAGCTATGGCGTTAAAGCCACGATGCCTTTTTACAAGGCAATGCTGGAAATAAGAAAAAACGTAGATAAAGCCGTAAAGGAAGTGTTTGGATAGTGCTTACAATCAAAACGATTATAGAAAATACCTACGCCAAATGGGGTGAAGAGATAAGGGAAAAAGTTGGAAACAACTACTCAATGGATGACAGTTCAACAGTGTCTAAATTCCCATACAGTTCATTATATTTCCTGGGGCTTCCAACAGACACAGCAACATTAGAAGGAGACGAGGGAACTGTTCTCGCTACATTGCAAGTGAGCGTTTACACCACAGGGCAGAGAGCATTGACACAGGCATACGAGATTGATGAAGTTTCCCATGAAACTCTTGTTCACATGGGGTACAGAAGAAATTACGGGCCAGAGTTGGGTCAGTCAACAGACCCATCAATAAAACGTCTCTTAAGCAGATACGTAAGAGTGTGGGGATACGGGGATTCATTTCCTGAATAAGAAAACACCGGGGAAACCCGTTGTTATATAGAAACTATTAACGGGAGCTGAAAGGCTCTTATTTTTATGGAAAGGAGAGAGGATATGCAGATGAACGACAAGATTTACAACATCTTAAAGTATGTTGCGCTGATTGTTCTACCGGCACTTGGAACCTTTTATTCTGTGCTGGCTGGAATCTGGGGGCTTCCGTTTGGAGATCAGATTACGGGAACAATTCTTGCAGTAGACACTTTACTCGGCGCACTCATCGGTGTTAGCAGTTCTTCTTATAACAAGAAGATTAAGACAGCAACTGAGACTGAGAAAGGAGCGTGATCCTCTCTTATCTCCCGGCGCAGGGTTAAGCGCAAATCAATTATTACCGGCTGTCAGACGGGCAGCCGCTGACCTCAAAAAGTTAGAGGTAGAAAGGAGTTTAAAATGGCAGACCTTACAACATTGGGTAAGTGTTAGCGGCGTGATAAATGCGTAGTCGTTAATTTGCCGTCCACAATGAAACCACCAAGTAGATTGTGGAAAACAAGTGAGGAAATAAGCTGGAAAGCCGTTTGCAACGGTAATCAGAGAGTGAAGGATGTGTTTAAAAGCATATTCAACCGCAACGCGTAGGAAGTGAACCTGTATCTGAGATGGTACAGAATATAACCTTCCCAAGAGTCCTCACTATCGGGTGGTACGGTCGCAGAGACTGTGGTAAAAAGGTACGCTGGACTGCATTGTAATGATGCAGAAGTACGGATAAAAAGCCGTGCGATAACAAATCGGTCACCTTCGGTTATGGCGTAGAAACTACCGCCGGAACAAAACCAACAACATTTAAACAGATGCACAGGT
>ERZ1090866.614-NODE-617-length-12713-cov-8.244983_pt1 | contig 12713 bp, 11 predicted proteins | sample MGYA00478477_ERZ1090866 | MGnify/ENA primary metagenome ERZ1090866 (study PRJEB33644, sample SAMEA5815737) | chicken gut metagenome | biome: Chicken; feature: Gastrointestinal Tract; material: Caecum | place: Ireland | collected 2019-01-01 | study: A study of the... | reverse complement strand
AAATTATCTTTGGTAATTATTTTGTCTGCCGCTTACAGAATGTAAAAATATAAAAAATTTATTAAAAAAATATGCGTTAGTGGTTGACAGTGGTCAAAATTTATGATACTATAAAATCACCGTTTTATTTTAGGTAGTAAAGATGTTTTTTCTCACGGGTGAATACAGTCATCAGCTTGATGCGAAAAACAGAATAAGGGTGCCTTTCAAACTCAAAAAAGAGCTCGGAGACAACTATTATTTCGCCAAGGGTACAGATGGTTGCATATTCATTTTTCCCGAAGAGATAGCAAAAGAACAGTTTGCCAAAATAGAAGAGGTAAAGATGTCAGACGCAGAAAAGCGCCGCGGCATAAGGGCATTCACCAAGTCTTTCGTGCTTGCCGAAGAGGATAATCAGGGCAGGGTAGTGCTCCCCGCAAATTTAAGGGAGTTTGCCAAAATCAAAAAGGACGTCGTTTTCTGCGGCGTGGGAAACAGGGCAGAGCTCTGGGCCAAGGAAGTTTACGACGAGTACTTCGCCGACGACGATTCGAACTATAACGAATACTTCGATTCCCTGGGCATCTGATATGAGCGAGTTTTCACACATACCGGTAATGCTTGAAGAGTGCATGGAGGGGCTTGAACCCAAAGACGGCGGAATTTACTTCGACGGAACGCTCGGCGGAGCGGGGCACTCTTACGAAATACTCAGAAGGTCGTCCCCGACGGGAAAACTGATAGCCACCGACCTCGACGACGAGGCGATAGCGGCGGCAAAGGAAAGGCTTGCCCCCTTTGAAGGCAGATTTTTCCTTCATAAATCAAACTTCAAAAACTTTGAAGAAGTACTTAGTAAAGAGGGTGTGGAGGAGCTTGACGGCGTAATGCTCGACTTCGGCGTCTCCAGCCATCAGATAGACGAGCCGGAGCGCGGTTTTTCTTACATGAGTAAGGATGCCCCGCTTGACATGAGGATGGACGGCACGGCGCAGCTCACGGCGGAATACGTTGTGAACGAGTATCCGCAGAGCGAACTTGCCCGCATCTTAAAGGAATACGGCGAAGAAAAATTTGCTTCGCAGATAGCCGCAAACGTGGTTAAGGCGAGGCAGCAGGCACGGATAAAGACGTGCGGCGAATTTGTTAAAATAATAGAAGATAGCATACCCAAAAAATTCCAGCAGAACGGACCTGCCGCAAGAAAGAGCTTTCAGGCCGTCAGGATCGAGGTGAACGGCGAACTTGACGGACTTTACGAAACTGTTTTAGGCCTTACCCGAAGGCTTAAAAGAGGAGGCAGGATTGCAATTTTAACCTTTCATTCCCTCGAGGACAGAATAGTTAAAAATGCGTTCAGGTTCCTGGAAACGGACTGCATCTGCCCGAAAGAGCTGCCCGTCTGCGTATGCGGAAAGAAAAAGGAAATTGAAATACTTACAAAAAAACCTGTGATGGCCGGCCCGAGGGAGGCAATGCTCAATACCCGCTCGCGCTCGGCAAAATTAAGAATTGCGCAAAAAGTATAAAGCGGTAGAAGGGCGCATTTTAAGGAGTGGAACATGGCAGTCGCAACCCCCGTAATCGAAAGAAAAGTTTATACGCAGAATATCGAAAACGACGAACGTCAGCACGTTTCTGCTGACGAGCGTCACAATGCGCGCATGAGGGATAATCTTGCGCGTCTTCTCAATCCTGAAAACAAAATCAAGGACGTAGTGGCGAGCATCGACGCAGACGGCTCGCAGGTTATAAAGGCGGAGCCCGTACGCGAGCAGGCCATGCAGCAGACTGCATATTCTCAGCCCGCACAGGCTTACGCTCCCGCGGCGCAGCCCGCGCAGCAGACATACGTACAGCCCGCACAGCAGCCCGCCTATATGGTAAGGGGCGCGCGTGCAGACGCCGACATATTCCGTGCGGATAGTCCTGTAAACGCAATGCACGCTACAACAATGTATGCTTCTACTCCTGCAGAGGCATATGCGGCGGCAAAGGCGCAGGCGGCAGCAATATCGGCTGCACAGCCCAGGGTCGAGGAGGAGGAGAACGAAGACCTCCGTCCCACGCCCACCACGATACAGTATCAGACGATAGGCGCAAACGGCGTGGCCATATCAGACAGCGCCGCCCGCGTTATGCAGGAGGGTGAAATCTCCCGCCCCGCAGAGCGCGCTGAAAAGAGGCTCAGCCTTTCAAAGCGCGATAAGATAGTTATGGGCGTTATAATCGGCCTCATACTTGCGGTGTTCGTTCTTATAATAGTCAACTCGGCGGTTATATCCAACCTCAGCGCGGACATAACCTATCTTGAAGGTCAGTACGAAACGGCACGCGCCGCATACGAAACTGCCTCCGCAGAACTCAACGAACTCACCTCCTTTGAAAACGTATATAAAGTTGCGTTGGAACAGGGATGGCTGCTCGGCTGATTAAAATTCGGGGTGACAATCATTAAAAACAGAATAAAAAAAGAGCAGAGGGGATTTTCCCTCACGGTTTTACAAAAGAGGTTATTGCTGGCAAGTCTGGCAATAGCCTTTATTTTTTGCGTGATTGCGGGCAGGTTTATCTATATTCAGCTCTTCTGGGACAACGAACTGGTAATGCGTGCGACCGACCAGTGGAACAGAGAGATACCGGTAATCGCCGCGCGCGGAAACATATACGACCGCAACGGCAATCTGCTTGCAGGCAACGACAACACTTACAGCGTCTTCGTGCGTCCGAACGCCGTTCAGAACAAGGAGTTCTGCGCCTCCGCGCTTGCCGATATTTTCGGTCTGAGTGCAGACGACGTATACGCAAAAATTTCCCGGAAGGGAGTTTCCGAGGTGACCGTTGTCCGCCACGCCGAAGGCGAACTTATAAACAAGCTCGTTGCCCTCGGTATGGACGGCGTCTATTACTCGCGCGACAACACCCGCAAGTACACTTTCGGCGACGTGCTCTGCCAGGTTCTGGGCTTTACCTCGGTGGACGGCAGCGGCATATCGGGACTGGAAAAGTACTATAACGACCTTCTTTCTGGTCAGAACGGCGAAATTTTATATTCCACCGACATAGTCGGCGTTGAGCGTGAGGACGCCGCGGTTGTGTACAGTCCCGCCACGGACGGCAGCGACATCAGGCTTACGATAGATTACCGCATCCAGCTCGCGGCAGAGGAGGCAGTGCGTTCGGTGTATCAGTCGAGCGGCGCAAAGGCGGCTTCCTGTATAGTGCTCGACCCGCAGAATTTTGAGGTGCTTGCTCTTGTAAACTACCCGTCTTACAACCTCAATGATGTACCGCGCAACGACCCCGAGGCACTCAATACTCTGTCCCGCAACAGGGTGGTGGTAGACATTTACGAGCCGGGCTCGACTTTCAAAGTCATAACTACGGCGGCTAATGTGGAGGAATATCTCAGCGGTAACAGCGCGGCCTTTTCGCCCGAGCATGTCTTCAGTTCCTCGCGCACGCGCGCGGTGGACGGCACTACGATAAAGTGCTGGTCAGACCACAAAAACGGCAAACATTCCAATCAGACGCTCGCGCAGGCGCTAAACAACAGCTGCAACCCGTGTTTTACCGACATTGCCCTTTCGCTCGGCAAGGATACTTTCTATGAATATCTCTCGGCGTTCGGCTTCGGCTCGGTCACGGGGCTGGACTTTTCGGGCGAGGCGCTCGGAATGCTCCTTCCGCAGTCGCTCGTCAGGGATTGCGACCTTGCCCGCATAGGTTTCGGTCAGACGGTTGCCGTTACGCAGCTGCAACTTGCGTGCGCCGTGGCGGCGGCGGTAAACGGCGGGAACTACTACATACCTACCCTGCTCAAAGCCGTGGTTGAACCCGACGGAACTTATAAAGATACTCCGCCCGTGCTCAAAAACAAGGTGATAAGTCAAAAGGCGTCTGAAATGATGGCGGCCATGCTCGAAGGAGTGGTGAGCGAGGGCAGCGGCAAAAACGCGTACATCGAAGGCTTCCGCGTGGGCGGCAAGACCGGTACTGCGCAGAAGTACGAAAACGGTGTGATTGCGGCGGGTAAATACGTCTCGTCATTCGTGGGCTTCTTCCCTGCCGATAATCCGCGCTATCTGGCGCTCGTTACGGTGGACGAACCGCAGGGAGCATACTACGGCAGCGTAGTCGCCGCCCCCGTGGCAAAACAAATTTTTGAAGATATAATCACAATAAAAAATCTCAGCCCGAGTGCTTGATAGGGGGATTTATGAAACTATATGAAATTGCTGCGTCGGTAAACGCGCTTGCCGTGCAGGGGGATATGTCTGTCGAAGTGACGGGGCTCTGCGCGGAGAGCCATAAGGTCAAAAAGGGCGACCTTTTCTTCTGTTACAAGGGTGAAAGGTTCAATTCGCACAGCTGTGCCGCGCAGGTTGCGGCGTCGGGGGCGGTCGCCCTCGTCTGCGAAAAAAAGCTCAACTGTCCTCTGCCGCAGATAATCGTCGGCGACGGCCGCGAAGCAATGACTGCCGCCGCGCGCGCCTTTTACGGCTTTTCAGATAAAAAACTTAAAATAGTGGCCGTGACAGGCACCAACGGCAAGACCACTACAACGTATATGCTCAATTCCATATTTGGCGCGGCAGGTCTGAGCGCGGGCGTCATCGGTACGCTCGGCATATCGTTTGCAGGCAGGTTCATTTCGCCCGAACTCACCACGCCCGACCCCATATATCTGCATTCGGTGTTCAAAGATATGGCCGATTGCGGCGTCAAGTATGTATTCATGGAAGTTTCGGCGCACGCGCTTAAATTCAACAAGATTGCAGGCATCACTTTCGAGGCGGGCATATTCACCAACTGTACGCAGGATCATCTCGACTTTTTCCAGAACATGAAGGAGTATGCCGAGTGCAAAAAGAGCCTCTTCCGCGGAGGGAAGTGCCGTTTTTCGGTAATAAATTCCGATGACCCCGTAGGCAGGGAGATAACGGCGTTTGCCCCTTCGCCCGTGACGTACGGCCTTAAAAATCCTGCCGACGTGTTTGCCGTGGACATAGAGGAGCGGATAGACGGAGTATCGTTTGTTCTCAACCTCTTTGACGAGCTTTATGAAATAAACCTGCAAATGCCTGCCCTGCACAATGTGAGCAACGCCATGGCGGCGGCCGCCTGCGCAAAGGTTATGGGCGTACCCACCGAAAAAATTGCCGAGGGGCTTGAAGGGCTGTGCAGCGTTCCCGGCAGACTGGAGTGCGTAGGCAGTTACAACGGCGCATATATCTTCGTGGACTTTGCGCATACGCCCGACGGACTGGAAAAATCGCTCGCCTCGCTTAAAAAGCTGTGCAAGGGCAAACTTTACTGTCTGTTCGGGTGCGGCGGAAACCGCGACAGCACAAAGCGGCCGCTTATGGGCAAGGTCGCCGCGGAGTATGCCGATTTCTGCATAATTACCTCAGATAACCCCCGCTATGAAGACCCGTACGACATAATAAGCCAGATAGAGGAGGGGTTGCGCCCTTCGGGCAAGGCGTATGTGACCGTGACCGACAGGCAGACTGCAACCGAATATGCCGTCAGGCTTTTAAAGGAGGGCGACATTCTGCTGGTTGCAGGCAAGGGCGGAGAAAATTATCAGGAAGTCATGGGTATAAAACACAGTTATAGTGACAATACGGTAATAAAAAATATAATCGGCTGAAAAGATGAATATGGCTTATGCTGCCGTACTTACGGCATTTTTATTATCGCTCGTCCTCTGTCTGCTGCTCAGGCCGCTTTTAAAAAAGCTCAAGGCGGGGCAGTATATTCTCGGCTACGTAAAGGAGCACAAAAACAAGAGCGGCACGCCCACAATGGGCGGGCTGGCTTTTGTGTGTGCGGCGGTGGTCGTGTGCTTTATTTTCTGCGGCTTTCGTTCGGTAACGGTAAACCTTACGCTTGTAATAACGGCAGGGTACTGCCTTGTGGGCTTTGCCGACGACTTTCTCAAAATTTACCGCAAGGACAACCTCGGTCTCAGGCCGTACCAGAAGATAATTTTCCAGTGCGCGATAGCGGGCATAGCCGCCGCATACTGCTATGTAAACAAGCTCACGGAGCTTAAAATACCTTTCGTTCAGGTGAGCGTGGATATAGGCTGGGGTATAATACCGCTCGTTGTGTTCGTCTTTCTTGCAACGGTCAACTGCGTAAATCTCACCGACGGGCTGGACGGGCTTGCAGGCGGCACTTCGTTTGCCTACCTTGCGGCGATGGGCGCGCTTCTCGCCTCTTCTGGCGGAACATTCTTTTATGTGCCGCTTGCTATGTGCGGCGCGCTTGCCGCTTTTCTTATCTTCAACACCAACAGAGCATCTGTCTTTATGGGCGACACGGGTTCGCTCGCCCTCGGCGCGCTTATAAGCTGCGTATCCGTCTTTTCCGGCAATCTGCTGTATATTCCCGTTATCGGCATAATGTTTGTAATTTCGGGAATATCCGTAATATTGCAGGTAATATACTATAAGCGGACGAAGCGCAGAATATTTTTGATGTCGCCCGTCCATCATCATTTTCAGATGAAAGGTTATGCCGAGAGCAAGGTCTCCTACGTATATTTTGCCGTTACGCTTGCGGCGGGACTGCTCGTTTTAACCTTTTCGTGAGGTGGATTTTGTATTTTAAAAATCAGAAGTTTCTCGTTGCGGGAATGTCAAAATCGGGCGAAAGTTCTGCCCGTTTTCTTTTGCGCAGGGGTGCAGACGTATGGGTGTACGACGACGTCGACAGCGAAAAGATTACCGCCGTATGCGAAGGGCTTGAAAAGCTCGGCGCACACAGGGTGGAGGCGGACGGGCTTGAGCGCGCGGTAAACGCCTGCGACGTGCTCGTTTTAAGTCCGGGGATACCGATAGATAATTCCCTGCCCGTATCGTTCAGACGGCAGGGCAAGTGCATAATAGGCGAGGAGGAGCTTGGCGCGCTGTATCTGCGCGCTACGGCCATAGCCGTAACGGGCACCAACGGCAAGACGACTACCGTTTCCATGATAGACGAGATTTTAAAGCGCGCAGGCAAAAATTCCGTGCAGTGCGGCAATGTGGGCAATCCGCTCGTATCGGAGGTGGAAAATCTGACTTTCGATGATTTTGCCGTTATAGAAATTTCCTCCTTTCAGCTGGAAACGCTGTCTTCTCTGCGGCCGCACGCCGCGGTTATAACAAACATAACCGAAGACCACCTTAACCGCCACTACAATATGGAGAATTACATATTTCTGAAGAGTAAAATACTGCGCAACCTCCGCGGCAGCGAATACGCCGTGCTCAATTACGACGACCCCATTGTGCGGGCGTTTGCCGAAAAGACGAGGAGCAGAGTGATATTCTTTTCCATGACGCCCCGTTCAGACGGCGTCTGGTTTGAAAACGGCGCCGTCTACTGCGAGGGCGAGAGGATTTTTTCGGCCTCGGACATGAAGACGGAGGGAACGCACAACATATACAATGCGCTTGCGGCGATAGCGGCCGCCCATACCCTGGGCATAGACCTGAGCGTGGCGGCGGAGGCGGTATGTTCCTTCAAGGGCGTCCGCCACAGAATAGAGACGGTGCTCGAACGCGACGGTAAGACATACATAGACGACAGCAAGGGCACTAATTCCGACGCGACTATAAAGGCGGTGGAGAGTATGCGTCGGGAAACGGTGCTTATGCTCGGCGGCAAGGATAAGGGGTACGACTATTTCCCGCTCTTCAAAAAACTGTGCGACAGCAAGGTGGTGCACGCCGTTTTATACGGCGAAAACAGATTTAAGCTGCTTGCCGCCGCCGAGCAGGCGGGGTTCAGCAATATCTCGCTCTGCAACGACTTCGCGCTCGCGGTAAAAATCGCCGACCATGTCGCACATTCGGGTCAGAATGTGCTTTTAAGCCCTGCAAGCTCGAGCTTTGACGAGTTTTCGGGGTATGAAGAGCGCGGCGATACATTCTTAAAGCTGCTCAGGGACGGGAATGAAGGCGCCTGAACTTCTCTTTTTACGGCGGCGCGGCAACAAGGGGGATATTTCCCTCATTGTATGCGTGTGCGCAATGGTGGCGTTCGGCTGCGTGATGATATACTCTGCCAGCTGCTACATAGGCAGGGTGCAGTACGGCGACAGTTTCTATTTTGTAAAAAAACAGCTTATCGGCGTGGCGTTCGGCGCTGTCGCCATGGCATTTTTCTGTTTTTTCCCCTATCGCAGGCTGTATAAATTCAGATACGCCGCGCTCGGGGTTTCGGTCGTCCTGCTCGCGCTCGTGTTTGTGCCGGGCGTGGGCGTTACCAACTACGGCGCCACCCGCTGGATAGGCTTCGGCTCGTTTACCATACAGCCCTCTGAAATAGCCAAGTATGCGTATGCGCTGTTTGCCGCCGCATACTTTGCACGCAATGCCGCAAAGGTAAAAACTTTCCGCGGCGTATTGCCCGTGCTTGCGGCGGGGGTGTTGCTGTGCGTGCTCGTCATACTCGAGCCGAATATGTCAATCACCATGTGCATAGGCATTTTAATGCTTGCGCTCATATTTCTGAGTGGCACAAACATAAAAACGCTTGCGCTCGTGCTAATCCCCTGCGCTCTTGCAGTTCCTGCGCTGATTATTGCCGAACCTTACAGATTGCAGCGCCTTTCGGCGTTCCTTGACCCGTGGTCATCGCCGCTTGACGAGGGGTATCAGCTCATACAGTCGCTCTACGCCCTGGGAAACGGCGGAATGTTCGGCGTCGGACTTTTTAACTCCACACAGAAATACCGCTTTCTTCCCTTTGCCGAAAGTGACTTCATTCTTTCGGTCATGGGCGAGGAGCTCGGACTTGTGGGTATACTTCTGTTCTTTGCCGTGTGCGTATTTATAATCTGGCGCGGACTGCGCATTGCGCGCAGGTGTAAAACCCGCTTCGGGTATCTTCTGGCCGCAGGCTTTACGCTTGTGTATGGCATACAGGTGGCGGTAAACGCGCTCGTGGTGAGCGGCTCAATCCCGCCGACAGGTCTGCCGCTGCCGCTTATCTCCAGCGGCAACACCTCGCTGATAATAACAATGGCGTCGATGGGCGTGCTGTACAACATATCGCGCGGGGATGAAGAAAAGATGGCCTTGGAGGCGGAAAAGCCCGTCCGTTAACATTAAATTTTTTTAATCCGTATAATAAACTAACACAAGGTGCGCCGTCTGTCTGCGCGCCGCACGCCTGCGTGCGGCGCACGGCGCGTTTATTATACATACTCGGAGATGATATGGAAAAATATATTGTTAACGGAGGGAATAAGTTATACGGCGAAGTCAGGATACAAACGGCCAAAAATTCCGTTCTGCCCATTCTCGCCGCGGCCGTTCTCACCGATGAAAAGGTGCGGATACTCAATGCTCCTCACATATCCGATGTGAGCAACATGGTGCGCATACTTACCTGCCTCGGGTGCAGGGTGGTCTACGACGGCGAGGACATAATTACCGACAGCTCCGCCGCGGATTGCTTTGAAATCCCGCGGGCACTCGCGCACGAGCTGCGCTCTTCCGTATTCCTCCTCGGCCCGGTAATCGCGCGCTTCGGCAGGGCAAAGATAGCCTACCCCGGCGGGTGCGATATAGGGCTGCGCCCGGTAGATCTTCATCTCAACGGATTAAAGCGGCTCGGCGTGCATATAACCGAGAGCAACGGCTACATACTCTGTAGGTGCGAAAAGCTGGTCGGCAACGAAATAATGCTCGACTGCCCCAGCGTGGGCGCAACCGAAAACATAATGCTCGCGGCCGTCAAGGCCGAGGGTGAAACGGTAATAAAGAACGCCGCCCGCGAACCGGAGATAGAGGATTTGCAGAAATTTCTCAATTACATAGGCTGCAAGGTGCGCGGAGCGGGAAGCGGAACGGTTGTGGTGGAGGGCGTAAAAAAGTTGCGAGGCGGAAGTTTTCAGCCGATGGCGGACAGAATAGAGGCGGGCACGTTTCTTATTGCCGCCGCCATGTGCGGGGGAGAGATTACGGCAACGGGCGCGTGCAGCGAAAATATAAGCTCGCTTTTGCATAAACTTAGGGAAAACGGTTGCAAAATATATGCAAAAAATGATAAAATATATTTAAAGCGAAACGGCGGGCTGATTTCTGTCAAGTCGATAGAAACTCAGCCATATCCCGGATTTCCCACAGACCTTCAGGCTCAGATGACCGCCCTGTGCTGCATATGCAAGGGGCAGTCGATAGTAACTGAAAATCTGTTTGAAACGCGCTTCAAATACGTGCCCGAGCTGCGCAAAATGGGTGCAGACATAACTGTTGTCGGCAGAAACGCATTTGTGCGCGGAACGGAAAAGTTCAACGGCGCGACGGTTGTTGCGTGCGACCTGCGCGGAGGCGCGGCGCTCGTGCTTGCCGCTCTTGCGGCCGAGGGCAGAAGCGAAGTTCTGGATATTTCACACACGGACAGAGGCTACGGCAATTTTGAATACAAGTTGCGCGGGCTGGGCGCCGACATTGTAAGAACGGCCGTTTAACTACTTTACGAAAAATTGCGCGCCTGCGCTTCGGAGAAACTATGAAGTACATAAGAAAGGCCATCGTGCTCATACTCGTCGCTGTATTCATTGCGGCGATAGCGGTGGGGCTGAGCGTGGTATTTGCCGTACGTAACATAAACATAATCCGCGTTGCCTACTCGGTCGGGGGTGCGGAGGGCGGCTCAGAGGAGTTTTCCTCGGCAGTATCTTCCATCGAAGACGGACTTTCGCAGTATAAAGGCAAGACGATAGTCACCGTCGGCGAAGACGATATTGCCGCGGTGGTGGCGGGCAGCGGCTATGCCGAACTCGTCTCGGTCGAAAAGATTTATCCCTGCACTATAAACGTCACCGTCCGCGAAAGGGTGGAGATGTTTGCCGTGCGCCTTGAGGACGGTTCGGGCTACAATATGCTCGATGCCGCCTGCAAAACCGTTGCAATCTCGCCTGAAAATGCAAACAATGCCGATGGCTCGCCCAACGTTCTTCTTGAGTGCGTTCCCGCAGAAGACTATTCTTCTGTGACGGGAATAGCAAAGCTCTTTGAAGAGAGGTTTTCTTCAGTCCGTGCGTTTGCCGAGAGCATTTCTGTGGTGAGCGGCGCGGTCGGCGGTGATGTGATGAGCATAAAACTGCGTTGCGGCCTTACCATGGAGCTACGCGACTACAAGAGCAGAACGCTTGAAAAGGCCGAGGCTCTGTGCGACGCATTCAGCCGCATTGACGACAGTCTTAAATTGGGCGGTACAATGTACTGCGTGCAGACGGTTTCGGGCAATCTTTCAGTTGCCATAACGGGCGTCGGAACGGTGTAAAAAATCAATTTTTATATTTTAACGGCGTGCGGCAGTTTCTTTTCTGCCGCACGCCGTTATTTAAAGGGCTCAAACGCACTTTTTTTATATATTTTCTTGACTTTTGCGCGACACTATTATATAATCAATATATAGCGGCATAAAAAAATCGCCGCAGGCAAAAAAGTTTTTTTCAGGGGTCTGTATGCTTAAAAAAAGCGTCGCGGCGGTCGATATCCGCTCCTCCTCAATCACGGCAGTAGTGGCCGAGCGCGGAGTTAACGGAACATTCGTTATAAAGAGCAAGTTTTCCTGCTCATACGATGGGTATGCCGAAGGTCAGCTTCTCGACGTCGACGGCTTTTCGCGTGCGCTTGCCTCGGTGGTAAAAAGTACGCTTGCAGCCGCGGGCGACAGGGTAAAGTCGCTCTATGTGGGCGTCCCGGGCGAGTTCCTCAGACTTATGGGCACGGATAACGTAATAACTTTTCCCTCGCTCAAAAAGGTGGGCAGGTCGGAGCTTAAATCGCTCGAAAGCGCCTCCGTTCCCGACGAGAGGGAGGGCTGGTATCTCATCCGTTCGGCCTGCCTTTACTACGTTCTCTCCGATATGAGGCGGGTGGTAGACCCTTCGGGTATGCTTACAGACAGTCTGCGCGGAAGATTTTGTCACTTCTTGTGCTCGTCCTCTTTCTGCGATTGTGTGGAAAAGGCGCTCGAAAGTTTTGCCGCCATATCTGAAATAAAATACATACCCATGCCTTACGCTGAGGGAATGTACCTCATTCCGCCCGAAAAGCGCGACGAATACGCAGTACTCTTCGATTTTGGCTCGATTTCTTCAACATATTCGGTGCTTTGCGGAAACGGCGTGGCCTACACCGAAAGTTTTTCTCTCGGACTTGGCCATATAGCGCTCTATCTTACCGAAACTATGGACATGCCCTACGATGTGGCCATGGCAATGCTCGGCAAGGTAAATCTGAACTCTAAGGAGAGCGCGGGCGGCAACCTTGAATACTCCTACGAGGGCAAATTTTACAGCTATTCTGCCGTCGAGGTAAAGGAAAAGGTGCGCGAGGCTTTGGACGGTATCTGTGAAACGATAGAGGAGTGCCGCCAGAATTTCACAGAAAAGGAAATCGATTATAAAACAGTCTATTTTACAGGCGAGTGCGCCGACAGGATAAGGGGCGCGGCAGACCACATAAGCGGCAGACTGGTAAGGTCGGTAAACATAGTAGCGCCCTCTGTGCCTTACTACAACAAGCCGGAATTCAGCTCGCTTTTCAGCCTTATGGATATGGCGCTTAAGGACAGGGAAAATACTTCGATTTTTAAGTTTTTCAAATAAAAGTTTACAAAAAACCAGGCCAATTATACAGCGAATTTAAGTTTTAAAGCTTTTTAAAATAAATTTTTTAAAAAAAGACCACAAGTCATACAACGGAGGTTGAAAA
>ERZ1090866.611-NODE-614-length-12787-cov-4.857210_pt1 | contig 12787 bp, 8 predicted proteins | sample MGYA00478477_ERZ1090866 | MGnify/ENA primary metagenome ERZ1090866 (study PRJEB33644, sample SAMEA5815737) | chicken gut metagenome | biome: Chicken; feature: Gastrointestinal Tract; material: Caecum | place: Ireland | collected 2019-01-01 | study: A study of the... | reverse complement strand
TAATTGTCTCGCCTGCTTTCTGTTTCTTTTTTCAGAGCCTCACGGACAGCGTCAGGACTGGCCTTTCCCTTCAGTTCCTTCATCATTTTTCCCACGAAAAATCCGAAGACCTTTTCTTTTCCGCCCAGAAGTTCGGCCAGCGGTCCCGGATTCTCATCCAGGATCCTTTTTACCGTGCTTTCAAGCAGTCCTTTATCTTCTACGATCTTCAGGCCCTTCTCTTCTATATATACTACAGGATCGATATCCCCGTCAAAGATTTTTTCAAAAACCTTCCTGGCGTTCTGGGGGCTTATTTCTTTTTTCTCCACCATAAGGATCAGGTCCGCAAGATGTTCCGGTGAGAAAGAAATTTCTTCCGGAAGGATCTGTTTTTCTTTGGAAAGACGCAACACTTCGCCCATAAACCAGTTCGCTGTTTTTCTGGGATTTTTGCAGAGCGCCGCGGTTTCTTCGAAAAGCTTTGCCAGACGGCTGGACTCTGTGAGGATCTCCGCGTCGTATTCCGAGAGTCCGTACTCCTTCTGATACCGCGGTATTTTCTCTTCCCGCATCTCCGGCTGTTCCTCTCTGATCCGGCGGATCCATTCGTCTGAAATATGGACCGGCGGAAGATCCGGATCCGGGAAATAGCGGTAATCCTTGGCATCCTCTTTGGAGCGCATGGCGTATGAGGACTCCTTGTTATCATCCCAGCGGCGCGTTTCCTGCACCACATTTTTCCCCGCTTCCAGAAGTTCGATCTGACGTTCTCTCTCCCCTTCTATGGCCCTTGTGATGGCCTTGAAGGAGTTCAGGTTTTTCATCTCTGTTCTGGTTCCGAATGTTTCGCTTCCCGCCTCACGGACCGACAGGTTTACGTCCGCGCGCATGGACCCTTCCTGGAGTTTACAGTCGGACACGCCCAGATACTGCATCATATGGCGCAGCTTCTCCAGATACGCTGTCACTTCCTCCGCGCTCCTCATATCCGGTTCGGAAACGATCTCAATAAGAGGGACTCCGCTTCTGTTATAGTCCACAAGAGAGCAGTCCTCCCACTCGTCGTGGATCAACTTACCCGCGTCTTCTTCCATGTGCATTTCATGGATCCCGACTTTCTTCTTTCCGGCAGAGGTTTCAATCTCCACCCATCCGTCGCGGCAGATCGGCAGGTAAAGCTGGGAAATCTGATAGTTCTGGGGATTATCCGGATAAAAATAGTTCTTACGGTCAAACCGGCACGTCTGGTTTATCTTACAGTTGGCCGCGATACCGGCCTTCAGGGCGAACTCCACCACCTGACGGTTCAGTACCGGAAGTGACCCCGGCATACCCGTGCATACCGGACAGGTATGGGTATTGGGCGCTCCTCCGAATTCTGTGGAACATCCGCAGAATATCTTCGTCTTCGTGGCCAGCTCCACATGGACTTCCAGTCCGATCACTGTCTCATACTGTTTCATACTTCACCGTCCCCCTCGCTCTTTCAAAAGCCGCCGCGCAGCGGAACAGCTTTTTTTCTTCAAAACAGTTTCCGATCATCTGAATCCCTATGGGAAGGCCTTTGCTGTCCGTACCGCAGGGAACCGAGATCCCGGGAAGACCGCACAGGTTCACCGCCACCGTATAAATGTCTCCCAGATACATGGCAAGAGGATCTTTCAGACTTTCTCCCACGGCGGGAGCGGTATGGGGAGCCGCCGGAGCCAGGATCACGTCGTACCGGTCAAAGGCGGCGTCGTATTCCTTTTTGATGAGAGCCTTTGTACGCAGCGCTTTCAGATAGTAGGCGTCATAGTATCCGGAGCTGAGTACAAAAGAGCCAAGCATGATCCTGCGCTTCACTTCCACGCCGAATCCTTCTGTCCTGGTCTTATAGTACATATCGTGGAGCCCTTCATATCCCGCCGCCCGGAATCCGTACTTCACGCCGTCGAACCGCTCCAGATTGGAGCTGGCCTCCGCGCTGGCGATAATATAGTACGCCGGTATCATATATTCTGTGGTCTTCATGGAGAAAAATTCCACAACGGCTCCCAGTTCTGTGAGGAGCTTCAGCGCATTCATAAAGGAGTCTTTTACTTCCGGATCGAGACCTTTCGCAAGAAATTCTTTCGGTACGCCGAATTTCATTCCCAGGATCTTCTCCTTCATCTCCGCGGAAAAATCCAGATCTTTTCTTTTCAGGGAAGTGCTGTCTTTGGGATCGTGTCCCGCGATCACCTCAAGAAGCGCGGCGCAGTCCGCCGCATCCTTTCCCACGGGGCCGATCTGATCCAGCGAGGAAGCGTACGCCACCAGGCCGTACCTTGACACGGTCCCGTATGTGGGTTTGATCCCCGTAACGCCGCAGAACGCGCTCGGCTGGCGGATGGAGCCGCCGGTATCGGAGCCGAGGGCAAGATACGCCTCCCCCGCCGCCACAGCCGCGCAGGAACCTCCGGAAGAACCGCCGGGCACATGGCCCGGATCCCAGGGATTCCTGGTGATCCCGAAAGCCGAGGTCTCGGTGGTGCTTCCCATGGCAAACTCGTCCATGTTTGTCTTTCCGATCAGGATCATTCCGGCTTTTTCCATACGGTTTGTTACCTCGGCGTTATATTGGGGAACAAAGTCCGCAAGGATCCTGGACGCGCAGGTTGTCTTTTTTCCTTTTACACAGATATTATCCTTGACCGCCACGGGAACTCCCGCGAGCGGACCGGTGTAGACGCCCTCCCGGATACCTTTTTCTACCTCCTTCGCACGGGCGAATGCTTCTTTTTTATACAGATCCAGGTAGGCGTGGATCTGCGGTTCTTTTTTTTCGATGGCGGAAAAAACTGTTTTTACGCCGTCAAGGACGCTGATCTGTCTCTGTCTGATTTTTTCCGCCAGCGCAAGCGCTGTCATTTTCTCCAGATCCATCATTTCGTCCCTCCTATCGTCTTCGGCACCACATACTGCCCTTCCTTCACCTCAGGCGCGTTGGCAAGCATTTCCTCTCTGGAGTCCCCGTTGACGACCGTATCCTCCCGAAACACATTTTCCTCTGCGAAAAGGTGGGTAAGAGGTTCCACTCCGTCTGTGTCCAGTTCATTGAGCTTGTCCACATAATCCAGCATTTTCTGCATATCTTCTCTTGTTTTTTCCCTGGTATTTTCATCCAGCGAAAGTTTTGCCAGGACACAGACATTGTCCAGTGTCTCATCGTCTATGATCTTTGCCATTCTACTGTTCTCCTTACTGCTCCGTTCCGGCGTACCGGAACATACTTCTTTTCCCCACAATGAAGTCCTGTGTCAGTCCGCGTCAGGGCTCCAGCCTGCTCATATCTCTCGGGAACAGACAGGCTTCCCTTACGTTGTCCTCTCCCAGAAGCTGCATGGTAAGACGTTCCAGGCCGATTCCCAGACCTCCGTGAGGCGGCATTCCATGCTTAAACGTATCCAGATACTGCTCCATGCCTTCCTCCTCCATTCCCCTGGCTTCCAGCTTCGCCATAAGCGCGGGATAATCATGGATCCTCTGGCCTCCGGTAGTCACCTCAAGGCCGTGGAACAGAAGGTCGAAACTCAGGGTAAACTTCGGATCCTCCGGATCGTCCATAGCGTAAAAAGGCCGTTTTTTCGACGGATAATGTGTGACAAAAACGAAATCCGCGCCGTATTCTTCTTTAAAATATCTTCCGATCAGAGCCTCCTCTTCAGGCTCCAGATCATAGGGATTACGGATCTTCCTTCCGTATTTTTCCGCCGCGAGTTTTTTTGCCTCGTCAAACCTCACCTGGGGGATCCGGTCTGTTTTCGGCAGTTCGATCTTCAGAATGGAAAGCTCCTGTCCGTATTCTTTGTTCAGAAGTTCCATCGCGTACTGGAGGAAACCAGTCTCCATGGCCATGATCTCCCGGAAGCTGTCAATATATCCCATCTCGAAGTCAAGACTTGTATATTCATTGAGATGGCGTTTGGTATTGTGTTTTTCCGCGCGGAAAACAGGTCCGGTCTCAAATACCCGGTCAAATACCCCCACCATCATCTGTTTGTAAAACTGAGGACTCTGGGCGAGAACCGCCGGTTTGTGAAAGTAGCTGAATTTAAAGAGGTTGGCTCCTCCCTCCGCGCCTCTCGCGCCGATCTTCGGAGTGTGTATTTCCGTAAATCCGCGGCTGTAAAGATAATCCCGGAACGCTCTTACCAGCCCCTCCTGGATCCTGAATTTCGCCCGTTCCCGGACATTGCGCAGGGCTATGGGCCTGAAATTCAGTTTCGCCTCCAGGGACGTATCCAGTTTCCACTTGTCCACAGCGAGGGGCATGGGCTCCGCCGGCCGGGAAAGCTCCTCGATCTCCTGAAGATGAAGTTCTCTTTCGTGGGGAGCCCTTTTTTCTTCACACAGAGTACCCCTTACGCGGAGGCACATTCCTTCTTTCAGCTCACTGAGGGGAAGATTTACACGGCCGTTCTCGTACACAGTCTGGAACAGCCCTTCCCTTCTGCGCAAAATAAGAAAAGCCACATCACCCATATCCCGGATACTGTGAACGGCTCCCTCCACAACAGCCTCATGTCCCAGAAAGGAATTTCCAAGAAGCTCTTCCCATGTATTCGTCTGTTTCTCCCATTTTCCGTCCAAAAATTCCATAATTCTGTCCTCCCTGTTCCTCTCTGTACATTCTATTCTTCAAAAAAAAGCATCAGGATCATCTGGGCGGTTTCCACCATATTCGTACCTGTATCCATACTGCTTTTCTGGATATAGCGGTAGGCTTCCTCCTCGCTGAGATGATTCCTCTCCATCAGTACCATTTTTGCGTTGGAGATATAATTCTGTTCTTTCCAGCTTCTCGCCCTGGGCCTGTTCTTTTTTCTTCTTCTCTTCTGTTCCTGCTTGGAAAGGATCATATGCACCGTATTGACCAGATCGGCGGCTTTTATGGGAAGCTGCAGCGAAAGAACAGAGGGCGGCGCGGCGCTGAGCGTCTGAGCCGTCCCCAGAAGAAGCACTTCAAAATCAGAAGGCAGGCATTGCGCAAGATCCGGATAAGTCATATCCGGAAGGCGGAAACTTAAGATCAGAAGCCCGCTCTCCAGCTGCGACGCGTTGGACAGGGCCGAGGCCGCAGAAGAGCAGACTGCCGCCACAGAGATCCCGTGTCTTTCCAGAACGCTGCGGATTTTTCTCGCGTCTTCAATTTTAGGCAGTGCGATCACAATGCTGCTCATACAGACCTGTCTCCATTTCCTTACAGACGGTACAGATACTCCTTTACTTCCCAGTCTGTTACCTGTCTTGTATATCTCAACCACTCATTTTTTCTTGCATCCGCATACTGAACGCAGAATTCTTCTCCCAGCACCTCTTTGATCCAGGCACTGTTTTCAAAAAGCTCCACGGCGTCCTTCAGTGTCTCCGGAAGTGTTTCCGCAGGATTTTCCCCTCCCTGGCAGCCGGCCGCCTTCGCGGGAAGCGTCTGATTCCGGATGCCGTCCAGTCCGGCCGCCAGGCAGACAGCCAGCACCAGATACGGATTGGCCGCCGCGTCCGGGCTTCTCAGTTCGATTCTTGTGTTCTCTCCTCTTCCCACGGGAATGCGCACAAGAGAATTCTGATTATCCTCCGTCCAGGTAAGTTCCGTGGGAGCTCCGTATCCCGGTACAAGGCGCTTGTAGGAATTCACCAGAGGATTGGTGATCAGCGCCATCTCCCGGCTGTGAGCCAGAAGGCCGCCGATGAAATAAAGAGCCTCGTCGCTCAGTTCTCCCGACGCGCCATCTCTGTCAAAAATATTCCTGCCGTTTTTGAAAAGTGAAAAATGAAGGTGCATGCCGGAACCGGCCGTCTCGGACCTTGGTTTCGGCATAAAGGTGGCGTGGAGGCCGTGGCGTTTCGCCACCGTGCGTACCGCCATCCGGAAGGTCATAATATTATCGGCGGTCTTGCGGATCTCGCCGTAGCGGAAATCAATTTCATGCTGCGCGGGAGCCTTTTCATGGTGAGAGGACTCCACCTCGATCCCCATATCCTCCAGAGTCAGCACCATATCGCGTCTTGCGTTTTCTCCCAGATCCAGAGGGCTCACATCCAGATAGCCCGCCTGTTCATGGGTAACCGTGGTAGGGATCCCGTTGTCGTCCGTGTGGAAAAGGAAAAATTCACACTCCGGGTCAATATAGCAGGTGTATCCCTCTTTTTCAGCGGCTGCCGCTGTCTTTTCCAGGATATAGCGCGGGCTTTCCCCGCAGGGTTTTCCGTCGGGACAGTAAAGGTCGCAGATCATCCTCGCCACGCGGCTCTGCTGCGGTCTCCACGGAAGGATCGTGAAGGTATCCGGATCGGGTCTCAGATAAAGATCAGAGACACAGCCGTCCCCCTATCCCGCGATCAGCGATGCGTCCACGGTGCACCGTCCGGCAAGGGCCCTTGGCAGTTCCCGCGCCGTCACTGCGATGTTTTTGATCACTCCGAACATATCCGTGAACTGAAGACGGATGAATTCCACATCCTCTTCCTCTGCGATTCTGAGAATCTCTTCTCTTGTATAATTACCCATAATCTTCTCTCCTTATCATTTCCGGCAGATTGTAATAAGAATAAAAAAAGCGCACTTCTGACAGATATCCCGTCAGAAGAACGCCTTTGTTCATGCAGGTATTATAGCAACCATATATTTTTCTGTCAACATTCTTTTTGGGAATGCGCGGTATTTTTTTGGAGAATGTACGGTATTTTCACCGTACAGCAGATCAGAGGTTCGTATATCCCATCAGGGATTCGTCCACCGCTCTGGCGGCTTCCCGGCCTTCCCGGATCGCCCATACCACCAGAGACTGGCCCCGCCTCATATCCCCCGCCGCAAAAACGCGGGGAACCGAAGAGGCGTACCCGTCCGGTTTCGTGGCCACATTTGTTCTCTGGTCAACCTCCACTTTGAAAGCGTCGGTAACGTACTTCTGGCTTCCCAGAAATCCTGCCGCAATAAGAACCAGGTCCGCGGGGATCACTTTCTCACTCCCCTCTACGGGAACCATCGTCATTCTTCCGGTTTTTTCGTCTTTCCGGCTTTCCAGTTTCACGACCTTTGCTTTACACACATTTCCTTTTTTGTCGGCGATGAATTCTTTTACCGTAGTCTGATAGATCCTGGGATCACTGCCGAATACGGCGATAGCCTCCTCCTGGCCGTAATCGGTCTTCAGTACTCTGGGCCACTGGGGCCAGGGATTATTCGCAGCGCGCTCTTTCGGCGGCATGGGCATCATTTCCAGCTGTGTGACAGACTTCGCTCCCAATCGGATACTTGTTCCCACACAGTCGTTTCCTGTGTCTCCCCCTCCGATCACCAGAACATTTTTATTCTTTGCCAGTTCAAAGGGGACTTTCTCAAAATCGCTGTCCAGAAGAGTTTTGGTCACTTTACCCAGGAAGTCCACGGCGAAGTAAATCCCCTTCGCCTCTCTTCCCGGCGCCTGGATATCCCTGGGATTGGAGGCGCCGCAGGCGAGGATCACCCGGTCGTATTTTTTCAGAAGCTCCTCCGCCGTGATATCCTTCCCCACGTCTGTGTTCAGGACAAACTGTACGCCCTCTTCCTCCATGAGTTTAATCCTTCTGTCAATCACAGATTTCTCCAGCTTCATGTTGGGGATCCCGTAGCGCAGAAGCCCTCCCGGCCGGTCGCTTCTTTCATATACTGTCACGCTGTGCCCTCTCCGGTTCAGCTGCTGCGCGGCGGCAAGCCCGGAAGGACCGCTTCCGATGACCGCGATGGTTTTTCCTGTCCGCACCCTTGGTTTCTGGGGCTGCACCCACCCTTTTTCAAAGGCGGTCTCGATAATGGCGCGCTCATTGTCCTTCGTGGCTACCGGCTCTTCATCCAGATTGCAGGTACAGGCCGCTTCGCAGAGAGCAGGGCAGACTCTGCCGGTAAATTCCGGAAAACTGTGCGTCTTGCTCAGACGCAGATAAGCCTGCTTCCAGTTTCCTGTATACACCAGGTCGTTGGTCTCCGGCACCAGGTTATGAAGGGGACAGCCGGACGCCATTCCGCCGATCATCATCCCCGACTGGCAGAAAGGCACGCCGCAGGCCATGCACCTGGCTCCCTGAAGTCTCTGTTTTTCTCTGCTCATGGGAATCCGGAACTCATGGAAATCCGCAATCCGGACTTTGGGATCCAGCGCTTTTGCCGTTTCTCTTTCGTAATCTAAAAATCCTGTTGGCTTTCCCATCAGTTATTCCTCCTTCCTGTTCTCGCCAATGCTCTCATAGAAAGCTTCCATCTGGGCCTGCTGGGTCGTCAGACCTTTTTCCTCCAGTCTGGCGCTTAATGTAAGCATCTTCTTATATTCATAGGGGATCAGTTTCTTAAAATGGGGAAGATAACTGTCGAAATCTGCCAGTATCTCTGTTCCCAGTTTTGATCCGGTGGCTTTTACATGAGCTTCGATCAGATCCTTCAGCTCTTTTTTATCGTATTTATTTTCTACCTTTTCGATAGAGATCATCGCCTTGTTCAGGTTTCTGTACAGGGTATTGCTGATATCCAGCACATAGGCGATCCCCCCGCTCATTCCCGCGGCGAAGTTTTTCCCTGTTTTTCCGAGAACGACCACGCGTCCGCCCGTCATATATTCGCATCCGTGTTCGCCCACGCCTTCCACAACAGCGTTTGCGCCGGAATTGCGCACTGCAAACCTTTCCCCGGCTACGCCGTTGATAAAGGCGCTTCCGCCGGTGGCCCCGTAGAGAGCCACGTTTCCAATAATGATGTTCTCTTCGGCTTTATACTTCGCTTTTTCCGGTACACGTACGATAAGCTTTCCGCCGGAGAGTCCTTTGCCGAAATAGTCGTTGCTGTCTCCGGTGAGATCCAGGGTAAGGCCTGCCGGGATAAAAGCCCCGAAACTCTGGCCGCCGGATCCCTTGCAGCGGATCACGATGGTATCCTCCGGAAGTCCTGTTTCCGTTTTTCTCGTGATCTCCGCGCCCAGGAGAGTTCCGAAAGTACGGTCCGTATTGGTCACATCCACATTCAGCTCCACATGCTCTCCTTTTTCCAGAGCAGGCGCGCATTTTTTCAGAAGCACTTTTTCATCCAGTGTTTTTTCCAGTCCGAAATGGTAAACCGCTTTGGGATCGAAGGTCACTTTCTGTCCGCTTCCCGCATAGGGATTGTCAAGGATCAGGCTTAGGTCCACTCTTCCTTTATGGGGCTCCCGGACGTCCGCCTCCTTCAGAAGATCCGTCCGTCCCACCATTTCATCTACGGTACGGAATCCCAGTTTCGCCATATATTCCCTGAGTTCCTGCGCGATGAACCGCATAAAATTCTCCACATATTCCGGTTTGCCGCGGAAACGTCTGCGCAGTTCAGGATTCTGTGTGGCTACTCCCACCGGACAGGTGTCCAGGTTGCAGACGCGCATCATCACACAGCCCATTGTCACAAGAGGCGCTGTGGCGAACCCGAATTCCTCGGCTCCCAGAAGGGCCGCTATGGCCACGTCCCGTCCGCTCATCAGCTTTCCGTCCGTCTCAATCCGCACACGGTTCCGGAGGCCGTTCTGAAGGAGAGTCTGGTGCGTCTCGGCAAGTCCCAGCTCCCAGGGCAGGCCCGCGTTATGGATGGAGCTTCTGGGCGCCGCTCCTGTGCCTCCGTCGTATCCGGAGATCAGAACCGTCTGGGCTCCCGCCTTGGCTACACCCGCCGCGACTGTTCCCACGCCGGATTCCGATACCAGCTTCACGGAAATATCCGCGTATTTATTGGCGTTCTTCAGATCATAAATCAACTGGGCCAGATCCTCGATGGAATAGATATCGTGATGCGGCGGCGGTGAGATCAGGCTGACGCCCGGCGTGGAGTGGCGTGTCTTCGCGATCCAGGGATAAACCTTCCTTGCGGGAAGGTGCCCTCCCTCGCCGGGTTTCGCTCCCTGGGCCATCTTGATCTGAATCTCTTTCGCGGATACAAGATAACGGCTGGTAACGCCGAACCGTCCGCTTGCCACCTGCTTGATGGCGGAGCAGCGGTCGTTGTCCGTACCGGCGGAAGCGATCCTCTCGTCGCTTTCCCCGCCTTCTCCCGTATTGGATTTTCCGTGGAGACGGTTCATGGCGACGGCCAGAGTCTCGTGAGCCTCCTGGGAAATGGAACCGTAGGACATGGCTCCTGTCTTGAACCTTTTTACGATTTCGTCAACACTTTCCACCTCGTCAAGAGGAACCGTTTTCTCCGGATAAACGAAGTCCATGAGACCGCGGAGACTGCCTCTGCTCTCTTCGTCCACCAGTTTCGTGTATTCTTTGAAGAGCTCGTAGCTTCCCTGTCTTGTAGATTCCTGAAGAAGATGGATCGTCCGGGGATTGTATTTGTGCTCTTCCCCCTGACTCCTCATCTTATGGGCCCCCACGCTGTCAAGAGTGAGATCCGTGTTCAGGCCCAGAGGATCGAAGGCTTCGGAATGAAGTTTTTCCACAGTGTTCTCAATGTCTTCCAGGGTAATGCCGCCCACACGGCTTACAGTTCCTGTAAAATATCTGTCGATCACTTCCCTGGAAATGCCCACCGCCTCGAAGATCTGGGATCCCTGATAGGACTGGATAGTGGAAATTCCCATCTTGGACGCGATCTTGACAATACCGCTTAATACCGCATGATTATAATCCTCCACAGCCGCATAGTAATCCTTATCCAGCATGTGATTGTCGATCAGTTCACGTATGGTCTCCAGCGCAAGATAGGGATTCACCGCGCTGGCTCCGTATCCCAGAAGCGCCGCGAAGTGATGGACCTCTCTCGGCTCTCCGGATTCCAGGATGATCGCCAGGGAAGTGCTTTTCTTAGTCTTGACAAGATGCTGGTGCACGGCGGAAACGGCCAGCAGAGACGGTATGGGCATATGGTTCTCGTCGACGCCCCTGTCGGAAAGTACGAGTATATTGGCGCCCTCCCGGAAAGCCTTGTCCACCTCCACAAAGAGGCGGTCGATGGCCCGCTCCAGTTTCGTGCTTTTATAATAAAGGGTGGAGACCACCGCCACTTTGAATCCTTCCTGCTTCATGTTCTTGATCTTCAGCATATCGGTATTCGTCAGGATCGGATGCACGATCTTCAGCACCTGACAGTTCTCCGGCTGCTGTACAAGAAGGTTGCCGTCCTTTCCCACATAAACACTGGTAGAGGTGACGATCTCCTCACGGATAGAGTCGATGGGCGGATTGGTCACCTGGGCGAAAAGCTGTTTAAAATAATCAAAGAGAGGCCGGTTCTGTCCGGAGAGCACAGCCAGCGGAGTATCCACGCCCATGGCTCCGATGCTCTCGCTTCCGTTCAGCGCCATATTCCGGATGGACGTACGGTACTGTTCATAGGTGTACCCGAAGGCTTTCTGAAGACGGGCTCTCTGTTCCTCTGTATATTCTTCCATGCGGATGTTGGGGATTTTGATATCCTTCAGCTGTACAAGGTTACTGCTGAGCCATTCCCCGTAAGGCTGCATTCCGGCGTATTTCTCTTTCAGTTCATTGTCGTCGATGACTCTTCCCTGCACAGTGTCCACCAGCAGCATTTTCCCCGGATGGAGACGTTCTTTCAGAACGATCTTTTCCTCCGGAACCGGCATGACGCCCACCTCGGAGGAGAGGATCACATACCCGTCGGACGTGATATAATATCTGGATGGCCGAAGTCCGTTGCGGTCCAGTACCGCGCCCATCACATCCCCGTCGGAAAACAGGATGGAGGCCGGGCCGTCCCATGGTTCCATCATGGTGGCGTAATACTGATAAAAATCTCTCTTTTCCTGGGAAATCGTATCGTTATTCGCCCAGGGTTCGGGAATGGTGATCATCACCGCCAGAGGAAGGTCCATGCCGCTCATCACAAGAAATTCCAGCGTATTGTCAAGCATGGCGGAATCCGAACCGCTGCGGTTGACCACCGGGAGCACTTTGTGAAGCTGTCCTTTCAGATAGGGGGATTCCATGTTTTCCTCACGGGCAAGCATCTTGTCCGCATTTCCCCGGATCGTATTGATCTCCCCGTTGTGAACGATAAAACGGTTGGGGTGTGCTCTCTCCCAGCTGGGATTGGTATTGGTGCTGAACCGGGAATGGACCATGGCGATGGCGGATTCATAGTCAGGGTCCTGCAGGTCCTCAAAAAAAGTCCGAAGCTGTCCCACCAGAAACATTCCTTTGTATACGATGGTCCTGCTGCTCATGGATACCACATAGGTGTTGTCGTTGCTCTGTTCAAACTCCCTGCGGGCGATATAAAGTCTGCGGTCAAAGTCGATCCCTTTTTCCACATCCTCCGGTTTTTGGATAAACGCCTGCATGATGCAGGGCATACACTCCTTTGCCTTGTGTCCCAGAACGCCGGGGAACACAGGAACGGTTCTCCAGCCCAGAAGCTTAAGCCCTTCTTTCTGAATAATGATCTCGAACATTTTTCTCGCCTGGGCCCTTCGGATCTCATGCTGGGGGAAGAAGAACTGGGCGATCCCGTACTCCCTCTCCCGGCCGATATCAAACCCTTCTTTTTTGCAGGCTTTTTTGAAAAACTTATGGGAGATCTGCAGAAGAATACCCACGCCGTCCCCGGTCTTTCCCTCCGCGTCTTTGCCGGCGCGGTGCTCCAGGTGTTCCACGATCTTTAAGGCGTTGGCTACTGTGTCGTGAGTCTTTTTTCCCTTTATATTTACAACGGCTCCGATACCGCAGTTATCGTGTTGAAATTCGGGACGGTAAAGGCCCCGGGATTCTCTCTTTACTTGGTTCAACCTCTTGTTGCTTTATGCGTGAATTTTTATATGGCCCC
>ERZ1090866.608-NODE-611-length-12822-cov-10.290436_pt1 | contig 12822 bp, 8 predicted proteins | sample MGYA00478477_ERZ1090866 | MGnify/ENA primary metagenome ERZ1090866 (study PRJEB33644, sample SAMEA5815737) | chicken gut metagenome | biome: Chicken; feature: Gastrointestinal Tract; material: Caecum | place: Ireland | collected 2019-01-01 | study: A study of the... | reverse complement strand
ACATTAGGTAGGGCCCCCAAAACAAAACACACAAACGGAAAAATAAAGCCTCGACGGGGCGCCGCGCAAAATTCGGGGGGGCGCCCTTTTCACTTTCAGTTTAAACAAAAAAACGCATTGGTTGCGGCATATTGCCGCGCCTTTTTTATATAGGTCGGTTTTATACGGGCCACTCAGCCCTTTGAAAACAGGTCGCCGAAAGCGGCATACAACGCGGCGTTTAAGGCACGCATCTCCTCCGCGTCCGCCTTATACTGCCAGTCGGGCGTAAACAGGCCGTTTACCTCGTCCTCCACGTCAGATAGCTGGGTATATACGGTGGCGCACAGCGACTGATTGCGGATGAGCGGCACTATCTGCCCCATATACAGCTTTTTAAGCGCCGCCATGAATGCCGCCTGCGAACCGAGGCTGCGGTAGCTGAAAGTACGCCCGCAGGATTTTGCGGTGCGGTAGGAATACCCGCCGAATTCGGTGAGCGCGAGTATCCGCCTGCCATCGTTTTTAAGGCGCGCCTTTTTGAAGTACACGTGCCTGCTGCACAGGTCGCCGCCGCCCATATCCTGCCAGCCGCTGGCGTGGTCGTACAGGCGGGTGCCGTCTTCGGCGCGCAGCGCCTGCCAAACGTTTAGCGAATCGAACTGCCCCCAAGCTTCGTTGAAGGGCGTCCACAGGCATATGCAGGTGCAGTTGTAAAGCGCGTCTATAGTGCCGCGCGCCTCGTCCATATACTGCCTGCGCGAGCGCTCGTCTGCCCTGCCCATGCTTTTAAAGTTTTTATCGTTGAGGCGCAGGTCAATGAACGGGCCTAAATTTATGCGGTATTTTTTATACCGTTCGCCGCCGTTTACCATGTCCTGCCACACAAGCATGCCCGAAATATCGCAGTAATAGTACCACAGCAGCGGCTCCACCTTTATGTGCTTGCGCAACATGTTGAAGCCCAGCGATTTGACTTTTTGTATGCAGTCGTACATCTCCCTGTTGGCCTTTGGGGTATATATGCCGTCGCCCCAATAGCCCTGGTCTAAAAGGCCGCTCTGGAATACAGGCATGCCGTTGAGCGCAAAGTACTGCCTGCCGCCGATCTCCTTGCGCGAAAAGGTGCGCAGGCCGAAATAGCTTTCCACCTCGTCCTGTCCGAAGGTCATCTTTACCGTGTACAGCTCGGGAGAATCGGGCGTCCACGGCTTGCAGTCCGAAACGTTGAGCACGCACGGGACATTGCAGGGCACCCCCCTCCGCCGAGCAGACAAGCCTGTCGCCATCGTACACGGCGCAGCTTATTGCACCCTCCCCTTGAGTAAAGCTTTCTATTGTAAGGGTATTTGCGGCATAGTCTGGGCTCAATCTGATTTTTTTGATGTGGTTTTGCGGCACGCTCTCCAGCCAGACGGACTGCCATATGCCGCTTATGGCGGTATACCATATGCCGCCGCGGTTGTAGCTCTGCTTGCCCCTGCCGTATATGTGGGAAGAGGCGTCGTCCTCCACCGCAACGCACAGCTCGTTGCGCCCTTCCCGCAGAAAAGCGGTTATATCAAAGGCAAACGGCAGATAGCCGCCCTTATGCCCGCCGACTTCGGCGCCGTTTACATACACTTTGCACACCTGGTCACACGCGCCGAAGTTTAAAAGCACCCTGCCGCGGAAAAAGCCTTCGGGCAATTCAAAGGTGCGACGGTAGTGCAGAAATTCGCCCTGCTGAAGCTGGCGCCCCACGCCCGAAAGTTTGCTTTCGGGCGAGTACGGAACAAGAATGGTGCCATCATATGCCGCAGGCAATTCGTCAGAATGAGTAAACGCATACTCCCACCGCCCGTTCAAAGAAAGGTAACTTTGCCTTTTAAACTGCGGGCGCGGGTATTCGGAAAGCGGCGTATCGCCGCCGTTGAAATGCGGAGTAAATATCATTGAAGTCCCCCGTTATCTTTCATATTTTTATTCATTATACCACACCCAGCCGCACATTGCAACGGTAAGCTTTAACAGGGAATTAATAATGATAAAAGCCGTATGCCCCGCGCGGCACAAGCCGCGCGGGGCATACGTTTATGGGTCACAATACAGCTGTTACCTCAGCCATGGATAAGTTCATTAGGCGGCTATTTTGCGGTTGCGCCTTATTTTTTTGACGAGGAAGAATATCAGCACGCCAACGCCTGCGGCGGCCAGCACATCCCACACGATGAGTATTATTTTGTAGTATGCAAAGCCGTTTACGTATTCAACACCGTGAACATAGCCGTTCATGCCCGCGGAATTTACCACAGTGTACAGTATGTGGTGCGCCGCGGTGCGCGCATAGGGCTGTTCGTCAATGTTTTCCGCATCCTCCAGCGAATAGCCGAACAGCATGTTGCCCGCAAGCCCTACCGTTTTCAGCTTGGCGTCGCCGCCCGCCTCAAGGCACTGGTCGGTGAACATGTAGCTGGCAACTTCGTAGTCGGTGAGCACAAAGCCGTTGAAGCCCCATTCGTTGCGCAACACCTCGGTGAGCAGGTTATAGTTGCCGCCCGCCCACGTGGGGCCTATGCGGTTGAACGAGGACATTATACCCGTTGCCGCGGGAACCTGAGTCTGCTTCATGGTATAGCCCGTGGTTTCGCCGTTTTCGTTCTTTACGGGCTCGTTGTAGTTGATGGTAACGTAGTTATCTTCTATTACCATTTCAAACGGCTTTAAATAAATTTCGCGTATGGCCTGTTCGCCCGCCCAGGTGACTATGCCCAAATGGTCGCGGTGGGTCTCCTGGTCGTTTAAGGCAAAGTGCTTTAAAAAGGCATACATGCCCTTTGTTGCCGCGCCGCGCACGGCCTCGTGCCCGAATATGCCGCTAATAAAACTGTCTTCCGAATAATATTCAAAGTTGCGCCCTGCAAACGGGGTGCGGTGTATGTTTACGGCGGGGCCGTACCAGCCCTCTACCTCGCCATACAGCCCGTCTTCGCCCATGCCCTGGCCCATGAGGAAGGCGTAGTCTTCATCCCACGTGCTTGCAAGCAGGTATTCGCTGGGCCACGTCATAGACTTGATCTCGTCGCCCGTGTCGGGGTCGGTGCCTATGGGAACCGATCCGTGCCCCACTACAAGGTTGAGGCCGGCGGGGCCGTCTAAGTCGGTGACCTTGGGTTTGTTTATGGAGTGTACGACAGGCGAGCAATATCCGCACTCGTCTACAAGCAGTGAAAGTTCGTCAAGCGTTATCTGCTTGAGTATGTCGTCCCAGCCCCTGTCGTCGAAGGGCTTGCCGCGCATGTCGATGAGGTCGAGCTCGCCATCCATGCCGAAGCCGTAGCCCGTGAGCACCTTTTCGCTTTCGGGCCTGCGCGAATCGCGCGAATCGAGCTCGGCCTTGAGCTGCGATGTTATGGAGTGGCTCCACTGCTTGCCGCCTATTTCGGCGCCGCTTGCCACGTTGGAGGCAGTGCCGTAGCGCAGGCCGTCATTTTCCATGGCGCTCCAGTTTGTGCGGGAGAGATACTTTGCGTCGGAGAGCTCTGCGTAGTCGAATCGGTTGGTTATCTTTTCGCCGTCGGCGCCCACCGAGTAGGTAGTAGCGTCCGTTTCGGCCTGCACATATGTGCCGACGAACGAAGTATCGGGCGCGTTCTCCGCCTCGTCGAGGCCGCCCGCTGCAACAAGCTTGCCTTCGTCTATATCGCCGCGCGCCGCAAGTATGTTGTTGAGCGCCTTGTGCGCGTCGGTTGCGGCGGTTATATAGTATGTGCCCGCCTCCAGCACATACGTTTTATACTCCTCGTCGTCGTAAGAGATAAAGTCCTTCAAGTTTATGGTGATGTTCACGTCCTCATCGGCGCCGGGCGCAAGGTTGCCCGTCTTGTGGAAGCCCACGAGCGCCACCGAGGACTTTTCAATTCCGCCTTCGGTATAGGGTGCCTGCATATATACCTGCACCACCTCTTTGCCGGCGCGGTCGCCGTTGTTTTTAACGTTGAGGCTTACGGTAATTTCGCCCGTTTCGGCATTGGCGGCAGAAACTTCAAAGTCCGACCAAACAAACTTTGTATACGAAAGGCCGTAGCCGAAGGGGTACTGCACCGTCTGCGCGTAGTCGTAGCTGCCCGCGCCGTCGCGCTGAACAAGCACGTCTTCGTAGCGCGTTTCGTAGTACTTATAGCCAACGTAAATGCCCTCGGCATAGTTTACGTAATAGTAGTTTGTGCCCTCGTAGTTATAGTCGCCCATGTTCTGCATTGCGGGGGAAGAGAAGCTGTCGTATGCCACGGTGTCTACAAGGTGGCCGGAAGCCGATATCTCCTTTTCGTCCTTATCAAGGCCTGTGAGCATGTAGCCGAGGCCATAGGTGCCGAACCTGCCAGCGCCGGGGAAGTTTATGACCGCTGTGATGTTTTCGTAGTCCTCCACCCAGCCGAGCTCCATAACGTTGTTGGCGTTTACAAGCAGGATGACTTCGTCGAAATTTTTGTTGAGGTAGTCGATTATTTCAAGTTCGGTTTTATCGGGTTCAAGATAGTGCCGGCCCGACTCGCCGCCGTAGGCAGCCATGTCGCGGGCAAGGTCTGCACCCTCGCCGCCCGTGCGCGAGAGCACGAACATTGCAACCGTGCCGTCGAAGGTCTGTGCAAGGTTGGGTTCTGCAATGATTTTTGAAAGCGGGCATTCGTTTATACGCCAGTCGAGCGAGGCGCCGTAGTTTATAGAGCCCGCGCCGCGGGTATAGCCCGAACCGTTGCCGCTCTTGTAGAAGTTCCACAGCGTTTCGTTTACTTCAAGCCCTGCGTTTTCCAGCCCCTCTTTGAGGTCGGCGGTGAGTTCGAAGCTGCCCGAGCCCGAGCCCGAGCCGCCGCTTACAAGGTCTACCGAAGAGTGCGAAAACAGGCTTAAACTGGTGCCCTTTGCAAGAGGAAGCGTGCCCTTGTTTTCAAGCAGGGTGGCGCCCTCCATTGCCATTTCGGCTACAAGGTCGGTTTCGTAAGCATACAGGTCGGCGGCGCTTTCAAAGTCGCTCTTGTAGTACTGCGTATCCGCGCCCAGAGTGTCGCCGCGAGTGGTATCTGCCGTCTTGCCGATGAACTGTTCGAAGATGTTATCGAACTTGTTCAAAGAAAGGAAGTTCAGAAAGAATGTGACCACGCATATCACGGCTATCGCCACCGAGATTATAATAATTCCGAGATGTTTCTTTTTATTCATTGATTTACCCTCTTATTTATGCAACGTTTGTAAACTTGAAATCTTTGAGCGTTATATCGCCGCTGTATACCGTGGTAGGCGTCTGTTCCCAGATAGTTGAGTCTATATAAAGCATCACAGTACCAAACGCTTCGCTGAACGTAACGCTTATAGTCTTTGTTTCGCCTGCCTCTATTCTGAAGTACTGACTGCCGCCATTTTCCCATTTAGCGTCCACACCGCTGACGGCAGTAGCAACATTTTCAGCATCGTTCATCAGGTCGATACGGAACTCTACAGGTTTTTCACCGTTATTTGTTACAGTAAACGTAAAGGTATTGTTACCTGCAACATCTTCGGCATTGACCACACCTGAAATATTGTGATAGTTATTCATCACGTTTGTGTAAGTTATATTTACTTCGTCAGTGGCAATGCCTGCGGGAGTTATAACATACTCATGTTGGGTGTTAAAGTTTATAAGCGCGCCTTCCTCTTCCTCATCGCCGCCCTCGGGAGAGGTTACGGGGTCGCCCGAATAGGCAGGCAGTTCGGGAAGGGTAATTTCGCCTTCGTAAGCGCTGCCGTAAAACGCCATTGCGCCTATAGTTATATTGCCGGAATGTGTTCCGCCGTTGTGCGAGTCTACCATGAACTGAATGGTGTTCTGCGTTTTTGCGTTATCGTAAACGACTGCAATTACAATGGTCTTGCCGGGGTCGACGGTGAAGAACGAGCCGCCCCACTCGGTGTCAGTCCTTGCGGCAACTCCGTCCTGAGTGGCGGAGAGGTTGCAGGCCAAAGTCTTTGCATTTTCATCGCCGGCACCAGCAGCACGCTGAATATTTACGCGCACGGCGACCTGCGCGGTGCCGTTGTTGCGTATTTTTGCGGTGAACACATTGTTCTGCTGAGCAACAGAGGCAAGTCCCTGCAGTTCAACGTTCTGATAATTTGCCGTCATATCGGTATAAGTTACGTCAAAAGCGTCATTGCTTTCGGCCTTGGTTGCGGTATAGGGGCCGTCATTTTCCACAACGCTGCCCTGAAGGGTCACGTCCTCCATATCCACAAACGTGGGAGCGTTTGCAGGTGCTTCGGGGTCTTCGGGGTCTTCGGGAGTTTCGGGAACTTCGGGCAGTTCGCCGTAGGTGAACAGCAGAAGGTCTGAAACGGTTACGTCGCCCGAGCAGCCCGTTGCCGTACCGTAAGCCGAATCGAACAGTAGCTTAAGTTCGGTGGGCTTTCTTGAAGTGTCGTACTCAACGATTATCTGCGCAGTCTTGTCTGCCGCAAGCGTGAAGGTGGAGCCGCCGTAAGTGGTGTCTGTTGAAACCACAACGCCGTCCTGCGTTGCATACAGGTTGCACGTTACGTTATCTCCTACTTTTGGCGCCGCAACGTCTGCGCGCATTACAACATCTTTTGTGCCGTTGTTGGCTATTTTAAAGGCGATAACGTTGTTTTTGTTTAAATCATCGCCATAGCCGCCTATGGATACTATCTGATAGGTGGCGTTGTCAACGCCGCTGTAGGTGACATTAAGCTTGCCGTCTTCCACCTTTTTAGTATACACCGCGTCGCCGCCGATAACTGCCTTTGAAAGGTCTATTGCTGTGGTGCCCGTTGAAGGAATGGTTATATCTTTAGGGGGTTCGGGCTTGCTGGGGTCTACCCAGTCGGTCTGGGCAGAGGTTGAAACCCACTTGTATTCGGGGCCGTTTTCGCCGCCGCCCTTATAGTTGCCCATCCAGCCGTCAAGGTTGCTTGTGCCCGTCCAGTAGTTCATGAGTATTCTGCCTGCTGTAGAGGGCATGGGCCTGTTTGCGGCCGCGTCTATTCTGTATACGGGCTCGTTATCAACAAACCACGTGATATGGTCTTCCGCCCAGCGGAAGCCGTATTCGTGGAAGCCCTCGCTTGCGTCGAAGCCGAGGTCATACATAAATTCGTGTCCGCCGACGCCGTCTACAAAGTAGTTGAACTGCACCTCGGTGGTATCTTTGCCCAAAAACTCAATATCTATTTCGTCGTGCGGGTTGCCGTTTATAAGTATGGGGTTGCCGTTTTCATCCTTTACCTGATTTCCGTCTTCGTCCACCTTATATTCGGGGTTTTCCGCATCGTAGGGGCCCGTACAGGTAAAGAACGTGCTGGCTGTGCCCGCTACGTCTGAAACCTTCATGCACACTTCATAGTCGCCGTAGCCGTAATAGTTATAGGTGCGCATTTCGCCGCCAAAATATTCGTTGCTGTCCTTTTCGGCGCCGTTGGGGTTTTCTGAAATGGTCAGCCTGGCAACGCCTTCTTCATACACAACGTTGTCGGGATTCCACAGCGTGTTGAAGTCGCCGCCGTTTGTCCAGCCGTTGGATTCGAACACGATGTCACCCGGTTCGCCGCCCTCCCAGTCGGCTATCTTTGTGCCGGCGAGCGGTTCGTCGGTGAGGTTTTCCGTGCGCCCTATCTGGTCTTTGCAGGCTGCCGTGCCCGCTACGCCGAGGGCGAGTACCGTTGCAACTGCAAGCGCAGGCAACATTTGCTTAAGCTTTTTACCCATAAAACATTTCTCCCTTTAAAAAATTTATTGAATCCGCGCGCATTCCCATGCGGCGCGGCCAGAACCGGAATAATGCATTGCTTGCGCAATATATGCGCACCTTTTGCCGTTTAAGAAAGGTATTTTATGCCGCGGCACGCGGCATAAAATAAGGCGCCTTATTTTTTATTTAAATTTGCCGGCGGCCCTTTATGGTGGCGCGCCTTAAGCTTTGGCGGCGCGTCAACGCCTGACAGCGACATGTTTTTGCGCTATATGGCGGTATACCTCACCCACTTATATTGCGCCGAAACGGGGAGTATGCCCCCATCGAAAGGCCCCGTCCAATCGTCCATGCCTATGCAGTTCCACAGGTTCATCATTATGTTGCCCCCGTGCGAGGGGATATCCTTTGTTGCGGTATGCGCGGGGACGCCGTCTACATACCATGTGATGCTGCCGGGCTGCCACAAAAATCCGTATTCGTGGAACTGACTGCTTGCATCGAAGCCCAGGTCAAACAAAAATTCGTGCCCGCCCACGCCGTTTGTGTAGTAATTGAACTGCACCTGCGTGGTGTTTTTGCCCAAAAATTCTATATCGATTTCGTCCCACGGGTCGCCGAGGTAGGTGAAAAAGGAAGAAACTATGCCCGAACCCTTTGCCGCCTTCATGCATACGCCGTAGTAGCCGTATGAATAATACTGCCCGGTGCGGTATTCCGCGCCGTAGTACCTGTTGCCTGAAGAGTTCAGCGTAAGCGTAAGCCCATCCCCCGTGACCGAAGTATTTGCGCCCGTCCATGTGCAATTGAACATGCCGCCGTTGCTCCAGCCGTCCGAAGCGTAAAAGCCGCCCGTGTTGCCGGCGGTGAAGTCGGCTATCTTTTCGCTCTGTTCATAGGGGTATGTCTGCACGGGGGCGTGCTGTTCCCCCTCTCCTTCGCCCTCCTCATTTACGGGCGGTTGGCCGTCGCCGCAGCCTGACAGGCCCGCAACGACGGTGAGCGCGGCGCACAGCGCCAGCAATCTGATAAATTTTGACCTCATATTTCCTCATGCGGGGCGTGCCGCGTGATTTGCGCTTTAAGCCTGCCGCACGTTTCTGCCCGCGCGCTGCCGCCCGCCTTTTGCCGCCGCGCTTAACTTTTTGCGGGCGGGATTTTTTCCGCGCCCGTAAAATTTTTGGGCGCCGCAGACGCAAGCCTTTTTTCGCCAATATTATAAAAAATAAAACGCCCGTTGTCAACGGGCGTTCCCTTAACTGTAAATTATTTACTTATTCTGTAACAATGTTACCTGTTTTTAACAGTCCGGCATGTTAATCAGGCACATGATTTGCTTGTGCGCAACAGTTATTTATCTGCGGCGGGGCCGCCGCTTTGCTCCAGCGGAAAAACTATGTTGAGGTAATACACGCCGCCCTCGGCGCGGGCAGAAAAGGCGCCGCCGTATTTGTTTACTATCATGCGCATGCTGCGCGTGCCGAAGCCGTGGTAATTTTTATCGCCCTTGGTGGTGCAGGGCAGGCCGTCTTTAAACGTGAGCTCGCCCTCGAAATAGTTCTCCTCCTGCACGGTGAGCATGCAGTTTTTGGCCTTTACCACAAGGTTTATCACCCTGCGCTCCCTTTCGGGCACGTTGTTCACCGCCTCCAGCGCGTTATCTATAATGTTGCCGAAAAGGCAGTAAAGGTCGCCGTCCTCCATGAACTCCAGCTTGGAGCCATCGGCCATGCACGAAAAGGTTATGCCGTTCTGCTCGCAATACAGGCTCTTTTCGGTGAGCAGCACGTCGAGTATCTTGTTGCCCGCCGAAACGCGGGTATCGTATATGGATATGCTCTTCTGCAGGTCGGCGACTGCCTCCGATGTGAGCGAATCGCCCCGCGCCAGCAGCGAACCGAGCTTGTATTTTATGTCGTGACACTTTACGTTTATTAAATCTATGGTGTCCTTTGAAATTTCGTACTGCCTTGCGCCCTGCCGCACGGCGTGCTGCAGGTACTCTACCTCGCGCTTTAAGTCGCGCTCGACTATTGTCTTGGACATGAGCATGAGCACCACCCCGCCGCTGAGCACCGAAAATACGTTGCCAGTTTGCCTGAGCACGAATACGTCGTAGTTTTCAAACCTGTTTTCGCGCCCCGAACTTAAGTTTGCAAAGTGCACGTCTTCAAACGAGCAGAGTATTACCGTTATGCACAGCACGATAAGCGAAATTATAAGCATACGGTAATCTATGTCGCTGTCGGGAAGGCGCTTTATGTGGCGGCGTATGAACAAAAAATATGCCGCAGTTGCGGCCAGCGCTATGAATACGCAGTAAATGGCGCGGTACCACAGCCAGAAATTTTTGCCCATGCCTTCGAACAGGCGGAGCTGTTCGCCCGCGCAGTAGAGTATCAGGAACAGTTTATACACAACGTTCTGCACGGCGTAGGCAAACGAGCAGCCGAAGATTATTGTTTTGAAACCTTCGGCAAGGCACAGCCGCGCGTGCGCGCAGGTGACTGCAAACAGCAGAAGGTACACGGCTATTCTGCCGTATGCGTTGCCGCCGAAGAAATGATAGAAGAACGACAGCCCGAAGGCTATTGCCGCCACGGCGGCAAGCCCGCCGAAAAATTTAGCGGCAAAATATTTTGCGCGGTTGAAGCGGAACATTACCAGTATGTAAAATACATACAGCTCCGCCAGAAACTGTAAAATGACCTGCCAATATGCGGCAACTACCTGACTTATCATGATTTGCCGCCCTGGCCTGCGTACCAGTTGGCAAGCTCTGCTAAAAACGCCGCCCTGCGGGGGCGGCTTATCTGCAGGGTGCGGTTGCCCACCTGCACCTCGTTGCCCTTTACCGCCACCACAAACTTGGGGTTTACAAGGTAACAGCTGTTGCACCGAAGAAAGCCGTATTCAGAAAGTTCCTTTTCCACCTCTGAAAGCACGCCCGTTATATCTATATCGTCGTCTATAAGATGATAATACAGCCTGTGCGCGATTATCTCCACATACATGAGCTTGTCGGTGGAGGTGCGGCACAGCCCGCCGTGGTACTTTATGGTGATGCTGCGCTCTTCGTTCATGACGTATATATTTAGCGCCTTGCGGAACTTGAGCGAAAAATCGAAGTAACTTACCGGCTTTACAAGAAAGCTCACCGCGTCTACCTCGTACCCCTTCTGCGAATACTGCACAAGGTTGGTTATAAAGATTATCGAAACGATTTTATCAAGCTTTCTGAGCTCCATGGCGCCGTCCATGCCGTTCATTTTGGGCATCTGGATATCCATGAACACCACGGCATATATGGCGCGGTAATTTTCAAGGAAGTCGGCAGCGTTGGTAAAGCGCGACACGTTGAACTTTTCGCCCGAAAGCTGCGAATACCTTTGTATGTAAGATATCAGCAGGTCGGCTGCCATATCTTCATCTTCGACTACGGCTATATTTCTCATGCTTTGCCCCTTATTATCCCTTATATCGCATATACTGCTCTATACGTAAAATTTTAGCATATTGCGGCGGCAATGTCAATACTCAACTTTGGTAAGTGAGTGTTTAAAAAGAGTGATAATTAGTGCGTAGAAAGGCATGAAAAAAGTGTATGGGCGGAAGGCTCATACACTTTAGCGTTATTTATCGGGATTATTGAATTTGTGGCGCAGAACGGAGGCAATATCGACTTTATAGACGATATCAATCTCGCGTTCTTTTCCCGTGATTTTGGGATGCCCGCCGACAATGACGCGATCCAAAAGTTCATAGCACATTTCGCGGGTAAGTTCCGGCGCTTCAAGGTATTTTTTTATGTTCCGTATGAAATCATCGGCACTTTGTACCGTGTTTTCCGTATCCTTTATTTTTGTTTCAAATTCTTCTATCTCCGCCGTCAGCGTTTTTTGCTCGGCGGAATATTTCTCAATCAGTCCGAAACAGATATCTTCGGGTATATTGCCTTTCACTCTGTCTTCGTAGGCGACTTGTCTATGCCAAGCACGCGCCACAGTGCCAAATAAATTTTTCGCTCATCAAAGCAATCAAGAAAGCGTATAAGCATTGACGGCATTGAAAATCTGTGCTATAATAGATACAAGTAAGATTTTGAGGTTGCTTATGGATAAATATGTTCCACCCTACGACATTACCGAAGAAATGCTGGAATTGACATCGGAGATCACGGAAGATCTGGGAAAACTCAGCAACGTAAACGATTTGGAAAGGCTGCCGCGTCTGCGCAGGGTGAACCGTATCAAGTCTATTCAATCGTCGCTTGCCATTGAAAACAATACTCTCTCTTTGGAGCAAGTGACAGACGTAATCAACGGTAAGCGTGTTTTAGGCCCGCAGGACGATATTCTTGCCGTGAAAAATGCTTTTGCCGTTTATAAAATGTTACCGGAACTCAATCCGTTTTCTTTGGAAGATTTGAAGAAGACGCACGGCGTAATGATGAACGGTCTTGTTGAGGGCGCAGGTGAACTGCGTACAGGCTCTGTCGGCGTAATAAATGAACAGGGAAAAGTCATTCACGTCACGCCGCCGCACGATATGGTGAAAGGCTTGATGGAGCAACTGTTCGATTGGCTTAAAACAAGCAAGACACAAATGCTTATTCGTTCGAGCATATTTCACTATGAATTCGAGTTCATTCATCCATTTATGGATGGTAACGGCAGAACGGGCAGACTTTGGCAGACGTCGTTACTTGCAAGCTGGAAACCGATATTCGAGTGGATCCCTATCGAGAGTATCATCAAAGACAATCAGGAAGAATATTACCGTGCAATCGGGCTTTCGACGGCGGAAGGTAAGTCCAACCGCTTCATCCTGTTCATGCTCGGCGTCATCAAAAAGGCGGTCTCTGAACTTGCGAGAGATACGCACAACCACCAAAGTCATATCAGCAATCAGATCAGGGCGTTGATGTCCGTCATTGAAACTTATCCCATGTCTGCGGTGGAGTTGATGGAAAAGCTCGGTTTGAAATCACGTGTGACATTCCGTAAAAATTATATACAACCAGCATTGGATGCAGGGCTCATTGCCATGACAGATCCCGATACCCCGACAAACCGCAATCAAAGATACTTTAAGATTTGATACATAGTGTATACAGAAAAGT
>ERZ1090866.603-NODE-606-length-12893-cov-8.326998_pt1 | contig 12893 bp, 11 predicted proteins | sample MGYA00478477_ERZ1090866 | MGnify/ENA primary metagenome ERZ1090866 (study PRJEB33644, sample SAMEA5815737) | chicken gut metagenome | biome: Chicken; feature: Gastrointestinal Tract; material: Caecum | place: Ireland | collected 2019-01-01 | study: A study of the... | reverse complement strand
TTTTTTTGCGCCCGTCCGCCTGCGCGGACGGGCGCGTTTGTATATCAGATTTCGCGTGATTTTTATCAAATTTAAAAATGGGCATTGACAGCGTCTGAACGCAATGTTATACTATGAAAAGCCGAAAACGGCGGCAATCATTTCAGGCAGAAAAGGAGAAGGAGTCATGAAGAAAATTTACGTCGGCGCGGCGTACTATCCCGAAATGTGGGAAGAGAGCGAAGTCGATCGGGACATCGTCCGCATGAAGGAGGCGGGCGTGAACTCTGTCCGCGTGGCGGAGTTCGCATGGGGAAAAATGGAACCGGAAGAGGGGAAGTTTGACCTCGGCTGGCTGGAACGCGCGGTGGACAAGCTCCATAAGGCGGGCATTGACGTCATCATGTGTACGCCGACCTGCACGCCGCCGCGGTGGCTGCTCGATAAATATCCCGAAACGCGCACCGTCTATGCGGACGGCACGCGCACGGAAGTGTTTTCCCGCTGTCACCCGTGCAAGTCCTCGCCCGTCATGCGCGAGAAAAACCGCATCATCGTCACGGAGCTTGCCAAGGCGTTCGGCAAACACCCCGGGGTCATCGGCTGGCAGATCGATAACGAGATCTTCCCCTATAACGAGGGCTGTTATTGTCCGCTGTGCAGGAGCGGGTTCCGCGCCTACCTCAATGAGAAGTACGGCACGCCCGAAAACCTCAACGCAAAGTGGGGAATGCAGCGCTGGTCGCTCGAATACAAGTCCTTCGACGACGTGCTTCCGCCCGTCCGCGGCAGATGGGAGCATCCTTCCCTGCAAACGGAGTGGACGCGCTTTCATTGCAAAAATATCGTCTCCTACGTCAACGAACAGGCGGAGATCCTGCACAAATACACGTCCGTTCCCGTCGGAACGGATATGATGGCGACCAATCTTCTCAGCTATGCCGATATGAACGAGCAGCTCGACGTGGCGCAGTTCAACCACTACGAGCCTGCCGCGGAACTTGCGCGCATTACCTTCTGTTATGATTTCCTGCGCACGATCAAAGATAAGCCCTTCTGGGTGACGGAGACGCAGGTCGGCTGGAACGGCAGCACGTTTGCGGATTTCGGATACCGCCCCGCAGGCGCGTGTTACGCCAACACATGGCTGCCCATCGCGCGCGGCGGCGAGATGATCGAATATTGGCTGTTCCGCGCGCACCCCAACGGTCACGAACTTGCGCACGGGGCGCTCTTCAATACGGCGGGCAGGGCATACCGCGTCACGGAAGAGGTCGCGCGCGCGGCAGCGGAATTTGAAAAGTGCCGCAGCCTTCTTACGGGCAGCGAGGTGCGCTCCAAGATCGCCATTCATTATTCCTCGACGGCGGTCATCAACTCCGTCAACGCGCCCATGCTGAAAAATTACGACTATCGCAGCACGCTCATCGACCGCGTGCACGCGGCGTTCCGTCACTATAACGTGGACGTGATCGAGACCAATCACGCGCTGGACGGATACGACGTCCTGTTCTCGCCCTTCCTCTCCACCGTGGACGAAAAGGGGCTGAAAGAGCGCATCATCGAATGGGTCAAGGCGGGCGGCACGTGGGTCGTCGGACCGATGTCCGATATTATGACGGAATATTCGAGCAAGTACGCGAACGCGCCCTATTCCTTCCTCGAAGAGCTTGCGGGCGTATATACGAAGTACGAACTTCCCATTGCCAACGACATTTATCGCGCCAAGTGGGCGGGCGGCGAAGGCACGTTCGCGATCTCGACCTGTTACAGCGCGTACGAATTGAAGGGCGCGGAGGCGCTTGCCGTATATGAGAACGGCGAGTTTGCGGGAATGCCCGTCATCACGCAGCATCGCGTCGGAAAGGGGAAGGTCATTCTGCTCGGAACCCTGCCCGAGGCGGACGTTCTGAGGAGCTTTGCGGGGAGCGCGCCCATTCTGCCCGCGAGCGACAATCTCGTGCTCACCGCGCGCAGCGGGAGCGGGAACGCGATCATCGCCGTCGAGACGGAGAACAAGGCGGGCGTCCTCGTGCTGGACGGCGCGTATCGGGAAATGCTGAGCGGAAGAAGGCTCGAAGGGAGCGTCTCCGTTGCGCCCTACGAAGTGCTCGTCCTCGTAAAAGAATAAAAAGACAGGGTAAAAGCCCGCGGCGGAATGCCGCGGGCTTTTACAAAAATATTGGAGAGTAAAAAGCGCGGCGGCTGGGACCGCTCCCGCTTTTCGGCGAAGTTTGTAACGGCTTCGGCGCGTATCGCGCGCCCGCTTCCGTCGCCTTTATTGTACGGCAATCAGCCCAAAAATGCAACCTACTCTTTCAAAAACGCTCTCTACCCGTGCCTTTCGCGCGAGTAGAGTGAAAAATTCACACTCTACTCACAGTAGAGTGCCGTTTTTTTGGGGCGAATCATTGACAAGGCGTTCAAAAACGGGTATAATGAGGGCATGGAAGATCAGGATTTTCTCGCAATCACCATCGGAGAAAACATAGCGCGCCTTCGCCGCCTCTCCAACATGACGCAGAGCGAACTCGCGGAAAAGATCAATTATTCGGATAAATCCGTCTCCAAGTGGGAACAGGGGAACGGCATTCCCGACGTGCGCATTTTATTGCAGCTCGCCGAACTGTTCAACGTTTCGGTGGACGATCTTGTGCGCGAGCACAAGGAAGCGCCCGTCATGCCCAAGAAAACGCGGCTGAGAAGGCGGATCATCATCTCCCTGCTCTCGGTGGGATTGTGCTGGCTGGTCGCCGTCGTCGCATTCGTCTTTATCGGCATCATCTGGCCCGACGTGCCGAACACGTGGCTCGCGTTCGTGTACGCCGTACCCGCGTCCGCCATCGTCGTTCTGGTGTTTTCCTGCGTCTGGCATTACCGCTGGGTGCGCATTGCGGCGATTACCGTGCTGATCTGGCTGACGCTGACCTGCATTTACCTCACCGCGCACGTCTGCGGCGCGGAGATCGGACTCATCTATTTTATCGGCGTGCCGCTGCAAATCCTCGCGCTCATTTTCTTCGTGCCGTGGAAGAGCCTGCACCCCAACGTTCCAAGAGAATAACCGCGCGCGTGCTCCTTGTCGGGAGCACGTCTGCGCATATCCAAGTTTACGGAGCAATCGTATGAGAGAAATTCCCGTTCCTGCGGACGCGCACGCGCGCGCCCGCAAAAAAAACGCGCTCGTCCGCGCGCGGAAAACGTATAACGCGCTCACGCTCGTGCTTTCCGTCGTCGCCGTGCTGTGCCTGATCGGTCTGCTCGTCGCCGTCATTGTGCTGGAAATGCGCGACAATTCCGCTTCGGCGCAGCGGATTTTGTATATTCTGACGGGGACGTTCGCCGCGGGCGCGACCGTGCTCGCGTTCGCCGCGTTCTTCTTCGGAAAATGCGCGCAGGAGGCGAACCGCACCGAGCTGGACTACCGCGAACGGTGCGACGGCGAGGAGAGCTTTTTCGTGGGCGACGGAACGCTCGCCACGTTTGAACAGGACGGCGTCCGTCTGCACGCCGAAGAGGGGGGCAAAAAGCCCATTTTCATTCCCTACCGCGATCTGACGTTCTACTCCGTCTGCACGCGCAGAAAACCGCGCGAAAAGGGGGAGTGGAGCATCGTGCTCGCCATGCCCTCGCGCTACGTCGTGAAGGAGGGGAAGGGCAAGGACGCCCCGCCGCGCGCGCTCATTCAGACGGACGGCAAGGAACGGCTGTACCGCACGCTCGAAGCGCATGGGCTGACTGTGCAGGGCGAGAGTGCGCCGCGCGGAGAAAAACGCGAAAACAAAAAGTTTACCGCCCGCACGAAATTTCTGCTGCCCGATCAGGCGCGCCGCAGAAAGTCGGCGATCTTCGTGGGGGTTGCCGCCGCCGTCACGATTGCGGGCGTGCTGATCGCCGTATTCTGGCAGGATATGCTCACCGTGGGTGCGATCCTCTCCGTGTTCGGACTGTTCTTCGCGGGCAGATCGGCGTTCTCCTTCGTGCAGGCGAAGGGCATGATCGCCTTCTACGACGAGGGACTGTTCTGGAAGGAGGGCGGGCGCGCTTCCGACGAGCGCATCTTCCTCAAATGGGAAGAGATCGAACGCGTCTCCTTTGAAGAGGCGCAGGGCAAGCGGTATATGCGGCTTTCCTGCGCGTACGGAAATTATCACCTGCCCGACGTTGCGGGCGCATATGAATATATCGCGCAGGCGCAGCCTGAAAAATGCGCGGACTGATATGAGAGAACTGACTTTGCACGGCGTGTACCGCCATTTCAAGGGAAATTACTATTACGTGGAGGACGTCGCGACGGACAGCGAGACGGGCGAAGAACTCGTGCTGTACCGCGCGCTGTACGGCGGGCGGAAACTGTACGCCCGCCCGAAGGCGATGTTCCTCTCCGAAGTGGACCGCGAAAAGTACCCCTCCGCGGGGCAGAAATATCGATTCGAGGAGGTATAGCGCGCGCGTATGCTCTGCGAAAACTGCGGGAAGAATCCCGCGCAGAAATTCATACGCAAGGTCGGCGGGAGAGAGATCGAGGTGGAGCTCTGCCCCGCGTGTTACCGCGCGCTCTATCCCGAAAAGGAGAACGACTTTTTCACGGCGTTTCTCGGGAGCGGCACGCCCGCGGGCAAGGCGTGCCCCGCGTGCGGCACCACCATGGCGGAATTTCGCCGCACGGGGCTTTTGGGCTGCGCGTACTGTTATTCCGCCTTCCGCGAGGAACTCATTCAGACGGTGCGCAATATGCATAATATGCAGGGCGAGGTGCGCCACACGGGCAAGCGGCCCGAGGCGTCCGCCGAGGAGAACTACGACCGCGCGCGCGATTTCGCCGCGCGCAAAGAGGCGCTCATCGAACGGCTCGAACAGGCGATGCGCAGGGGCGATTACGCCGAGGCGCGGCGGCTGCAAGGCGAGCTCAAAGCGCTGAGCGCGGAACTTGCGCGGGAGGGGAAGCAATGACGCAGCTCAATACCTTCGAGAGCGTCGCCGTATCCACCCGCATACGGCTTGCGCGCAATTTCAAGGACTATCCCTTTCCCGCCCGCCTGCTCAAAGATAAGCACGCGGAGGAGCAGGCGCACGAGATCGTGCGGCTCATCGCCGCCGAGCTTGCGGAGATCGAGGATTTTTCGCTGTACGAAATGCGTTCCGTCTCCGACGAGCGCGCGGCGTTTCTGACGGAGCGGTATCTCATCTCGCGCGATCTGATCCGCAACCGCGCCATATCGGCGGCGCTCGTCTCGCGCGACGAGACCATCTCCGTCATGCTCAACGAGGAGGACCATGTCCGCGAACAGTATTTTACGCAGGGGTTCGATCTGAAAAAAGCGTACGAGCGCATCGCGGGCATCGACGACGTCATCTCCGAGTCCATTCCCTTCGCGTTTGACGATACGTTCGGCTATCTCACCGCCTGCCCGACCAACCTCGGCACGGGACTGCGCGCCTCCGTCATGCTCTTTCTGCCCGCGATCACGCGGCGGGGCGTGATGCGCACCATCATGCCGCAGCTCACGCGGCTCGGGCTTACCGTGCGCGGATCGTTCGGCGAGGGGAGCGGCTCTCAGGGCGATCTCGTTCAGGTGAGCAACGAGGTGACGCTCGGCGTCAGCGAGGAGGATATTCTCTCCGTCGTGGAGCAGTCCGTCGGCTCTGTGGTGGAGCTGGAACTGATGGAGCGCGCCCGCATGAAGGCGGAAGAGGGCATCGTCCTCAAAGATAAGCTGTGCCGTTCCCTCGGCGCGCTCGAAAACTGCTGTATTCTGGAAGAACGGGAGTTCATGCGCCGCGTGGCGGACGTCAAACTCGGTATCGCGCTCGGCTATTTTTCCGTCGGGCGGGAGGGCGAGGAGCGTATGCGCGAGCTGGACGATCTCGCCATGTCCATGCGCCCCGCGAACATCAACCGCATGAACGGCGCGCCGCTCGACGCGCGCGCGCAGGATATTTACCGCGCGGAGTACGCGGGCAACGTCGTCCGCGGGATGCAGCTGCATCTGTAACGGCTCTTTTTTTGGGAGGATATTGTGGACACTTCGCATTTTTCCGATCATCTCCGGCAGGCGGTCGCGCTTGCGGAAGAGGCGGCAAAGGGGTACAAGACCAACTATATCGGCAGCGAGCACGTGCTCATGGCGATGCTGTGCGTGACGGACAGCACCGCAAGCCGCCTGCTCGTCTCCGCGGGGGTGGATATTGAAAAATTCCGCACCCTCTTCAAGCGCAATTTGCAGCACGATTCCCCCGTACACGGATTCACGCCCCGCTCCAAAAAGATTTTCGATCTTGCGCGGGAATATTCGCTGCAATCGGAGGAGATCAACGCCATTACGGGTACGGAGCACGTTCTGCTCGCCATTCTGACGATGGACGACTGCCTCGCCGTATGGATTCTGCGCACGCTCGGGGTGGACGTGAAGGAGATCACGCGGCGCACCGAGCAGTTCATCGCGCCCGAACCGGAACGGGAAGAGAGCTCCGACGACGCCGAAGCGGACGCGCTGGAACGGCGGCGCAGGGAACTCGCGCGCAGACTCTTTCCCGCCGCGCAGGAAAAACAGACTTCCTCGGGCGAGCTGGACGAGACGCTGCTGAATTACGGCGTCGACCTCACGCAGCGCGCGCGGGAGGGAAAACTCGACCCCGTGATCGGGCGGCGCAGGGAGATCGAAAAGGTCGTGCAGATCTTATCCCGCCGCACCAAGAACAATCCCGTGCTCATCGGCGAGCCGGGCGTGGGCAAGAGCGCGGTGGTCGAGGGGCTGGCGCAGGCGATCGTAAGCGGGAAAGTTCCCGAACTTCTGCGCGGCAAGATCGTGTTCTCGCTCGATCTGACGGGGCTTGTCGCGGGCGCGCGCTATCGCGGCGACTTCGAGGAACGCCTCAAATCGGTCGTGGACGCCATCCGTCGGAACAGCAATATCATTCTCTTTATCGACGAAATCCACATGATCGTCGGCGCGGGCGGCTCGGCGGACAGCAATCTGGACGCTTCCAACATTTTAAAGCCCATGCTGGCGCGCGGTCAGCTCCAAACGGTGGGCGCGACCACGCTCGAAGAGTACCGCAAATATATTGAAAAGGACGCCGCGCTCGAACGGCGTTTCACGCCCGTCATCGTCGATCAGCCGAGCGTGGAAGATACCATCACCATTCTGCGCGGGGTCAAGGATAAGTACGAGGCGCACCACAACGTCGTCATCACGGACGAGGCGATCGAGGCGGCGGCGCGCCTTTCCGACCGCTACATTACCGACCGTTTCCTGCCCGATAAGGCGATCGACCTCATCGACGAAGCGGCTTCCCGCGCGCGGCTCAACTCCTATAACGGACCCGAAGAGGTGCGCGAGATGGAAGAAAAGCTTGTGCGGCTCAAAGCGGACAGGGAAAAGGCGCACAAATGGCAGGATACCGCGCGCTGTCAGGAACTTTCGCGCGAGATCGATCTGCTGTCCGTTCAGATCGAGGCGCGGCGGCAGGCGTGGGCGCGCGGGCGGGACGTGACCCATCTCGCCATCGGAAAAGACGACATTGCCGAGATCGTGAGCAGCTGGACGGGCGTTCCCGTCGTCAAACTCACGGAGGAGGAGAGCGATCGGCTCATGCACCTCGAAGAGGAACTGCACCGCCGCATCGTGGGGCAGGACGAGGCGGTCACCGCCGTCGCGAAGGCGATCCGCCGCGCCCGCGCGGGCTTGAAGGACGCGGGCAAACCCATCGGATCGTTCATCTTCGTCGGACCGACGGGCGTGGGCAAGACCGACCTTTCCAAGGCGCTTGCCGAGAGTATGTTCGGCGACGAGCGTCTGCTCGTCCGTCTGGATATGTCGGAATACATGGAGAAGGCGTCCGTTTCCAAGCTCATCGGCGCGCCTCCCGGGTATGTGGGGTACGAGGAGAGCGGCGGACAGCTCACGGAGCGCATCCGCACAAAGCCCTATTCGGTGGTGCTGTTCGACGAGATCGAGAAGGCGCATCCCGACGTGTTCAATATTCTCTTGCAGATCCTCGACGACGGACGGCTGACGGACAGCCGCGGCAGGGAAGTCTCCTTCAAAAACACCGTCATCATTCTCACGAGCAACGTGGGCGCGCACGAGGTGAAGGACGCCGCGCCGCTCGGGTTCCGCTCGGCGGACGAGATGCAGGCGTACGAGGATATGAAGGGGCGCATCGAGGACGCGCTCAAACGGCAGTTCAAACCCGAGTTTTTAAACCGTCTGGACGATATTATCATCTTCCACAAGCTCTCGCGCGAGGACGCGGCGAAGATCTGCGAAAAGATCGTGGAATCGCTTGCCAAGCGGCTGAAAGGGAAGGATATTACGCTCAAAGTCAGCGCGCGGGCGCTCAGCCTGCTCGTGGAGGAGGGGTACAGCGAGGAGTTCGGCGCGCGCCCCTTGAAGCGCGCGGTGCGCCGCCGCATCGAGGATCCGCTCTCCGAACAGGTGCTCCTCGGGCGCGTCTCCGCGGGAAAAACGATCATCGTGGACGAAGAGGACGGAAAATTCACCTTCTCGGAGGAATGACCCGAAAATCCGATAAAAAACGGACGGCTTTGCGCCGTCCGTTTCGGTTATTTGAAAAAAGATATGAGCGCGGGTACGAGTTTTGTGCTGTGTACCACATAGCTGTCGTGCGTTTCGCCCTGTATGATGAGAAGCTCCGAACAGGGGAGGGCGGCGGCGATCGTCCGGGTGTGGCTGCGGCGCACGATGTCGCGCTCGCCCGCCGTCACGAGCGCGGGGATTTTTATCGCTTTCAAGTCCCGCGCGGAGATATCCGGCTCTTCGAGTATGAGTTTCAAAAGCGGGCTGCCCGTCTCGCGGTATTCTTTCCGTATGCCGCTTAAAAAGCTGCGCGTCAGCCCCTGCGGACGGAGGTTCGCCCCGCTCGCCGCAATGCGCGAGACGCGTTCGGGATAGCGGAGCGCGAGAAGGATCGCCGCAATGCCGCCGTCGCTGAATCCGTATACGGCGGGCTGTCCGAGTCCGAGCGCGTCGATGAACGCGGCGAGATCGTCCGCCATGTCCGTATAGTGCAACTGCGCGGCGGGCGCGCTGTTTCCGTGCCCGCGCGTGTCGGGCGCGTACACGGTAAAGTGTTCGGCGAGCAGGGGGATCGCTTCCCGAAAAATTTCGTGCGATTCGCCGTTGCCGTGCAGCAGGATCAGCGGCGCGCCGCCGCCAGCCTTTTCGTAATAAAGCGTTGTATTGTTGACGGAAATTTCCATAGGAATGAGTATATCACCTCATGTGCGGAAAGTCAACCGCAAACGGTCGGCGCGCCGCGCGCGGGGAGCGGGAAAACCGCCGCATACAGTTTTTTTCGCAAAGCCGTTCGTTTCGTTTGATAAACGGGCATAAATATGGTATAATCTCCAACGGAAAAGAAAGAAAACGGAGAACGCCATGTTACAGGTCACGGGAGTCAGCCTCCAATACGGCAGCAAAAAACTGTTTGAAGACGTCAACTTAAAATTTACCAAGGGCAACTGCTACGGCATCATCGGCGCGAACGGCGCGGGCAAGTCCACCTTCTTGAAGGTGCTCTCGGGCGAGATCGAACCCAATAAGGGGGACGTCTCCCTCGATAAGAACGAGCGTATGTCGGTACTGGCGCAGGATCAGAACAAGTACGACGCGGAGTCTGTGCTCCGTACCGTCATGCTCGGGCATAAGCGGCTCGTCGAGATCATGGACGAGAAGGACGCGCTCTACGCGCATACCGACTTCACCGAAGAGGACGGCGTGCGCGCCTCCGAGCTGGAAGCGGAGTTCGCAGAGCTGGGCGGCTGGGAAGCGGAGAGCGAAGCGGAAACGCTCTTAAACGAGCTGGACATTCCCTCGGAATTTCATCAGATGCGCATGGGCGATCTCGACGCTAAGCAGAAAGTGCGCGTACTGTTGGCGCAGGCGCTCTTCGGCAATCCCGACGTGCTCCTTCTCGACGAGCCGACCAACAACCTCGACTTAAAGACGGTGCGCTGGCTGGAAAACTATCTGCTGGATTTCGAGAACACCATCATCATCGTCTCGCACAACCGCCACTTCCTCAACAAGGTCTGCACGCATGTCTGCGACGTGGACTTCGGCAAGATCAATCTCTACCTCGGCAACTACGATTTCTGGTATCAGACTTCGCAGCTTCTGGCGCGCCAGCAGCGCGACGCGAACAAGAAGGCGGAACAGCGGGCGGCGGAACTCAAAGAGTTCATCGCGCGCTTTGCTGCGAACGCGAGCAAGTCCCGTCAGGCGACTTCGCGAAAGAAGGAGCTTGAAAAACTCACCATCTCCGACTTCAAGCCCTCGCTCCGCAAGTACCCGTTCATCGACTTCAAGTTCGAGCGCGAGATCGGCAACGACATTCTCGCCGTCGAAGGGCTTTCCAAGGAAGGCTATTTTGAAAACGTCTCCTTCACCGTGCAGAAGGGGGATAAGATCGGCATCATCTGCGACAAGTCCACCTCCGTCACCATGCTGTACGATATTCTCATGGGCAAGGCGGAACCTGACGCGGGCACCGTCAAGTGGGGCAAGACGATCTCCGCCTCCTACTTCCCGCAGAACAACGACGAATATTTTGCGGGCTGTTCGCTCACGCTCGTGCAGTGGCTCTCGCAGTTCTCCAAAGACCATTACGAGGAATACCTGCGCGGCTGGCTGGGGCGCATGCTCTTCTCGGGCGAGGAGGCGCTCAAAGAGGCGAAGGTGCTCTCGGGCGGGGAGAAGGTGCGCTGTATGCTCGCCAAAATGATGCTCGAAGGCGGGAACTTCCTCATCTTCGACGAGCCGACCAACCACCTCGATCTGGAATCCATCACCTCCCTCAACAACGGTCTGACCGCGTTCAAGGGCTGTATGCTCCTTACTTCGCACGATCAGGAGCTGATGAACACCGTCTGCAACCGCATCATCGTTCTGGACGGCACCAAGACGTACGATAAGAACGTGACGTTCGACGAGTACGTCGAGACGATGAACGCATAACGCAAAAATTCCGATTTTCCGCCGCGCGAGCAATGCACGCGGCGGTTGTTTTTTATGTTGAAAGAGGTCGAAAATTGTCGCCTCGACAATTTTGAACAAAATTCATACAATTTCGTAAATAATTCTTTGAATTTTGTACAAAAATGACTTTACAAATCTGAATTTGTGTTTTATAATGCGCTTACTAACGGTTTTTGGAGGAAAGGTGGATGAAAAAGATACTCATTCTGGAAAGCAATGAAACGTTTGCGGAGGAGCTTTCCTCGCACTTTTCGCGGGCGGGATACGAGGTCTGCGGTGTGACGGGCGACGGCGGAGAGGGGCTTGCGCTGCTTGAAAAGTGCGCGCCCGGCGTGGTGGTGACGAGCCTGCTTCTGACGACGCTCGACGGCTTCACCGTCATGGAGCGGGCGAAGAAGGCGGGGAACAAGGCGGACTTCATCGTGCTCGGCAACTTCACCGACGATAAGATCATCAACCGCGCCATTGCGCTCGGTGCGCGGTACTATCTCGTCAAACCCGTCTCGGCGGCGATCGTCGAGGAGCGGGTGGCGGAAGTCTCCGAAGAGACGCCCGAACCCGTGCGCGAAAAGCTCGAACGCAAGCGCGCGGGATCGCTGGACGAGCGCATCAGCAACATTTTCATTTCCATCGGCATTCCGCCGCATATCAAGGGATACAACTATCTCCGCGAGGGGATCAAGATGGCGGTTGCCGATCCGCACGTCATCAACAACGTCACGAAAGGGCTGTATCCCGTCATCGGCGAAAAGTACGGCACTTCGGCAAGCAAGGTGGAACGCGCCATCCGTCACGCGATCGAAGTCGCGTGGAACCGCGGGCGCATCGACGCGGTGAACGCCATTTTCGGGGCGCGCGTCTATATCGGCACGGAGAAGCCGACGAACAGCGAATTTATCGCGCTCGTTGCCGATAAACTCATTCTCGAAAACATGGTATAAACGGCATTTTTCCGCCGCCCGCCCCGCCGCACGCTCCGCGGCGGGGCGGGCGGCTTTTTCGCGCGGCTGCGGGCATGGTGCCGCCCTTTTTCCGCGTGCGGCGGACATGGGGCGCATATTTCCGCCGCGGGGCAGTCACGGGCGCGGGGTCTGAAACGGCAGGAGGGGCGCGCCTTCGGGCGGTGCGGTAAGCGGTTTGCAAAAAATTACGAAAATCCGCGCCAATATCGTTGAAAAATCCGCGTGAAAATGTTATACTATATATTGACGAAATTTTGAATTTGAGAGCGCTCCCCGTAGGGGAGCGGGACGGAGGCAGTTTTGAACGGAGTCGGCCGAGGGGATAATCAGGAAAACAAGGAAAAAAACGTGCTTTTGAGCCGCGAAACGGTAGGGATGACCCTGCTGTTGTTCAGCGCGATCATCTTTTTCATCGCCGTCACGGGTCCGTATGTGTTCGGCGATATCGGCATAGCCATCACCTCGTTTTTTGTGGGGCTGTTCGGGTTCTTCGTCTATCCGCTGCTCCTGCTTGCGATCTATTATTCCGTCGTGCTCGTCTCCGGCAGGAAGTACTTCCCCGCGAAATGGGTGCTTAAAATCATGCTGCTTCTGGCGGCGGTCTTTTTCATCGTGCATACCGCCACGGCGGAACGCTTTTACGGGAACGGTTACGGGAGCTACCTCGGCGGATGCTGGTCGGCGGCTTCCGAGCGCATCGCCCAAGGCACGGGCGGCGGCGTGATCTTCGGACTCATCGCCTATCCCGTCCGCGCGGTGCTCTCCGCCGCAGGCTCGTATGTGCTGTATTCCCTGCTGCTTGCGGGAATGCTCTTCTGGATCGCCATGGGAACGCCGCTGAAAAAGTTCGTGTTCCGCTCGGGAGCGCGCACGCAGGACCGCCCCGCGCGCGAGGAAGCGCAGCCCGTTTCTTACGACGATATTCCCGCGCCCGAGCGCAGCGCAACGC
>ERZ1090866.602-NODE-605-length-12906-cov-8.095401_pt1 | contig 12906 bp, 10 predicted proteins | sample MGYA00478477_ERZ1090866 | MGnify/ENA primary metagenome ERZ1090866 (study PRJEB33644, sample SAMEA5815737) | chicken gut metagenome | biome: Chicken; feature: Gastrointestinal Tract; material: Caecum | place: Ireland | collected 2019-01-01 | study: A study of the... | reverse complement strand
GCCAGATTCAGAAACATTCTATGCTATATGGCAGGAAAATTACCAAAGATAAGACACTGAATGACCTGCGGGGAATGCGGGGAGATTCTGTAACAAGGCTGAAAAGCCTGCTTTTGTCAGTGACAGACGCCCCGCCTTTCTGGGATTGGAAGGAAGAATTTGCTCAGGATCTGACTGCGGAATATATTTGTGATAATGAGAATGTTTCAGCTACTTCACTGCCTGAAGCCGCTGAGGATCAGGGGGTGCTGCTGTCTTTTCCTCATAAAAAATATCAGGACAGGGTGTTAAGGATTGTAAAGAACGGGCGGGATATTTTCAGCCTGCCTGCGGCTGCTACAGTCAGCTTTATGGCAAAATGTCTCCTGAACAAAGGCGTGCTGGAATTTAATGAATATTTGTCGTCCAGATATGTGGACACACGGCTGAATTTCTCTATGCTGGAGCCGGAATATGGTTTTGATAATTTTGAGAAAGAAGAGGTTGATGACTGCCTGCGGACGTTTGACAAGTTCGTTTCGATACATACGTGGGATGAAATCTATCGGGATTCTGGACTCAATTATAAGAAATATTCGCCCGGTTCGGATGCGTATGACTGGTTTCGCAGAACGAAATATCGCGGGATGAGTATTGCTAAATTCCGCTGCGGCAATCCAAAACGCTGTTTTGGATTCCGGGAGGGGGATGTATTCTATGTTCTGCGGATGGAACGGGATCATAAGATCAGTGACCACGGCTGAATACAGGCTGGTACTTGCGGAACAAACAAAATGAGATTTCTGAATTCAGAAATCAGTATCAGGAACCAATGTTTATTCCCGCGTGCAAGGCGCCAAGAAGCCGCAGTCCAGGTTGCCCTTTCTTGCTTAGGAGGCGTAGAAAAATGAAGATACTTCTGTTTGGTACATCTAATGTAGGAAAAACAACAATAGGAAAACTGCTTGCCGAACGGCTGGGCTATGCATTTTATGATCTGGATGAAGAAGTCAAAAGTCGTTTCGGAATGACACTGGAAGAGTTTGTTCATACTGGCGACTTAAGATGGAGGGATCAGAAACGAGGGAGTATCATCAAGAAAATTATTTGTCTGGAAGAAGATATGGTTTTTGCTATTGCGCCAATCTCTTATATAAATAATTTCAGAACACGAATACTCGCTGAGGATATACTCTTGATTGAGTTATATGATACGCCGGAAAATATTTTTTCAAGACTTGTGTTCAGCGATGAAAACGATACTGTTTATACCGATGATGCTTATAAAGAAGCGCATAAAGAGTATTATCTGAAAGATATCCGGGCCGATTTGGACTGGTATGGGAAAATCTATGCCGCAATCGGTATACGGAATCGCGTATTTGTCAACAATGATTCTCCGGAGAAAGCAGCGGACAGGATCATTTCGGAATACGGCCTGCAAAAAACAAAATAAAATATTAAGAAAACCTTCCATATGAACCCCAAATAGGGTATACTGAAAAAGGTTAAAAGAAATTGAAAATATGAACAAAGTGTTAACATGCCAAAGAAAGATTAAAAAAGCGGAAATATCAGAATATTCAGTAAAATACTTGCGAAATTGGGGCTGGAAAGCCAGTGTTTATGCGGGTTTCCGGAGGGGACTGTAGAAATGAAATAAGCCCGTTTAGGGCATTGACACATTGTGCTTATCGCACTCATGGCTCACATAAGGGTAGAAATGAAATAAGCCCGTTTAGGGCATTGACACCACTTCTATTTCCAATTTATTTTCGCTTTGGACTATCGTAGAAATGAAATAAGCCCGTTTAGGGCATTGACACTAAGAATAGCCATTCCCAAGAATCCCGACTTTGTTTACAGTAGAAATGAAATAAGCCCGTTCAGGGCATTGACACAATTAAAGCTGTAAAAATGAAAAATAATTTTCCTAACTTGTAGAAATGAAATAAGCCCGTTCAGGGCATTAACTTCTTTTTTCATGGTTGTAACAGGCTCAGATTGTAGTTTGCAGAAATAAGCCTGTTCAAGTCATTTCATTAAATCTGATATGTTTCTTTATTTTTGTCGAATATAGTTAAGTGAGGCTTCTGATATACACCTTGTGCATAAAGTTACAACTTGGATTCAGAATATTTTCACGCCTGACATCACGTAGTATATCTTTCAAAATTCCAATACAATATTTAAAACTTCATAAATATTCAGCGACTCGGGATGTAAAGGAGGGAGTGCGTATATGAGAAGAAGCAGCAAGAACAATAAAGGGGGCAATTTTTCTGGAGCATGGATCTGTCTCCTACTGGGGCTCTTAGTGGTAACGATAATCGGAGGCTGTCAATTTTATAGGATGCATCAGAAGTACAGCGAACTGCGGCAGGATATTTCCCTTATGAATTTTCATGCTGAACCGGAAAATCAAAACGAATATACGCAGACCATTGACTTTCTGGAAAACGAGATGACCAAATTCCGAGAATATACAGAAAATCAGCAGGATTTTCTGCTTTGGCTTCTCGGGGCTTTTGGAGTGACTGCGACAGCTTTGATGGCCTATTTAGGTGTTCAGAACCGGAAGGATATTTCCGGAATCATTCGGGATTCGTATCAGAGTATTATTCAGAAGGAAATGGCGGATTTGATAGGAGGCCGGGAAAAAATTCAATATCTGGAAAGCGGAATACAAAAAGAAGAATATGCGAAAAACAGGAAAATCTTGTTCATCATTCGTGGAGACAATGAGAACAGAAAGGGTACCCTGAATCAGGTATACCGTATGTTGGAAATGCAGCAGTATAAAGTAGATAAATGTTTTATTTCTTCCGGAAAAATAATTGGGAAAGATCAGATGAAGAAATGGGTAAAGAACTATGAGATACTTGTCTATCAGCCTGCAGATGCGGAAGATGGAAGCGTTGCTGCTGGAAAGCCAGCCTATCAGACGATATCCGCATATTGCAAAGAGAATCACAGGTTTTGCCTGTTTTATTGCGAAAACTTCACAATTGATCTGGATTCTTCACAGCCGAATTTTTATGCAAGTACGGTTAACTACGGTCTGACACTGCTGGAACGGCTTTATACGCTTCTGTACTTTGTTCGTGAAGAGGATACGGATGAAGTTTAACGGGGAAAGGGAGAGATACAGCATGGGAAAATATGTGACACTGATAGAAGTGGGTCAGAAACAGAGTTATATCTTTGCCTCCAACCGTCTGGCGGAGAACTTGGGGGCTTCCATTATCATCCGGCAGGTGACTGAAAGGGATCCCGAAGTATTTTATAAGGAGGAGACGCCCCAGGTGATCTATGAGGGCGGTGGAAAGGCGCTGTATGTGTTCCGAACACCGGAAAAGGGCATCGCCTTTGCGAAAAAGTATTCCCGTTTCGTATTGGAGACGTATCCGGGGCTGCTTCTCTATATTGTGGGCTGTGAAGTGAGGGATGAGGAGAGCGTGAAGGAGGGGCTGGACCGCTGCTACAGACTTTTGGAGAAAAAGAAAACTGCCGGTTTTTCCATGCACAGGAGGATGATCGATTACGGAGGATCCCTGCGCTGCGCGGAGACCAATCTTCCTGCTGTGTCCCACCGGGCAAAGGAACTTCCGGAGGACAGACGGGAAAAACCGATTTCCGCTGAGTCTCTGGCAAAGTACCGACGCCGTCTGGATCAGACAGAGTATTTCCGGGATATTCTTCCACCGGGCTGGCAGTTTCCTCTGAGGATGGATCAGCTGGGCGGCACCCTGGATGAAAAAAATTATATCGCGGTGGTACATATAGACGGCAACCGGATGCGGGACAAAATTGCCAGCTTTAACCGGTCCATGGAAAGAAGATCCGGGGAGACCGGAGAAGCGTTTGACCGGCGGTATATACAGGGCCAGGGAAGCCTGAGCCGGGAGATCGATGAAAAGTACCGGGGCGCCTTTCTGAAGCTGAACCAGAGGCTGGCAAAGATATGGGAATGCCTCCGGGAAGATCTGGATATGGAAGAGGGAGTTCTGCCGATTCGTCCTTTGATCCTGGCGGGAGATGACATTTGTTATGTGACAGACGGCAGAATCGCCCTGGAGACGGCGCGGATTTTCCTGGAATATATTCAGCAGGAGAACGTGCAGGGGCTGCCGCTGAACGCCTGCGCGGGAGTTGCGGTGGTGAAAGCACATTTTCCTTTTTCCAGGGCCTATCAGCTGGCAGAGGAATTGTGCAGAAATGCCAAGAATCAGATTCCGGAAGGAACAGACGCTTCCTGGCTGGACTGGCATGTGGATCAGGGAGAATTGCAGGACAGCCTGCAGGAGGTCAGGGAGCAGTATACAGCGGAGGACGGCAGTGTGCTGACGCAGAAACCTTATTCGGTGGAAGCATCCTCGCCGGGCGGCACGATTCAAAACTTTTTGCATGTGCTGGAAGCGCTGGGGGGCAAAACGGTTGCCAGATCCAAGGTGCTGGGCCTGCGGGAAGTCATGCATCAGGGAAAGGCTGCCGTCCGATATGCTCTGCAGTCCAACCGGATGCTGGATCAGATTCGGAAACTGGGATGGTCTGAAGAAACAGAGCAGAGGGATTCACTTTATGATGCCATGGAAATGATGGATCTGTACATAAGCCTGGAGGAGAAGAAAAAATGAAGCTGCTGTTAAAAGTGGAACTTCTTTCGGAGGCCGCATTTGGAAGCGGAAATGCGGTGCCGGGAGTCGTAGATGAGGAAGTGCTGCACGATCCGGATGGGTTCCCCTATATGAAAGGGAAGACGGTAAAGGGAAAATTAAAAGAGGAATTCGCTCACCTGCTCTGGTGCCTCAGCGAAGGTCAAAAAGGGATCCGGGATCCTCTGGTAATCCGTTTTTTCGGAAGCCCGGACAGCAGGGAGGAGGCGCTGCTGAAATTTTCAGATCTTTGCATGGATGAGACGCTTCGCCGGCTGTTTCATGAAAAAATTCAGAAAAAGGAACTGCGCCCGGAGGAGATTTTCCATGGGGTTACCCGGATCCGGAGTTTTACATCTGTGGATTATGAAAGGGGAACCGCGAAAAAGGGCAGTCTGCGGAAGATACGGGTTATAGGCAAAGGATTATACTTTTATGGGTGGATTACGGCCGTCCGGGATCTTACTTTGGAGGAGAAGCAGCTGCTGCAGACAGCGGCGATGTCTTTGAAATACCTGGGCACTATGGAAACCAGAGGCAAGGGATTGGTCCGCTGCTGTCTGCTGGAAGAAAATAGAGCCCCACTTCCGGACGTAACCGAAGAAGAACTGAGAGGGTTAAAACATGCGATATCTTGTTTATAAAATTTTTACGGAAGAACCTGTAAAAATCAGCGGGCAGAACAAGGCGGAAGAGGCGGAGAGCTCACTGGACTACATTCCCGGTTCCGCGGTGCGGGGCGCTGTGGTCGGGGCCTATCTGCGGCGCGGGGCTAAGGAAGAAGAAATATACACAGGTTCCTGGAAGCAGAAATTGCTGAAACGCACCTGGTTTTTGAACGCGTATCCCCTGTACAGAGAGAAGAGCGGGACAAAGGAGGGAACAGAGCGTAGGAGCCTGCCGGCGCCATGGTGCTTTTATGGAAAGAAAACAGATCTCACCCGGTATAACGGCGGGGAGATTTCGGTGAGAAATATTCTGAATCCCGGAGAAAATACGGGTTCCGCGGAGGAAAAGGTATGTGCCAAAGAGCCTTTTGTGTTTTTCGGTAAAGATACGGTATATGGAGTAAAGGTAAGAAAAGAATTCCGCCTCCATGTCAGCGTGAATGCCAGCGAGAACCATGGGGCCGGGACTGCCATGTTCCGCTATGGCGTCATCAGCCCCGGTCAGGAATTCTGCGGGATCATTATGACAGAAGATGACAGTCTGGCAGATGAGATAAAGAAATTGATCAGTGAGGAGGTTTATTACCTCGGCGGGTCCAAAGGCAGCGGATACGGGCAGACACGGTTTTCTTTTCTGCGGGAAACTGCAGGGGAAATGGAATTGAGCCTGGACTGGCAGAGGGATCAGAAGGAATTTTATCTATATTATCTTTCTGATGGAATCCTATATGATGAATATGGAAACCTGACAGGACGGCTTCCGGAAAAATTTCTGGAGGATGCTCTGGGACTTGAAAAGGTTCAGTATGCGGGGGAAGCCGGGAGAACAGTTTCAATCACCGGCTACAATTCTGCTTGGCGAGCCGCTCTGCCCCAGGTAACCGGGATCCGGGCAGGAACCATACAGAAATATACCTTTGAAAGCAGCGGATCGGATCTGAAAGAAAAAATTTTTGATTTTCAGGAAAAAGGAATCGGCATCTGTCGGCAGGACGGATATGGACGGGTGCTGGTTCTGCCGGGAGCTATGGAACAGAAGAAATGGGCGCGGTACCGAACGGGAAAGGAAGAATCTTTTTCAGATGAGGAAACCGGGAGGGAAATTTCAGAGGAAACCAAAGACCAGGCAAAGCGGATTCTGAGGGAAATGTACCGGAGGAAAACGTCCCGGGAGCTGGACCGCCTGGTGGTGGAAACGGAAAGGAAGACGGTGTGCCGCCTCTCTCATTCTCAGATCGGAAATCTGACGGCTCTGTTTCAATACGCGGAGTACAGCGACAGCCGGTGTATGCGGGAAAAAGTGAAGGAATATTTTCAGTCATTCAAGGACAGAAAAAATAATCCCTACTCCTGGCGTCAGATGGAGGATACAAAGGTGGGCGAAAGGTCTCTGGAGAAATTTATTACGGAGGTTTTGGAAAACAGTGACCATCCGGAGCGGTTTACAAAACAGAAGGGACTGGAAGCCATCTCCCTGGCAGCGGGCATTTCGTACCATCCGGATGCCCGGGAAGTGTATATTTACTCTGTAACGTTTTTGAAAAAATATCTCCGCTATCTGCTGCGGTGAGAGAAAAGAGGCAAATATGCTGGATACACGATATGTAGTTAAATGGAATCTTATCATAAAAAACGAAGGGCCCCTTCGGATCGGAGACGGAGAGGAGGGGGTCATGCTGGAATATGAGGATGGAAAGAGGATTCCATTCCTGCCGGCTTCCGGAATTACGGGAGCTTTCCGCAGTTATCTGGAGCAGAACATCGGGCCGGAAGGGGCAGGAACCATTCGTGCTCTGTTCGGAATTGCTAAAAACGAGAAGCTTTTACAGAAATCTGTGAAAAGCAGACTGGCTGTCCGGGACGGCTCCTGTGTCTTTGGCTTTGACGGAAAACTGGAGCACAGGGAAAGGATAGAGATCGATGGAGCCAGAGGCGTTGCGGCAGAGGAGAAAAAGTTTGACACCCTGTTTCTGGGAAAAGGTTGTGAATTTGCCGTTGAGTTTGCGGCGGCGGCCAGAGACGGTCAGGAAAAGGAAGCGTTTCAGCGGCTGCTGGAGAAGGCTTTTCAGGCTCTGCAGCATCAGGAGCTTCGCTTGGGAGCCCAGAAAACAAATGGCGGGGGAATTTTCAGCATCCGGAAAATCAGGGAGACGGTCTATGATTTATTTAAGCCGGAGCAGCTGCTTCGGTATCTCAAGGATGCAGAGCCGGCAGGAGAAATCCGGGAGGAAAAAGAGTTTGCGGCACTTTTAGAGGGGAGGCCTGACACTTCTGTAATTACTCTGGAGGCAGAAGCGGTCTGCCGGCAGCCCTTTTTGATTGCGGGGAATACGGAAGAGCAGGCAGGAAGCAGAGAAAAATTTTTTATGAAGAATAAGGATGGAGAGCTTCTGATCCCCGGCAGCTCTTTGAAAGGAGTCCTGAAAGGGCAGTGCGTGAAAATCGCCGCTTTCAAACAGATCAATCCGAAATTAATCCGCTGTATGTTCGGTGAAGGAGGCAGCCAGGGCAGCCGGGGAAATATTTTTGTTTCGGACAGCGTGTTTTCAGAGGAATGTACATGTTCACCTGTCTATCACGGCATACGGCTGAATAAGTTTACAGGCGGCAGCTGGCTGGGAGGAAAGTATGCCAGCCACCCGGTTCGGAGCAGCTTTATGATCCGGATTCAGATTCAGAGCCTGCGGGAACCGGAGCGAAGTGCCGCCGCGGGACTGCTTTTATTCGCCCTGCGGGATCTGCTTCAGGAACGAGTAACTTTGGGCGGGGAGTTCGGGCAGGGATTTGGCCGGATGCAGGGAGATACCATAGTGGTTACGGATCGGGAACGGATTACGGTAAAGCTGAAGGATCCGTCTTCCAATGAAACCATCCGCGCCTATTTCCAGGCGCTGGATTCCTGCAGGGAGGAAAATGATGGAAAAAATACCATGTAAGAAATTCACGGATCACAGGAAAGAAATAGAAGCCCGGATTGCCGGCAAGGATTATATTATTTATTTTCTCAGCGAAATGAAAACCGGGAAAGACGCGGACTGTTCGCTTCTGAACCCGGAAGAGGAAATTCTGGAAGCCCATTTTTTTGACGAAAGGGAATACATCCATCTTTATCCTTATGATGAAACCTTGCGCGCCGCAATCTTTTTGGATACGGGAGAAGAAGACAGGATAGACGGCAGCTATCTGCTGAGAAACAGAGATTTCTCGGAACTTGTATACAGACAGTATGTTGCTTATGACGAATATGGACAGGCTTATGTGGAGAGGGTTCGTCCCGTATGCCTGAGGAGGAGAAAAAATGTCAGATAAAACATATGCCACCGCTCCCTTTAATTTTATTCCTTTTCCGGAGAAAGTTTTGATCCGCTATACGGCTGCTGAATCTCTGCCCCGGCATGACCGGTATTACGGTTCGGAGTCGGAATATGGCTATTCCGGAGAAATTTCTTATAAAATCGAAATTGCGGAGGACTCGGCGCTGATGATCGGAGGCGGCAGAGCCTGGAAAAAGGAGGAATTCGTCTGTGACGGGCAGGATTTCTTTAAAAATTCGGAGGGTAACTATACCATTCCCGGAAACAGCATTCGGGGACTGATCCGGCAGAACGTGCAGATTTTGGGAATGGGACATTGGAAACAGGATATTGAAGACACGGTTTACCTTTACCGTGACTGGCTCAGCACGGATAAAAAGAGAAGAACCTTTTACCGGACTGCCCTGGGATTAAAAGAAGATCCGGAGGACGCAAAGCCGTGGGACAGGCCGGAGAAATTGCGGGCCGGATATATCTGCCAGGATCGGAAGGATCATTATGTGATCTGTCCTGCTGAAAAAATAGGAGAAAAATTCTTTGTAAAGATTTCTGAAGAAAAACTCCGGCCTATGCTGGGAGAGAGCTCAAAAGTCCATTATATGTATACAGAGGAAATCTGCGGACTGCGGCCGTCTGAGTTGAAAGATAAAAATGTAATTTCAAAGTACCGCAATAAGAATTATCGCCCTTACTATTGTACCTACGTTACTTTTAACCAGAATCAAGGGGAGATATCCGCGATCAGCGCAGACCGGCAGCAGCAAAACAGATACCGGGGCTGTCTGTTTTCCTCAGGCTATATTTCCGGAAAAAGAGCCCATTATCTGATTGGAGACATGAGCCGAAATCGAGCAGAATATCTGGAACTTGACGCCGCGGACAACGCCATCCGCCTGTATAAGCTGGATCTTTCCAGAACGAAAAAGGAGAAACATCCGTTTTATAAGCTGCCGGATCAGATTGGTTTTAGCAGCAGAAAGCCCATTTTTTATATACAGGAGAAAGGCCATATTTATATAGGAATGACTCCCTATCTGAGAATTTTTTATCCCCATTCCGTATGGGACGGGATCCCGGACAGTCAGGATGAGGTAGGCCTGGACTATGCGGAAGCATTGTTTGGGTTTCGTAAGAAAATGAAGCGGGAAGACGGAAAGATGCACTGGGAAGCCTACCGTTCCCGGCTCAGCTTTACGGACGCGGTATCCCCCAAGGCAAAATTAGGGAAAAAGACGGCGATTCTGCCGGGAGAGCCCAAGGCATCCTGCTATCCGGAATATCTGGCGCAGAATCCGGAGGCGGAAGAATTAAGCTCCTATATTGACGAGGATTTTCAGATCCGGGGCATGAAGCAGTACTGGCTGATTCAGGGCATGCGGCCCCATGGCATTCCGAAGAAAATCGGGAATTCCAGAGTGTGGAGGGGGATCCGGCCGGTTCAAACGGGAAGCTTTTTTGGAAAGATTTATTATGAGAATCTTACCGGGGATGAACTGGGCCTTCTGCTGTACGCGGTGAAACTCTCCGAGAATGCCTGGCAGACTCTGGGAATGGCTAAGGCATACGGATATGGGAAAGTCAGATTTACGGACATTCAGGTAAAAAACGATAATCTGGAGAAGTTATACAGTGACTTTTTCTGTCAAGGGGAAGAGAGGTACTTACAGGCGTCCGGGGAACCGGGTCCGTGGATTGATCTTTACAAAACATATGTAAAGGAACGATACGAAATAGAGATAGAACAGGAGGAGTCCATCCGGGATTTTCTGTATATGAAGACAAAGATCATGGATCAGGCGGGAACAGCCTATCAGCAGCTTGGTGAATTTAAAGAAAAACGGATCCTGCGCCGTGTCCGTGATTTCAGAACTGAGGAAGAACTGCGTAAAACAGCAACACAGGAAGAGACATTATTATGAACCGTGAAGAATTGCTGGAAGCTTTAAAAATCCGATATGTGGATCTGGAAGTGACTCTTCTGTTTCCGGAGTCGGCATCCGTACCAAGATACAAGGTATCTGCCCTGCGGGGAGGAATGGGACAGGTGCTTCTGGGACAGCACTGTATCCGGGATGAAAACTGCGAGGCATGTGATTTTGCGGCGGAATGCCTGATTCAGAGAACCCTGTATTCCCAGTACGAAATCCAGCCCCCGTTCGCCCGGAAGGGAAACAGCATCGGCTATGTGATTGAGTGCGGTGACAGCCGGGAACAGATTCCCGCCGGCGGCACCATGACATTTCATCTGCTGCTGTTCGGCAAGACCATTGTCCATGCCTACGAATTCCTGCAGGCGTTTTACTGGCTGGGGAAAAAGGGACTGGGAAAAGACGCCGCCCGCTATGAAATTTTGAACGTTTCCGGCAGCCGGGGAAAATCCCTGATCCGGAACGGGGCGTTCTGCGCTCAGAATCTGGAAATTGATCAGATCGGCAATTATGTGCTGGAGAGAGAACAGCAGCTTCTGCGGAAAAAGGGAAAAAGCTTTATTATCCGTTTCCTCACTCCGGTCACCTTGAAATACCGCGGGGCTTTCATCCGGGAATTTACAAAAGAAGCGGTGCTGGAGAGTGTCATGCGGTGTATCTACAGTTTTAACTGCTTCGAGGGCAGGAAAATGGAATCTGCCGGCCTGGAAGAAGAAACCTTTACAATCACGAAACAGGATTGCCGGCCAAGGAAAGAAAAGCGATATTCCACCAGAACCGGACAGCCGATGTATCTGCGGGGAAGCGGCGGAGAGATCCACTGCGAAGAAATCAGCGAGATCGCCTTGCTGGCCCTGCTGGCAGGGGAAAAGACCCACATTGGGAAAAACACAAGCTTCGGGTTTGGAAAATATGTAATTGAGAAACAAGGGGAAATCAGGCTGTGATTGCGGCTGAGTACTGGTAAAAACAAAGGATAAGGGAAAAGATTATGATGCAGGAAAAAGTTGTTCGAAAAAAATTCCAGGTGTTTATTTCTTCGACAAGTGATGATTTAAAGGAAGAAAGGAAAATTGCGATTGAGGCGATTTTAGATGCAGGACATATTCCAGCCGGAATGGAAATCTTTAAAGGGGGAGGAGAAAAGTGGGAAACGATCCAGAAATGGATAGACGATTCTGATATATATGTGTTGATATTGGGAGGCCGTTACGGATCAACGGACAAGCAAACTAATTTGAGTTATACACAGTTAGAGTATGAATATGCTCAAATGAAAAAAATACCCATGTTTTCTATCGTATTATCGGACAGCTTGCTGGAAAGAAAGGCTAAGGAAATAGGAGAAGAGAATGTCTATGAAAAAGGAAATGTAGAACTATATAAAAGGTTTAAATCTACAGTACTTACTCCGACCGCAAAAATAGTAGACTGGAAAGAGCAAATTGCAACAACTATACATTCGCATTTAAATTCTATTATTAACGATCCGGCATATCGCTTGATAGGATGGGCACGAGCAGATTCTAATATTAACAATTTCCATGCTCTGTCAGATGAAGATGCGGATAATGCTTTCGAAATGATATTTAATGAGGTTCTGTCCAGACGTTATCCTGTAGATATCGATGAATTAAGTAAGATCAACTCAAGAAATTGGCTTGAACGATTGAATATAAATGGGTTATTAGACTCTTTTCGTAGGCGAATTGAATTAGAACCGATGAAAACAGATTCAAATATGATTAAAGTCACAATTACCAATATTATCAAATACCAATATTTGCGTGATGGATATCAGCAATTTGGTATATCATTTAAGGCAACAAAGCAACAGGCAAATTCTTTTAAAATAGAGCAATTGTTAATTGATGAGGATAATTTTACCGATCAGATGGAGTGCATAATAGAAAAAGAAAGTAACAGAGGGCAATTTATGTATAAGGTCAGTAGTAAAAGCGCCATGCCGATTAAACAGTTGCCATGCAATATTTATTATAAATGCAGCTATATATGTCCGGCCCTGGATTTCTATCAAAGTCACAGGCTGGTATTCCCATGTGAAGATTTTTATGTGACTGTTGTGTTGAAAAATATGGATGAACGTTTTTCTGTAGTTGCATCCACATTTTCTGCGTTAAGTACAACGCAATCAGATGATTTTAAGGCATCTGAACTGAGAAATTATGGGGATTGTGATTTGAGTTTACCTAAATGGTCTATGCCGGGGGCAGGATATGTGGTAACATTAAAAAATAAATCAGAGAATAACCATGCTTAAACGGAAAAGATTTGACCTATTAATTTTATGATTGAATAATTCGCAAACCCCCATCTGAGATGGGGGAACAGGCGAAGCCGT
>ERZ1090866.599-NODE-602-length-12917-cov-5.389286_pt1 | contig 12917 bp, 4 predicted proteins | sample MGYA00478477_ERZ1090866 | MGnify/ENA primary metagenome ERZ1090866 (study PRJEB33644, sample SAMEA5815737) | chicken gut metagenome | biome: Chicken; feature: Gastrointestinal Tract; material: Caecum | place: Ireland | collected 2019-01-01 | study: A study of the... | reverse complement strand
GTTTTAGTATTGAAAACACAACAAAATACTGCTATACTTGTTTCATAAAAGGTGTTAAAATGTGGCAGAATTAAAAGATTTTATTGTTAGAACACGGCTTGGGAACACTGACGAAAATCAAAAAACAGGAAATCAATATCAAGAACTCTTTATGCCTTTGAAGAAGATTTAAAAAATGGCAAATTCGTAGGAAAAGATGTTGAAACGTTACTTAAAGCCTCAATTGGCTCAAAGCTGCGCGAAGAATGGGCGGAAGAATTTTTTGACTTTTACAACCATCCAACTTTGACTGTTGAAGAAATTGTTGAAAAAAGATATACACAGGCAGACCTTCCAACTGATATTAATGAAAAATTTGCAACTATGGCAGGGCTTCTAAATGCAACACCGCAGCAGGTTGGCAGCTGCCGAGAATTTATACGCAAAACCCAGAATATTTGTCGGTATATGATATTTATTGGGCGGGTAATGATGAAAAGCGTATGGAAAAAATTGCAGAGCTAAGAGAAATTTCAGAAATGCAACTTGAAGATGAAGGAGGGCGGGGAAGATGATTAAAGAACTGATTGACCTGCAACGTAATTCAAAAGCGACTTGCGTTATAATTGAAAATGTGGACAGTGAAAAACTGACTCCGACTGTTTCAATGAAAGCAAACGTCAGCGACAATTTTCTTTTCGCAGGCAACAAGCCGCCGTTTGCTGATAAAATTGATGAGAAATGCGGTAAAAATAAATTGTGTTATTTTATTATCAAAGACATTGACCAAATTTCAATAGAGCAACAGAATAGATATGTGGGGCTTGTCAAAGATAGAGAAATGAATGGATATTATTTGCCGAGTAATTGCATTATTGTTTTCACAGTGCAGGACAGGCATGCTTTAAAGAAAATATCTCAAGAATTGTATCATTTTGCTGTTGTGGCTTTTTAGGCGAGCACGGCTTCGCTGCGCATGATATCAGTTCACGCTTTTTACTTGATTTTGCAAGCATTTAAAAAAGGAGCTCATTATGGAATATGACAAAAAACTTCTTCAAGACGTCAAAAGGTTGATGATTGCAAGATACCCACGTTTTGGTGCGCAAATAGCCGCGGCAAACTTGGAATATAGTACAGATTTACAATATCATACCGCAGCAACTGACGGAAAGAATATCTATTTTGACCCTGACTTTCTTGCAAGTTTAAGTGATGATGACAAACTTTTTATTATTGCGCATGAACTTATGCATGTAAAATTTGAACACATGTATCGAATAATGGATAAAGACGGACAAAGACGAAACCTGAACCTTTGGAATATTGCAACTGATGCCATTATCAATGCCAATTTAGAGCGAGACGGATTTAAAATAAAGGACGGCTATGTCAAAATGCCAGAAGCGTTAAACTATAACGCAGAAGAACTTTATGAAAAACTGTTGGGTGAAAAACAAACTGAGCAGCAGTCTGGGAATAATGGCGGACAAGGACAAAAGGGCAAACAGCAATCAGGAAACAATTCAAATCAAAGTCAGAGCGGGCAGCCAGATAAACAACATGGTCAAGGCAATGCCCAAAGTCAAAAGAACGGACAAGGCGACTCTGGGCAGCAAAGCCAAGGTGGACAAAACCAAGAGCAAGGTGCTGGCAGTGGCGAACAATTTGCTGACGACCATAGCCTTTGGGAAAAAGCATTTGAAGACAGCCAAAGACAAAGGAATGAACAAAAGTCTGGTCAAAAGGGTCAACCAAGCCAAAATTTTAAAGACATCCAAGAGAGCCCAAATGAACAAATACCTGAATTTGACGAAAAAGCTGAGTTCCAAGAAAATCGTCAAGAGAGGCTTGAACGCGCAAAACGAAATATGCAAAGATTGCGCGACCAAGAATTGAAAAAATCCGACAGCAGGGATATTGAATTAGGTGAGGTTGGACAGGCGAAAGCCATTCTTGATTGGAAAACATTGCTCAGGCGAGAAGTTGAAAAAACCGAAACAATTTGGTCGCAACGCAGGTCGATTGCAGAAAACAACTACGCATACAGACTTGAAGAAAATGACATCGAAGATGAAGCTGAAACCGAAGTCATGATTGATGTTTCCGGGTCTATATCTCTTGAAATGGTCAAAGCCTTTTTAAGGCAATTAAAGCCCATCCTGAAAGAGTCCAAACTGAAAGTTGGTTGTTTTAATGAAAAGTTTTGGGGAATGGTTGAAATCAAATCGGATAGAGATATTGACAGTTTCAAAATCCCAGCAGAAGCACGTGGGCAAGCCGCTTGGACAGAGGATTGGGACTTGGCAGTTCGATCGTTTACCAACAAGCGCGAAGTAAACAAAATCGTCTTCACCGATGGAGAGCCTTGCCCGGGAACAATGCCAAAAGAGGACTTGAAAGGCAGCAATGTCATTTGGCTTGTGTATCGCAACAGAGATTTTCACCCTTGTTGTGGAAAGGTTATCGATGTTTATCCAAAAGATTTACAAAATATGATAAACGCAGAAAGAGCTTTGGCAGAGCCTGAGATTTCATTATAAAAAGTCAGAATTAGATTTGATTTTAGGAGAATAAACTTATCCACAAGTAACGCGAAGTTCGGTTGGGAAATGAATGCGCCAGACAATGGCAAGGTAATTTATCTGCCAGTAAGCGAGATTTTGCAGTTTGAAGAAAATGATATTGAAAGAGAATTATAATTGTGTGGCGGCGCAAAAGTCGCAGCACTACAACAAAAGGAGGAAATATGGAGATTAAAGTTTTTGCAGGCACAAAACTTGGGCATGTGCCAACGAAAGAGGAGTTTGATAAAATTGGTGGTTTGACGGCTGGTGTGTGCTATCTGCCAGACACAATCGCCAAGCTTTTCAGTGAAGCCGATGAGAACACTAAAAAGCGTGAAAGCAGAATAAAAGACAGCGGTCACAAAAGCCCTTTTGACCACCCAACCGTGAATTTGGAGCTCGTCGACATACCAAAAATACTTGCCATGATTTTGAACAACGAGAGCATGTATACGACCAGCGAAAAATCTGCCAGATACAGGCGAATGGCGCTTCCTGATGATGAAAACAAAGCCTATGAAAAATGGCTGCCAATCTTCGCGCAGGAAATTGAGAACTATCGCAACAGCCACAAGGGCAGTGAAAAGTGGTTGACAGAGTCGAAGATAGGCAAGCTTGCACAAGAAAATGCCCGCTATTTGACATCTGTTTTCACGCCAACAAGCATGGTTTATTCGCTCTCGTACAGACAGCTCAACGTCATTTACAGCAAAATTTCAAGAGAAATCGACTTTCTCGCTGGCAAACAAGATATATTTTCAAAAAAGCTGCGCGACTCGCTCGTTGAATTTGCCTCAAAGCTTGAAAGCCTTGGCTATATTGATGAAAAACTGGCTCTGAACGATAAAAATTTGGCGCTTAAACTTTTCAACAGAACAGGCAGACAAATTAAAGAGCAGTTTGGCGAATGCTACACCATTACATACAAGGGTTCGTTTGCCCAGCTTGCACAGGCGCAAAGGCACAGAACACTTGACTATGCAATTTTGGCAGAAAAAAATGGGCAGTATTTTGAAGACGTTCTGGCAAATGATTCAGATGACGACTTCTATCTGCCACCAATATTGAAGGGCAGCAAATATCAGGCGCAATGGCTTGCTGACTGCAAAGCGCTTGCAGAAAAATTTCCTCAGGGCATGCTTGTGCCTGTACTTGAAAGAGGGACAATTGAAAACTTCATCTTGAAATCAAAAGAGAGAAACTGCACGGCTGCTCAGCTTGAAATTGACAACCAAACGACAGCGTCAAAGAAGAAGATTTATTCGCGACTTTCAGAGGCCGACCCTGAACTTGCGGCTGAAATCAAGCCGTACATGGCAGGTTCTCGCTGCACCTATCCCGACTTTGAGTGCCCGTCGCCATGTGCTTTTGCAGAGGGCGTCAAGGGCGAACGAATAATTTAAATTTGGACAACGCATTTGAAGCTTGATGCACTATGCAACTTTGCAAAGATTTAATGCGTAATGTTTTGCGTAATGCGGCAAACCACAAAAAACCAGCAATAAAGCTGGTTTTTTGTTTAATTATCAAAAAATCAGGCGTTAGCGCAGGATAAATTGATTTTTTTGCCAGAGAAAAGGTCATTTGGATTGACATCAGTATGTAAATGTGTTTATAATAAAAAATAAAAGTCATATTATTTAGTTGCGAAGATTGAGGAGGAATTATATTCCAAAAAAATAAATAAGAAAGCATATACTGTGGATAAATTCACAAAATACAATAAAAGGAAGACAGATGACGTTAAAAACAAAGATTGCTGTTTGTATTGCAATTATGGCCATGGGGTTGTGTATGTTGATTGCTGGTGTTTTTGCGCTAGCCCCACAAAAGATCACTATGCATGGCGATTTTGTTTTTGACGTATCAGACAGAAATCTTTATGTTCGCGACATTCGTGTTCAACCTGACAATGAAACGCCGCGTACACTTAACGGCTTCAACAGGGGCTATATTGGCGATGAACTTTCACTGAATCTTTCAGCCAACGATATTATTGAAGGCAATTACAATTCGATTACACTTTATTTTGACATTGTCAATCTTTACATAGGCGACCAAACATCACAATACAATGCAAGTGCACGCTGGACAGGCTCGGCAGTTGCAGGCGTTTCGTTTGAAATTGTTGAAAGCAGCAATTTGATTGAAGAGGCTACCACAACGCAAGAAGACTTTGATGAAAGCACTCCTTTAAGCGGTACGATTGCGCTGAAAATCAATTTGACCGCAGGCACTGACTTTGACTTGTCAAATATCACGATTGCATTTTCCGACTTTTTCAATCAGCTTGTTGGCTTCACCTTTACTGTCGACGATTCAGACAATACAGCAGCTCTTGTGTCATACACAGGCAGTGAAAGAGATGTTACAATTCCTCAGACTATTTCCACTCGCGTTGTTGACGGACAAACAATATTCATTGAGGGCAACAAGTACACTGTGACCTCAATTGCAAATGGCAGCAATGACATCAGTGGCGCGTTCTACCAAGTTCGCAACACACTGCAAAGCGTTTCAATACCAGAAACAGTTACATCGATTGGCAACTATGCTTTCCGAGGTTGCAGCAGTCTGAGCAGTATCAATATTCCAACAAGATTGACAAGCTTTGGTATGCATGCCTTCTATGGTTGTTCAAGTTTGACAGGCACGCTGACAATTCCTGCTGGCATAACTTCGCTGCGTATTTTGACTTTCTATAATACAGGATTTACAAAACTGCAATTTGCATCAGGCAGCAAACTGACAAGCATTGGATATGAAGCATTCCGCGAAAGCAGCTTGAAAACGATTGACTTTGCAAATGCGACTTTGCTTACAGAAATTGGCGACTATTCATTCTACGGCTGCACTGGATTAGCGGCGGTGACAATTCCAAATTCGGTGTCATACATCAGGCAAAACGCTTTCAATGGTTGCAGCAATCTCTCAGAGGTGCGCATTGGCTCAAAGGTAACAAGCATTGAAACAAACGCCTTTGCAAATTGTCCAAGCTTGACGACAGTATTCATTGACAGCGCAAGCGTAGCATCACAACTCTCAAACACAACGGCATGTGCAGGATTGATCAGCAATGCAGATGTGATTTACGTCAGAACAACCGTGGCAGGTTCACTATCAAGCACATTCCCATTTGTACTTGACACAACAGGTGCTCAGGTTTCAGGATACAATAAATATATCAATGCAACAATATTGACCGGCTTTGAATTTACTACAAACGACAACGATGGAACAGCCTCACTTGTGTCATACACAGGAAGCGCATCAAGCGTAACAATCCCATCAGGCATTTCGAGAATGGTTATTGACGGACAGTCGGTATTCGTAATCGGTGATGACTATACCGTGACCACAATAGCTGATGGCGGATATGATATGGATACCTATACGTTTGTCGGAGCGTTCACTTCGGTTGCAAGCACGATTCGAAGTGTGACATTGCCAAATACTTTGACACGCATTGGCAGTTATGCATTCTATGGTTGCAGCAGCCTGACAGGCACAATGACCATTCCAGCAAGCGTGAACAGTATTGGCGACTATGCATTCTCATCTTGCAGCGGACTGACAGGATTGACTTTTGCAAGCGGCAGCCGGCTTCAAACTATTGGTGACTATGCATTTAATGACTGCACAGGCCTGACAGGAACGCTGACAATTCCATCAAACGTAACAAGCATTGGTGCTAACGCATTCAATAGTTGCAGCAGGTTGACAGGTACATTGAACCTGCCAGCAAGCCTGATAACCATCGGCAGTAACGCCTTCTATGGTTGCAGCGGACTGACAAGGCTGACCTTTGCAAGCGGCAGCCAACTTCAAACAATTGGCGGTGGTGCATTTAATTATTGTACAAGTCTGCAAACGGCAACAATTCCGTCGAACGTGACAAGTATAGGCAGCAACGCATTCAATTATTGTGACAATTTGTCAACAGTTTACATTGACAGCGCTAGCGTAGCATCACAGCTTTCAAGCATAACAGCATGCGGATACTTGATCAACAACGCTTCGGTTGTATTTGTCAGAGAAAATATTATTGGCTCTCTGCATGCAGAGTTCTCGTTCATTTTCATTCGCGATGACGAGGGCGCACAACAGTCAGGATATGTCAGATATATAACATTGACAGTCGAATTCATCGAAGACTTTGAGTTCGAAATCACAAGCGAAACAGAGAAAACGGTTTCTCTTGTAAGGTACACTGGCAGTGCAACAAGTGTATCAGTCCCAGCAACAGTATCAAAGATGGTGATCAACGATGAGACATACTTCATTAAGGGCACAGACTATGACGTGACATCAATTGCAAATGGCAGCAATGACACCAGTGGTGCGTTCTATCAAGTTCGCAGCACACTTCAAAGCGTAACATTGCCAAGCACATTGACGCGGATCGGCAGCTATGCCTTCACATACTGCACCAGACTGACAAGCATAATATTGCCAAACTCTTTGAGAAGCATCGGTGATGACGCATTCAGAAGTGCTGGGCTGACAAGCATAACCTTCCCAGCAAACTTGACAACAGTCGGTGGATATGCATTCTATATGAGCGACTTGACAAGCGTGAACTTCGCGACAAACGGGAAATTGACAACCATTTCCGACTATATGTTTGGTGGCTGCACCGCCTTGCAAAACATCGTTCTGCCAGAGGGCGTAACAACCATCGGTAATGGTGCATTCTATCAATGCAGCGGGCTTCAACAGATTACTATTTCTTCAAAGGTGAACTCTATTGGCACCAGCGCATTCAACAATTGCAGCAATCTTGCAACAGTGATTATTGACAGTGCATCAATAGCAAGTCAATTGCATGATACAGAAACCTCATGTGGATACTTGATCAGAAACGCAACAGCGGTGTTTGTAAAACAAGACATTGTGAGCTCGCTGCACGCAAGCTTCCCATTGATGCTTGACACTACCGGCACACAGATGGCAGGATACAACAAATATGTGCCAGCAACCGTTGAGGAGATTACCGACTTCATATTCACATCAGATGATAACGATATGACAGCATCGCTTGTTCGCTACGCAGGCAGCGCGACAAGCGTAACGATACCATCAACAGTATCAAAGGTATACATCGGCAATCGCGAGGTTTACATCGAGGGTACTGATTACAAAGTCACCTCGATTGCAGCTTCAACGGCAAGCAATCAGGGTGCATTCTACTCGGTACGAACATCATTGCGAAGCGTGACCCTGCCAAGCCACTTGACTTACATTGGTGACTATGCATTCTATGGCTGCACAGCACTGACTGGAATATCCTTCCCAACTGGTGTAACAACCATCGGTGATAGTTCATTCTACGGTTGCGGCTTGACCGGCACATTGACACTGCCAACATCACTGACATATCTCGGACAGCAGGCGTTCTACAATTGCAGCGGGCTGACCGGTACATTGACAATCCCAGCAGGCATAACACAACTGAGGTTGACATCGTTCTACAACTGCACAGGCTTGACAAAACTGCAATTTGCAACAGGCAGCAGTCTGGCAAGCATTGGATACCAAGCGTTCCTGCAATGCAGCGGACTTGCTGAAATTGACTTTACAAATGCAACATCATTGACCGAGATTGGTCACTACGCATTCCAGAATTGTACCAGCCTGACAAATGTGACACTGCCAAGTTCAGTACTTCAAATTCGTCAATCGGCTTTTGCAGGTTGCAGCAATCTCTCAGAGGTGCGCATTGGAAATAATGTAACACTGATTGAAACAGACGCATTTACTGGTTGTACAAGCCTTGCAACAGTCTATATTGACAGCGGATCAATCGCATCACAGCTTTCAAGCACAACCGCATGCGGCAACATTCTTGCAAACGCAAATACAGTTTATGTTCGCTCAACAGCGTCAGCATCACTTGCAAGCTTTGTGACAGAAAACTATGCGAAAGTGTCATCAACTGTTTCAGGCTACGATAAATACATCAGAGATTACACATTATTTGATGGTTTCACATTCACCATAAGCGGCAGCACGGCGTCGCTTGTGTCATACAATGGCAGTGCGGCTAATGTGGATGTTCCATCATCAATTTCGACGGCAACGCTCGGAGGCGAAACAGTTTACATTGCAGGTGATGATTACATCGTGACCTCAATAGCAGATGCAAACGGCATGATTGGTGCATTTACAAGAGCAGCGACGACATTGCAAAAGGTTGTACTTCCAAATACATTAACACACATTGGCAATCGAGCGTTCTATAATTGCATTAACATAAATGAAATAACCATGCCAGCCGTTGTGACCATAGGCGATGGAGCATTCTCATCTTGCAGCTCATTGCCTGCAATAACTCTTCCAAATACATTAGTAAGTATTGGAAGCACAGCATTCTATGGTTGCAACAATTTGACAAGCGTAACTTTGCCAGCCAATGTGAATACTATTGGTGAGGCTGCATTTGCAGAATGTACAAAACTTGCAAGCATCAACATACCTAATGGGGTAACGACAATCAATATTGATACATTCCAAAATTGCAGCAGTTTGACAAGCATAAACATTCCATCATCTGTCGCAAGCATTGGCACTGATGCGTTTGCAGGTTGCACAAGCCTTGCAACAGTCTACATTGACAGCAGAACGATAGCATCAGGTCTGACAAGCGCAAGCGTGTACGGCGGGCTGATTGCAAACGCTGATATAGTATACATCAAGACAGGCATGACACCTGCAAGCTGGCTGAGTGCAAACTACTCAAAACTTTCAGCCTCTGACCAGAGCGGCTATGACATGTACATCAAGGGCGAGCTGATTACAGACTTCCAGTTTACCGACAACGGAACAACAGCATCACTTGTGAAATACACGGGCAGCGCGTCAAGCGTGACAATCCCATCAACGATTTCAAAGCACGTTGTTGGCAGTACGGCATACTACATTGTGGGCAGTGACCTGACGGTTACATCGATTGCAAGTGCGTCAAGCGCAGCAAATGGTGCATTCTACAACAAGACGGGATTGCAAGCGGTTATCTTGCCAAGTAATCTGACACAAATTGGCGCGTTCGCGTTCTATGGTTGCAACAATTTGACAAGCGTAACTTTGCCAGCCAATGTGAATACTATTGGTGAGGCTGCATTTGCAGAATGTACAAAACTTGCAAGCATCAACATACCTAATGGGGTAACGACAATCAATATTGATACATTCCAAAATTGCAGCAGCTTGACAAGCATAAACATTCCATCATCTGTAAGAAGCATTGGCACTGATGCCTTTGCAGGTTGCACAAGCCTTGCAATGGCATACATCGACAGTGCAAGCATCGCATCACAGCTTTCAAGCACAACCGCATGCGGCAGCTTGATTAGCAATGCCTACATTGTGTACGTAAATGACAATGCCGTTGGTTCATTGTCAAGCACATTCCCATTCACGCTTGACACAGAGGGCGCGCAAGTAGCGGGATATAAAAAATATCTTTCTCCAAATGTGTACACAGACTTCACGTTTAAAACAAATGAGAAGACAGCAATGTTTACAAAATATACTGGCAGTGCAGCAAGCGTGACCATTCCGTCAACGGTTTCAAAAGTAGTCCTAAATGGTGAAACGCTGTACGTTGTGGGCAGCGAATATTCAGTGGAAAGTGTTGGAGCGCAGGCAATTTGGCAAAATAATGATATTCTTGAAGTTATAGTTCCTGCCAACGTAACAACAATAGCTCAAAATGGAATTGGGAACAATCCAAATTTGACAAAATTGACTTTTGCATCAGGCAGTAAACTACAAACAATCGGCACAGCAGCATTCATTGATAACAGCAGCCTTCAAAGTATTGCGATTCCGGGAAGCGTTACAAGAATTGAAACGGCGGCGTTCTCTGGATGTAGCAGCCTTGCGGTTGTATATGTGGATGGTGTAGGCGTAGCGGTTGACCTTTCAGATAGGACGGTTTGTGGTTCTCTTCTTGAAAACGCAAGCATTGTGTATATCAAAGACACGGCGGAAGTCGCGTTGCCAAGCGATTTTACAAGCATGTTCACAAAAGTGACATCGGATGTCGCAGGATATGCTAAATACGCAGACCTTACATCGCTTGAAGGCTTTGTGTTTACAACCAACGATACCGACATGACGGCTTCGCTCGTATCATACACAGGCAGTGCGTCGAGCGTAATCATACCATCGCGCATCTCAAAGGTTACAGTAGACGGCTCAACAGTGTATGTCAAAGGCAATGATTACACCGTGACATCAATTGCGGATGGTACATCAAGCACTGGTGCCTTTAAGTCTGTCGCAAGCACGCTGCAAAGCGTGACATTACCAAACGAACTGCAAAAAATTGGTAATTATGCTTTTTACACTTGCAGGCTATTGTCAAGCATTACAATACCTTCAAGCGTCACAAGTATTGGAACACAAGCCTTTACTAGTTGCTCAGGTTTGACAAGCGTTATTTTTGAAGAGGGCAGCCAGCTGAAAACTATTGCTTCATGGGCATTTAATAGTTGCACGGGATTGAGTAGTATTGTGATCCCAGAAAATGTCACAAGTATAGCGAGCTATGGTTTCTTTTCATGCGATAACCTTTCTTCTGTTTACATTGACAGCCCGAGAATCGCATCGCAGCTTTCAAGCAACACATCAGCAGGTTATTTGATATACTTTGCATTTATCGTATTTGTTGAAGAAGGTGCGGCAACGCAGCTGCCAACCACATTCCCAGGCACACTTGACACAGAGGGTGCGCAGGTTGAAGGATACAAAAAATACATCACAAACAGCATTTACACTGACTTTGAGTTTACAACTGACGATACAGATATGACAGCATCGCTTGTACGCTACACTGGCAGTGCAAGCAACGTGTCAGTGCCATCATCAATTTCAAAAGCGGTTATTGAAGGCGAAGTTGTGTATGGGGCTGGCAGCCAATACACCGTGACCTCAATCGCAGACGGCAGCAGGGATGTTCTCACTGGCGTGGATGGAGCGTTCACATCGGTCGCAAGCACACTGCAAGACGTGACATTGCCAAACACTTTGACAAGGATTGGCAGCTATGCTTTCTATGAGTGCAGTGGACTGAGTGGTGCATTGACAATCCCAGCCAACGTAACCAGCATTGGCGATTATGCATATACTCATTGTTCAAGCCTAACATCATTGTCTTTTGCCAGCGGCAGCAAGTTGCAAACAATTGGGACGAGTGCGTTCGCTGGATGTGAAGGCTTGACAGGCACATTGACAATCCCAGCCAGTGTAATTAGCATTGGAGCAAGCGCCTTTTCAGATATAAATGGTATGGATGAACCAGGCGCATGCACCAGCCTGACTTACCTGATTTTTGCAAGCGGCAGTCAGCTGCAAGTTATTGGGAAAGATGCTTTCAGTGGCTGCACGGGCTTGACAGGGACATTGACAATTCCAGCCAACGTAACCAGCATTGGCGATTATGCATTTGCTAATTGTTCAAGCCTGACAACATTGTACCTTGCAAGTGGCAGCAAATTGCAAACAATTGGGGTTTATGCTTTCCGTGACTGCACGGGCTTGACAGGCACATTAACAATTCCAGCCAACGTAACCAGCATCGGCAGCTTCGCTTTCTATGAGTGCAGTGAACTGACCGGCTTGGGCTTTGCCAGCGGCAGCAAATTGCGAACAATTGGTGATTATGCTTTCTGTGGCACGAGTTTGACAGGAGCATTAACCATACCATCACGTGTAACAACAATTGGGGATTATGCGTTTTCTTCTTGCGAAGGCTTGACAAGCCTGACTTTTGCGGGGACACAGCTTCGCACAATAGGCGACAGTGCATTCTCGTCTTGCAGCGGACTGGCAGGCACATTGACGCTACCATTAGGAGTTACTACTATTGGAGAAGACGCATTCAGATGGTGTGAAAACCTGGGAGCAGAGCTGACAATTCCAGCCAGCGTGACCAGCATTGGAAATGATGCATTTTATGGCTGCACAGGGCTGACTGAGGTACAAATCTACAGCGAGGCCATCATTAAGCAATTGGATAGCGATACTGCGGCTGGTTGTGTTGCATATTATGCCCAATACTTGATGTTGAATGCAGACGTCCCTGATTCAGAGGTTCCAAGAGGTTTGCTTGATTACTTCACATTAGTTTGGAGTGGAGGGGGAACCCTTTGGTACGACGCTTATGAAAGGCATTATACCAGTTCTTACCACCCGACAGTCTGAAAAAATCATCTGCTTGCGACGCAACGATCTGACGGCAGCACAAATACAAACGTATATGCAAACGAGTCTGATAAAAATCCTGCAATAACTTTTGCAGGATTTTTATATATAGCGGTAAATCATGCAGCTTTACATAATAATTCAGATAAAGATAATAATAAAAAG
>ERZ1090866.596-NODE-599-length-12976-cov-7.021283_pt1 | contig 12976 bp, 10 predicted proteins | sample MGYA00478477_ERZ1090866 | MGnify/ENA primary metagenome ERZ1090866 (study PRJEB33644, sample SAMEA5815737) | chicken gut metagenome | biome: Chicken; feature: Gastrointestinal Tract; material: Caecum | place: Ireland | collected 2019-01-01 | study: A study of the... | reverse complement strand
CCATGGGAGGATTATGAAAGCTTTCGCCGTTCCTTTAACTGTGTGTATAAGATGAAACCGGATCAGCTCCAGCTTGGCTTTTTGAAGGTACTGAAAGGTTCCGCTATGGAAAAGGAAGCAAAAGAGTACGGAATGATCTTTAAAACACGGGAACCGTATGAGATACTGTCTACAAAATGGCTTTCCTATGAGGAAATTTTAAAGCTCAAAATGGTGGAAAGTATGGTGGAAGTGTATTATAATAGTGGACAGTTCCAGCATACCCTGAACTGGATCATGAGATTTTATGAGGACGCCTTTTCCTTTTTTGAAAGCCTTGGAAGGTTTTATGAAAAAAAAGGATATGGAGAAATTTCTCATTCCAGAATACGCCGTTATGAGATCCTTTTGGAATTTCTCAGAGAAGAAACAAAAATCCCGGAGGCGGAAGCCTCTCAGAAGATGATCTATGATCTGTATCTGAGAGAAAACCTTAAGAAGCGTCCCTGTTTCGCACCGGATCAGAAAGCGTATGAGAAAGCCGTATGGACATACCGGAAAGAACATCAGATTTCCAAAACAGCTCATATCGAGGTGTTTCAGGATGGAACAGCAGTATTGTTTGATTATGACAGGAGAAGTCCCCTGTCTCATAATGCATTAACGGAAGAGATCTGTCTTTCCTATGGCAGATGATAAAGAGGTGAAAAAAGATGGGAATGTTTGACCCGAAGAAAAGAAAAATAATCACAGCAGTGATCGCGGTTGTCCTTGTCGCCGCTATGGTGATTCCGACGATTCTTTCTATTCTTGTGTAATCGGTAAGCCGTTATGAAACTGGGACAGAAAGCGATGGAAGCGCTGAAAGAGGAAATAACCGGAAGCCTTTTGGAGGGGGACGACCTTGTTGTGGCAGGCGCGGTAGCCCTCCAGGGGACAGCGCTTCTTGTAAAATATGAAAAAGAGACTCTGGAGAAAATTTTTTCCGGCGGTTTTTTGTATGACGCGGAAAAATGCATGGAAATGTATGGAATAAACAGAAGTGTTCCGCGAAAAAGCGAGACGTCTGGCCGGAAGGCAGAAACGGCAGAGAAATTTCTGCAGCCATATGGATTTTCAGAAGAGGAAAGCGCACATTGCCATGCTGTTTACGCAATGGGAGACGGAGGCGTTTTGTGCGCGCTCTGGAAAATGGCGGAGGCCTCGGGAACAGGGCTTAAAGCAGACCTGCGGAAGATTCCGATAAGACAGGAGACTATTGAGATCTGTGAGAAATTCGATCTGGATCCCTACCGTCTTTTGTCTTCAGGCTCTGTTCTTTTGGGGACCGACAGAGGAAGGGAGATCGCAGAGGCTTTTCGCCGCATAAAAATACCGGCGGCAGTAATCGGAAGAGCAGTAAAAGGAAATAACAGAATTTTATACAGTGGGAAGATCACCCGGTTTCTGGACCGTCCCGGGCAGGACGAGATCACAAAAATGCCCTGGGGAGATAAATGGAAAAGCCGGGGGCTCTTTCCGGGACAGGAAAGGAAAAATACGGTATGGCAGGACTGAATATCGTACTACATGAGCCGGAAATCCCGTCAAACACAGGGAATATCGGGCGTACCTGCGTCGCTACGGGGACAAGGCTGCATCTGATAGAACCTCTGGGATTCCGTCTGAATGAAAAAGAGATCAAACGGGCGGGAATGGATTACTGGAAAGATCTTGATGTAACGACTTATCTGGACTATGCGGATTTTCTGCGCAGAAATCCGGGGGCGAAAATATATTACGCCACAACAAAGGCTCCTCAGACTTATACGGAGGTCCATTATGAAGAAGACTGTTTTTTGATGTTCGGAAAGGAAAGTGCCGGAATTCCGGAGGAGATCCTTTTGGAAAATCAGGCACAGTGTATCCGGATTCCTATGCTGGAAGATATCCGGTCTCTGAACTTAAGCAATGCAGCGGCTATCGTGCTTTACGAGGCGCTGAGGCAAAATGACTTTTGCCACTTGAAAAGAGAGGGACAGCTTACCAGATATCAATGGAAATAAAAAAGACGGGACAGGCAGATCCGCGGCAGTAAGAAGGATATGACAGAGAAGGAGGGACAGAATGGAACTGGGAAAATATCGTTTATATTCAGAAATGGCAAGAGGCGAAAAAAAGGCGGAGCTTGTATTTAAAGGCGCCCGGGTATTTATGGCGCACACCGGAGAATTTGTGGATGGAGACGTGGCGATTGCGGACGGTATTGTACTTGGAGTAGGGCATTACAGCGGCCGGCGGGAAATCGATCTTACGGGAAAATACCTCTGTCCCGGTTTTATTGACAGTCATCTTCATCTGGAATCCACTTTGGTAACGCCGGGAGAACTGATCCGGCAGGCCGCTCTGTGTGGAACGACTACTTTTATCGTAGACCCTCATGAATCTGCCAATGTGTCCGGCAGCGAGGGAATTGATTATATTTTAAAGCAGACGGAAAATGTTCCGGCAAATGTGTATGTAATGATGCCTTCCTGCGTACCGGCTACCGATGTGGACGACAACGGATGTACGCTTACCGCGGGAAAGATGAAATCATATCTGGATCAACCGCGTATCCTGGGACTTGGAGAAGTAATGGACGCTGTTTCCGTGGTCAACGGAAGTGTTTCCATGCATGAGAAGCTGGCGTTGTTTGAAAACCGCGTCAGGGACGGTCATGCGCCATTTCTGGAACCGGGAGATCTGGCTGCCTATGCTCTGGCCGGGATTTCTACAGATCATGAGTGTGTGGATTATGATTATGCCATGGAGGAATGCCGGAACGGGATGTATGTACTGATCCGGGAAGGAAGCGCCGCAAGGAATCTGGACGCTATTGTAGGAGGAATCGTCAGCCGTCACACGGATACATCTTTTTTCTGCTTTTGTACGGATGATAAGCATATTGAAGAGATCCGGCGGGAAGGCCACATCAATTATAATATCAAAAGAGCGGTTCAGTTAGGGCTTCCTGTGGAAAAAGCTCTGAAAATGGCTACCATCCAGGCGGCGCGCTGTTACGGCCTTTCCCGTCTGGGAGCAATTGCGCCGGGATATCAGGCGGATTTTACTGTTCTGGACAATCTAAAGGATCTGAATGTCCTGGAGGTTTATCATAAGGGCAGGAAGATCCTGGCGGAAAGCCATGGAAACATACCGCCTTGTCCGCCGGATCTGAAACAGACGGTCCATTTAGATCATTTCAGCCAGGAACAGCTTATACTTCCCCACGCAGGAGGCAAAGCCCATGTTCTCCAGATGATCGGCGGTCAGATCGTAACAGAGGATCTCCGTGAGGAAGTGCCTTTTCAGAAGACAGAGAAGGGGAACGTTTTTATTCCGGAAGGCGGTTATCTGAAGATTGCCGCTGTGGAACGGCATAAAAATACGGGAAAGACCGGCGTGGGGATCGTAAAAGGATTCGGGATCAAGGGCGGCGCCATCGCCTCCAGTGTTTCCCACGATTCCCATAATCTGATCGTCATAGGAGATAATGACAGGGATATGTATCTGGCAGTCCGGGAACTGATCCGCACACAGGGAGGCTATACCCTGGTGGAGAATGGAAAAGTTTATGAGACGCTGCCGCTTCCGATAATGGGACTGATGAGCGACGCCGGATATGAGACGGTGAACAAAGTTTTAAAGAAAATGATCGCCAAGGCTTATGAAATGGGGATTCCCAAGGATTTTGATCCCTTTATCACGCTTTCGTTTATGGCGCTTCCGGTTGTTCCGGAAATACGGATCACTCCCCGGGGAGTTTACCTTGTAAAAGAAGAGAGACTTCTGAAAACACCGTTTGAACAGTAAAAGAGAAAAGCAGGATGGAAAACCGGCAGAAGCCGGCTTTCTATCTTGCTTTTTCTAAAGTAAAAATAAACTCTGTCCCCACACCTTCTGTACTGATCACATTGATATTTTCTCCATGAGCGCTGATGATCTCCTTGACAATGGCAAGTCCGAGACCGGTTCCGGTCTGATCCTTTCCCCTTGAGATATCTGTTTTGTAAAAACGCTCCCAGATCCGGTGAAGGCTCTGTTTGGGAATCCCGATTCCATGATCTTTGACGGAGACAAAAATTTTATCATTTTTTTCCGTTGTCTCAATGATGATGGTAGAATTATTGCGGCTGAATTTGATCGCATTATTCAGAAGATTATGAAGCACCTGCTGGATCTGATCTACGTCAGCTTTGGCGTACAGCTCTTTTCCTGAAAGAACAAGTTCCAGGAGAATCTTGCGCCTGGTACAGTCGCCTTCGTATGTGGCGGCTGTTTTTTTGATGACTTCATTGATATCAAAAGTCTGGATCTTCAGCAGCCGTTTATGGATATCCAGTTCGTTTAATGTGAGAAGCCCTTCCGTAAGTTTTTCCAGACGTCCCGCTTCATAAGCGATGATCTTTAAATATTTTTCCTGGCTGTCCGACGGGATCACCCCGTCCAGCATTGCGTCCACATAGCCTTTGATGGAGGTAAGGGGAGAACGGAAATCATGGGAAATATTGGAAATGAACTGTCTTTGATATTCCCCGTTCCTGTTCAGCTTTTCCGCCATATAATTCAGGCTGTTGGCAAGATAGCCGATTTCATCCTCCGAGGAAACCGGGATCTTATAAGCCAGATTTCCATTGGCAAATTCCGAGGCGCCCCGGATGATCTCCTTCAGAGGTTTATGAACATAACGCTGATAGATCAGAAGAAGAAGAAATACCATCAGATATACGGCAAGGAAAAGAAGCTGAATGATAAAAAGAATCTCTCCGCGTTTCTGATACAGATCGCTCATCCGATAGTGAATGGCAACGTATCCCTTGGTAGTCATATTATCGGTAATAGGAGCAAGAACACTGAGGTATGTATCCTGAAAATAGCCGTAAAAATCTCCCACACGGTAATAATTGCTTCCCCAGTCGGAAGGATCGAAGCCTTTTAGCTCGATAGGATGACTGGGGGAAATATCTGTTCTGGTGCTGACGATAATGCCGCCTTCATTGTTTATGATCCATACAATACTGGAAGGATAGTCGGAGATCATATACAGATTCGACTGGATACTGCTTAAATTTGAAGAGGAAATATTGTTCTTGACAGAACTGTTTTCCGCCACATGAGTGGCGTCCAGATAAAGGCTTTCGCTGATATCCTGTTCCAGAGCCGATTCAATCATATAGGAGCCGACCAGAGTGATGAAAAGAAAGCCAAGAATTCCGATCAGTATGTAGCCTTCCAGAAATTTCAGCGAAATTCTCTTCCTCATTTGGTTTTCACCTCAAATTTATACCCGATTCCCCATACAGTAGAGATGCTCCAGTCGGGGTGATCTTTGATCTTTTCACGGAGACGTTTAATATGAACGTCTACGGTTCTGGTATCTCCGATATATTCATATCCCCATATGTGATCCAGAAGCTGTTCCCTGGTAAACACCTGATTGGGAGAGGATGCCAGAAAATAAAGAAGTTCCAGTTCCTTCGGCGGCATATCGATCTGCCTGCCCATATAGGTGACGGAATAGTTTGTCAGGTTAATGGTCAGATCCGGATAGGAAACAGATTTTTCGTTGGATACGGAAGCAGGCTGTTTGACCTTGAAACGGCGGAGTACCGCGCGGACCCGGGCTACCAGTTCCTTAGAATCAAAAGGCTTGATGATATAATCGTCCGCGCCAAGCTCCAGCCCCAGGACCTTGTCAAAGGTTTCTCCCTTGGCGGAGAGCATGATGATAGGAACGTCGGAGGTATGACGGATCTCCCTGCATACCTGGTAGCCGTCAATGCCCGGAAGCATCAGATCCAGGAGAAGAAGATCCGGCTGGAAGCTCTGGAATTCTTTCAGAGCCTGTTCTCCGTCGTTTACGATCTTTGTTTCAAAACACTCCTTTGTAAGATAAAGAGAAATCAGCTCTGCAATATTGTTGTCGTCGTCGATGATCAGTATTTTCTGTTTTGCGGCCATAATAACTCCTCCTTTTACTTTTATTTTTTCAGTTCCACGATAGTAACTCCGGCGTCTCCTTCGCCGAATTCGCCCAGTCGGAAGGAGTCTACATGTTTCTGTCTTCTGAGATAATTGTGGATTCCTTTTCTGAGAGCTCCGGTACCTTTTCCGTGGACAATACGCACAGTTTTCAGATGGGCGATGTAGGCGTCGTCGAGATATTTGTCAAGCTCTGCCACCGCCTCGTCAACAGTTTTTCCAAGAAGATTGATCTCAGTGGAAACACTGGCGGATTTGGACATTCTGATCTTTCCGGCGCCTGTTCTCTGAAGAGAGGGAGCGGTGATCACTGGCTCGTCTATGAGCTCCAGATCGGAGATATGTACCTTGGAACGGATGATCCCCATCTGAACAAAGAGAAAGCCTTTGGAATCCGGACGGCTTCCTACAGTACCCTTGAGGTTCATGCTGAGTACTTTTACGGAATCGCCGGGATGCACATCCTTGGCGGTAAGCTGCTTTTTCGGCTGCTTTTTCTCTACAGGACGGGACATTTTCTTTTCCGCCCGGTCCATTCTCTTCCGGAGTTCCTGGCGTTCCCGCTCCACAGAAGCTGTGTCCACATGATCTTTCTGAAATTTGTGGAAAAGCTTCATAGTCTGATCCGCATATTCTTTGGCTTCTTCCAGGATTTTGTGAGCCTCCTCGTTGGCCTGCCGGATGATCCTGTCTTTCTGGGAGTCCAGTTTTTCCTGGCGGGCTTCAAGCTGAGCCTTTAACTGCCGGATCTCTTCTTTATACCGGGCAGCCTCCTGGCGTTCCTTTTCAAGCGTTACTCTATTTTCCTCAAGAGAAGAGATCACATCCTCAAAAGATTCATCCTGCTCGCTGATCTGTTCCCTGGCCTTCTGGATAATTTCATCGGAAAGCCCAAGTCTGGAGGAAATGGCAAAGGCGTTGCTCTTTCCCGGGATTCCGATAAGAAGACGGTAAGTGGGGCGTAAGGTTTCCACATCAAATTCGCAGCAGGCATTCTCTACGCCTGGAGTAGAAAGGGCATAAACCTTAAGCTCACTGTAATGTGTGGTAGCCATAGTGCGGATCCCTTTCTGATGCAGGTAGGAAAGAATGGAAATGGCAAGGGCCGCCCCCTCAGTCGGATCTGTACCTGCTCCCAGCTCGTCAAAAAGCACCAGAGAATTTCTGTCCGCTTTGTCAAGAAAAGAAACAATATTTGTCATATGGGAGGAAAAGGTACTGAGGGATTGCTCAATACTCTGTTCATCTCCGATATCTGCGTAAATTTCATGAAAAAGAGCCAGCTCGCTGCGGTCCAGAGCCGGGATATGAAGACCGGACTGTCCCATCAGGGTGAGAAGCCCCGCTGTTTTCAGAGAAACAGTTTTTCCGCCTGTGTTGGGGCCGGTGATAATGAGAAGATCAAATTCATCCCCAAGACGGATATCAATGGGGACCGCTTTCTTTTTAAGGATCAGCGGATGGCGGGCCTGTCTCAGACGGATCCTCCCTTCCTCATTAAAGACGGGTTCGCTTCCGTTCATATCCATGGCAAGAGCTGCCCGGGCAAAAATAAAGTCAAGCTGAACCATTAACGTCAGGTTCAGGGAGACTGCCTCCCGTTCCGCGGCGATCTGTTCGCTTAAAGAGGCAAGAACAGCCTCGATCTCCTTCTGCTCCTGAAGCTCAAGCTCCCGCATATCGTTATTCAGTTTTACAACAGCCATCGGTTCGATAAACAAAGTGGAACCGGTGGAGGACTGGTCGTGGATCATGCCGGGAACCTGACCTTTATATTCGGCTTTTACCGGAATACAGTATCTTCCGTTCCGCATGGTGATCACAGAATCCTGGAGATAATTTCTGGCGCTTCCGTTGACAAGACCGGAAAGCTGGGTATGTATGCGGTCGTTGGTGATCTTCATGTTTCTGCGGACGCTGCGGAGTCCCGGACTTGCGTCGTCGCTGATCTCATCTTCCGAGAGAATGCAGCGGCGGATTTCACTGGAAAGAGGTGTAAGAGGAGAAAGCCCCTCAAACATGGCGTCCAGTGAATCAGCAGGGGCGTCATTTCTGTCTTTCCGGGAATATGCTTTGACCCGGGAAGTGTTTTCCAGAAGAGCGCAGACTGCCAGAATCTCCACAATTCCCAGAGTACTGCCGATCTCCAGCCGTTTCAGAGAGCCGCGTACATCCTTTACACTGCCAAAAGAAACAGAGCCTTTCTGGAAAAGCCGGGTCAGTGCGTCTTTTGTCTGTGTCTGCATCAGCCGGATCTGCTCTATGTCTGTGGAGGGAGTCAGATTGCGGCAAAGTTCCTTCCCCATAGGGGAGGACGCTTTTTCTGTAAGTTTCTCTATGATCTTTGGATATTCCAAAGAAACTAATGCTTTTTGATTCATAAATTCTCCTGTCAGTACAGCGGCGGCGTACAGAAAGACATGCTGGCGCTGTACACGAACGCTGGTTGTTTCACAATAAATTTCTTTCGCAAAGAAAAACAATTCCGTTTAAAATCAGCCTTTTCTTTACTACGTCTATTCTACATGATTTGTTCCGGATTGAAAAGGAAAATGTATTTTTTATTCTATTTTTTATTCATAAAAAGTTCATAATGTTCTGGTAATATATGATTTAAATTATCAGGTTTATGGGAGAATGGTTATGGCTGACAGAAATGATCAGGACTATCCTTTTATAAAAGAAACAATTAAAAAAAGACCTGTAAATATAAGGGAAGCTGTACATAAGCTTTTGATGGCCGCGGTATGCGGAATTGTTTTCGGATGTTTTGCGGTAGCGACGATGGCGGTGCTCATGCCGTTTGTGCAGAAAAGTTTGGGAAAGGATGAAACCGGACAGAAAACAGTCCGCCTGTCTCCCCCTGCGGCCAGCCAGTCTGATACTTTTTCCGAAATACAGCAGTCAGGAGAGGATGAAGCCCAGGAGGCGGAGATACTGCAGTCTGTTTCCGGCGAGGCTTCTCAGACAGCAGAAGCGGCAGAACAATCACAAAACAGCGAAGCAGTATCCGGCAGCGGGAACGGCTCTGCTGCGTATGCAGACGATCTTGCGGATCATCTGGAAAATATTTATAAAGAAATCAAGAAGATCGCCCAGGAACCGCAGAAGGCTCTGGTAAGAGTTACGGGAATCGGAGAAAACCAGGATCTTCTGGATCATTCCTCATTAACCTATGGAGACGAAGAGGGAATTATTTTTCTGAAAAATGAGGAGGCTTTTTACATACTGACCATATCGGACAGCCTGGGAGAAGGAGAAAACTACCGGGTAGTGTTTTCAACAGGAGACACTGCTGAAGGAACCTTGTGCGGAGTGGATAGCAGATCAGGCCTTCTGGTGATCCGTGTATCTTTTGATGAAGTAGAGGAGGAAACACGCAGGGAGGTTCCGGCTGTTCCTTTGACCATGAAGGCGGATCAGGAGCAGGCGGACCCAGTTATCGCCATAGGAAGCCCTACCGGAGACTCAGATACTCTCGTCTATGGAAATATTACGTCTGTTCAGGGAAGATACCGGATTGCTGACGGAGAATACACGATTCTCACAACAGATATGGTGGGAAGCAGCAGCGGCGGAGGCGTCCTTCTGGATATGGAAGGCCAGATGATAGGAATCATCATTAACGAGGACGAGGAGGACGGAAATGTGATCCGGGCAGTATCTGTTGCGCAGCTCCGGCCGATCCTGGAAATGCTTTCCAACGGAGAAAGTATCCGGTATCTGGGAATTCTGGGCGAGACGGTAACGGAAGAGAAGTCGCAAAATCTGGAAATTCCGCAGGGAATCTATGTGGACGGAGTAGAAGAGAATTCTCCGGCAATGTCGGAGGGAATTCAGAGCGGCGATATAGTATATGAAATAGGCGGAAAAAAAGTCGACAGTATGGAAGAATACTCCGAAGCGCTGCAGGAACTGACTGCATGGGAGAAGACCAAGATTTCGCTTTACCGCAGAAATCCTTCCGGAGAGTATGTGGAAGTGGATCTGAAGATAATGGTGGAAGAAAATTAAATGCAGGCATCCGGAAATTTATGAAATTGAGATTATCTGTCAGAAGGCCCGCTGTCATACGGAAATCCGAAATGATCTTCTGTATGACGGCGGGTCTTGTCATTAGGAAAAATATATTATATAATGTGCAAAAATGCTGAGCTTCCCCTTCGGTTCAGAGTAATATTGCAAAATGCGGTTCCGTCAGGCTGCGCAGGAACAGGGAAGATCAGCCGGAAAATAATATCAGATAACAGAAAGGCAGAAAATCATGCGTTTTATTAACGAATTACATGAAGGAGACAGAATCAGCGGGATTTATCTCTGTAAACAGAAACAGTCGGCAGTGACGAAAAACGGGAAGCCTTATGACAGTATTATTCTCCAGGATAAAACAGGAGTGCTGGACGGAAAAATCTGGGATCCTAATTCTCTGGGAATTGATGAATTTGACGCGTTGGATTACATAGAGATCATGGGCGATGTGACCAGTTTTGCAGGCGCCATGCAGGTAAATATAAAAAGAGTCCGGAAAGCGGGAGAAGGGGAATACGATCCGGCGGATTATCTTCCTGTCAGTGAGAACAGCGCGGATGATATGTACCGTCAGCTTCTGGATGTGATAGGAACGATCCAAAATCCATATCTGTCCGCTCTCTTGAAGAAATTATTTGTGGAGGACCGGAATTTCCTGAAATCCTTCCAGGAACATTCCGCAGCCAAGACGGTTCATCATGGTTTCATCGGAGGCCTGATGGAACACACCTTAAGCGTTACGAGACTTTGTGAATATATGGCAGGAGCTTATCCGCTGCTGAAGAGAGATCTTCTGATCACAGCAGCTCTTCTTCATGATGTGGGAAAAACAAAAGAATTGTCCCCGTTCCCCTTAAATGATTATACAGATGAGGGACAGCTTCTGGGCCATATTGTTATCGGGGCCCAGATGATCCATGATCTGGCAAAAGAAATTCCGGATTTTCCGGAAACTCTGGAAAACCAACTTATCCACTGCATCCTTGCTCATCACGGAGAACTGGAATTCGGCTCGCCTAAGAAACCGGCTCTTGCAGAGGCAGTTGCTCTGAATCTTGCAGATAATACAGATGCGAGAATGGAAACACTGACAGAAATCTTTGCCGCAGATAAAGGCAAAAAGGAGTGGTTGGGATATAACAGACTTTTTGAATCTAATCTGAGAAGGACAGGAGACGTATAAGGCTCATGGAATATCGCAAAAACGACAGGATAACATTAAAGATCGTAGACTGCGGGACAGACGGTGAAGGCATCGGCAAGGCTGATGGCTTCACTGTTTTTGTAAAAGACGCAGTGATCGGGGACGTAGTTTCCGTAAAAATAATGAAAGCCAAGAAAAACTATGGATATGGAAAACTGGAGCAGATTCTGGAGCCGTCTCCATACAGGGTAAAGCCTCTGTGCCCTTCCGCGCGCCAATGCGGAGGCTGTCAGCTTCAGGAGATGTCTTATGACCAGCAGCTTGTATTCAAAGAAAAAAAGATCAGGGGGAACTTGGAACGTATCGGAGGTTTTACGGATATTCCTATGGAACCCATTATCGGAATGGATGATCCATGGCATTACCGGAACAAAGCCCAGTTTCCGGTAGGAAGAAATAAAGAAGGCAGGCTGGTGACAGGGTTTTATGCCGGCCGTACACATGTGATCATCGAAAACAGAGACTGTGCCATTGGGATTCCTCAGAATAAAGAAATTCTGGACAGGGTACTGTCTTACATGGAAAAATATCATGTAGAACCCTATAATGAGACGAACGGAAAAGGCCTTATAAGACACATTTTTATACGATGCGGATTTTATACCGGCGAACTGATGGTATGTCTGATCATAAACGGCGGTTCAATACCACATCAGAGGGAGCTGGTGGATTCTCTTACTGAAATTCCCGGAATGACCAGTATCTCTTTAAATATTAACCGAAAGAGGAGCAATGTGATCCTGGGAGAAGAGGTAAGAGTTCTATGGGGACAGAGTTATATTACGGACAAGATCGGGAATATTTCCTATCAGATATCTCCTTTGTCCTTCTTTCAGGTGAATCCCCGACAGACGGTGAAGCTTTATTCCAAAGCTCTGGAATATGCGGATCTTCACGGAGAGGAAACTGTCTGGGATCTTTACTGCGGCATTGGTACGATCTCGCTTTTTCTGGCGCAGAAGGCAAAGTTCGTCAGAGGGGTAGAGATTGTTCCTCAGGCTATCGAGGATGCCCGGAAGAACGCGGAACTGAACGGGATCACCAATGCAGAATTTTATGTGGGAAAGGCGGAGGAAGTGCTGCCGGAATACTATGCCCGGTATGAACAGGAACAGGGAGAGAAAGCACATGCGGATGTAATCGTGGTGGATCCCCCGCGGAAGGGCTGCGATCAGGCTCTTTTGGATACCATTGTGAAAATGCAGCCGGAGAGGATCGTCTATGTAAGCTGTGATTCAGCTACCCTGGCAAGAGATCTGAGATATCTCTGCGACAGGGGGTATGAATTAAAAAAGGTATGCGGAGCAGATATGTTTCCGCAGGGGGTGCATGTGGAGACGGTAGTACTTTTGTCCAAACTCAACACCAAGCAGCATATCGAAGTGGAGTTGAATCTGGATGAGCTGGATCTGACGGCGGCGGAGAGCAAGGCGACCTATGACGAGATCAAAGCCTATGTGTTGGAGAAGTATGGTTTGAAGGTGTCCAGCTTATATATCTCCCAGGTCAAACGGAAATGCGGTCTGGAGGTTGGGCAGAACTATAACTTGTCGAAAAAAGAAGATGCGAAAGTACCGCAGTGCCCGCCGGAGAAGGAAGCGGCGATTATGGAGGCATTGAAGCATTTTCAGATGATCTGATATTGAAACCATGGATGATTTGCCAACCGGCGATCAACTTCGCATCAAATTTCGATATATTTCAAATGCAAGCTAAAAAGACGCCACACCGTCCACTGAACGTCAGCGAATGATGTGGTGT
>ERZ1090866.592-NODE-595-length-13046-cov-8.726118_pt1 | contig 13046 bp, 14 predicted proteins | sample MGYA00478477_ERZ1090866 | MGnify/ENA primary metagenome ERZ1090866 (study PRJEB33644, sample SAMEA5815737) | chicken gut metagenome | biome: Chicken; feature: Gastrointestinal Tract; material: Caecum | place: Ireland | collected 2019-01-01 | study: A study of the... | reverse complement strand
TCCTGTGCGTCCATGTAGAGTTCCTTTACACTTAAGATTATGCACTCCATCGAGCGGAGCCATATTCGCTGCCGTGGCGGTATTTCTTGGCGTTCTTGCCTTTCAGATAGACGGCCAGGCGAAGTCCCGCACCGCAGCACAGACCTACCAGCAGGTCCAACGGGTGAAAACTGGGGATGATACGTCCCAGGGCATCCGGTAAAACTGCCATTAGGGACTGCATCTTCTCGGTCATGTCGGCTCCCGCCGCCATGCGCCAGGCCAGGCCCAGGTTGGTGGCATACAGACCCATCAGGATATAGGGCAAGTTCAGGATCACCAATCGCTTCGTGTTCTGATTCATCGGTCGCCGTGCTCCTGTTTTTTTTCCCTCACCTTGCCGGGCAGCTCTGCCACCTGCTGAATCAGGTTATGAAGCTGGGCAAGCACCGAGGGCTTTTTTCCTTTTTGCAGTACCGAAGCGGAATACTCCTGAAAGGCAGCGGTCAGGGCGTCGCTGTCCTGAGCCTTGAAAAAGACCATATATTTGGGCGGGATGGCTGACTTGTCTTTGGTGATGGCAAAGTCGATGCCGTACTTTTTCGCGTACCGCTCAAAGCCCCGGATGCCGGTTTTCTCGATCTCGATGTTGGTCACGCCCTTGTTCTGACCCACCAGCTTTTTGATGCTCTGTTTTCCTTTCGGGACGCTGTGCTTACGCAGATAAGCCAGTCCCGCCTTCACGATGGTCTGAACAGTCAGCTTGCTGGTGCTAATCACCAAGTTAATTGTTTTGTTCTCGATTTCTTCCTGCATATTCATCACCATCCCTTCCGGCCTGCAACAGGGCCGCGATCAGGAACCCGAACCAGGTGCCCGCCGCAAAGAGAGCCAGTCCCGTCCACATGGTTAGTCCAGGCGGACGCTCACTAAGCTGTCCTTGCCCGTCATCAGGATGACACTGTGACTTTCCAGGAACTCGGTCAGGTAGTACAAATCCTCCACCTGGAGCGATACCGTACTGCCGCCCGGGCCGACACGGAAAAAGACCATGGGGCCGGTCAGGTAGGATTCCTCGCCGATTTCCATGACCTGCACCGGATCATAGCTCATCATAATGGGGCGATCCTGGAAGCCGTAGAGCAGGTCTGCTTCATCAAAGCAGGGGAGATAATCAGGGGCATCCTCCAGCCGGATGACGGACAGGGGCATTTCAGGCCCTGCAACAGCCAGATAGGGCGGATTTTCCGTGGACTGCACAGGTGAGGACGGAACCTCCAGACAGTCTTTCAGCATCTTCTCAACGGAGCAGACCTTCTCGTAAATCTGGCGGTTCGTGATGGTAGGTGTGGTTTTCTTGGTTGCCATAGGCATTACCTCCAAATTTCTGTATTGTGTTTTGTGCGGCCAGCCAGTCAGCGTTCCTGGCTGCGCTGGCGCTTCTTTTGCCACTGTTCCAGTAGCTTCAAGATGGTTTCTTCCATCTGACGAGGGGTGTAGGACTTGGGGAAATATTTCCGCAGCACATCATTCTTGATGGTTACCTTGTCCATCTCGGCCTTCTTTTCCTCTCCCATGACGTCATAGATGGACTCATAACTGCACTGGCCCTCCTGACTCAACTTCTTGATTCGCTGGGCCTGGGATAGAGAGGGGGCGTTCTGGGTATCCTGCATGGCTTCAAAAAAATCCCGCTGTTCGTCAGCTGTCAGATAGGACAGCTCCACAGCGGGATTGAAAGATATCTTCTTTTGGTCCACCAGGTCCAGAAGTTCCGGGATCAGGTTGGTGAGACGAATATACCGATGAACCTGATTACGGCTATCACCTGCATCTTTGCCCACAATATCAAGGGATTGCAACTTCATCCCAACTTGGGATGAAGTTAAATCTGACCTAGCACCTTGATTTTTTATGGCTTCCAGCTTCATTTTGTAGGCAAAGGCTCGCTCGCTGGGCAGGATGCTCTCGCGTTGCAAATTGCTGTCTACCATCTGAATCACGGCCTGATCATCGTCCATGTTCCGCACGATTACTGGCAGGGTTTTCAGCCCGGCCAATTCGGCTGCATGCTGCCGCCGGTGGCCCGAAATAATCTCATAACCTCCTTCCTCCCGTGGCCGGACAACTAGCGGAGCTAACACACCAAACTGCGCCACACTCTCAACCGTCCGCTGCATTGCCTCATCGTCCAGTACCTTGAAGGGATGGTTTTTGAAGGGATGCAGGTCGCTGATGGAGATTTGCTGAATCTGCTCGCTCTGGCGGCTTTCCTCTGTGGAAAAGATGTCATCGTAGCTGGTCAAGCTGATGTTTGCGCCGCTTTTCGGCATTGTGCATCACCTCCTTCGTCAGGGCGCGATAGGCTTCCGCCACTTTCCCCTTGGGGTCATGGGCAAAGATACTCTTACCCTCGGCACTGGTTTCCGCTGCCCGCACTGAACGGGGTATCCCCTGATCAAAAACTTTGATTTTGCCGCCATATGCCTGCCGAACCAAAGCGTCGATCTCCTTTCCAAAGATGGTCCGGCTGTCGGTCATAGTCATAAGAATCCCTTCGATGCGTAATCGCGGGTTGATCTGCCTTCGCACTTTGCTGATGGTCTGCAAAAGCTGCTCCAAGCCCTTGGCGGGCAGATATTGTGCCTGTACGGGAATGAGAGCACTATCTGCTGTGGCCAGTGCGTTAATCGTCAGCATACCAAGGCTGGGGGTGCAGTCCAGCAGGATAAAGTCATAGGATCGCTTGTTGATTTCCAGCACCTGTTTCAGGACCTTTTCACGGCTCATGGCATTCACAAGGCCCACTTCCATCCCTGCCAGCTCAATGCTGGACGGGATCAGGTCAACCCCCTCTGCATGGTGGAGGATTCCTTCTCCCGGCTGGATGGGCTTATCCTCCAACACTTTGCCCATGAGGGTGGAAAGGGTCGTATCCAGTTCATCGGGCTTGGGCCAGCCCATGCTGATGGTAAGTGAACTTTGTGGGTCCACGTCCACCACCAACACCTTTTTGCCCTCCATCGCAAGGCCGACGCCCAGATTCTCGCAGGTCGTGGTCTTACCTGTACCTCCCTTCTGGTTGACCACGGCGATTACGGTTGCTTTCTGGCTCACGGGAACCACCTCCCTTCCTGAAATCAAGAAGCCCGAGACTTGAAGCCTCGGACTGGTTAATACTTAGCTGGTTTTGGATTCAGGTCATGCTGCACCCTGGATGCATAGTAGTTGTACATGGTTAATGGTGCGTTATACAGCGCAGCCAACAGGTATTGCCTCATATTCCGAACTTGGGTGGTGTTTTCCTTCATACACATAAGGACAAAGCGAATATGGTCGCTGTCCAGTTTCATCAGTTTGCCTTTGACCACCTCATAGGGCTTATCGTCCCCGGCAATGCGGATCATCTTTCGGTTACTGCATACCGTATCCACCAAAAGTTCTAACATCTCATTCAGCATATCCTCATCTTCAGGATTGCTTGTAATCAGAAAATCAAAGTTGAGTTGATTCAAAAAATAATTCTGATATCTCGCTCGAGAGTCATTCCCTTCGGATTCCATTCCGGCGTCTGCTCCTGAAAGGAAAGGATCAGTCTCGATTGAATCAGTATTGATTGGATTAGTATTAGTTCCTCGTGATTTTAACGACTCAAGAGCCGCGGTTTTCACGGCTCCAGAATCGTGATTTTCACGACTCTGGATTCGTGATTCTGACGGGTCAGAGATAAAGTTTTTCACATAGATCAGACTGGGTTTTCCAAGGCCTCGGCGCTTCCGTTCAATCAGCCCGCAGCTTTCCAGTTCCTTCATCAGCTTAGTTGCTTTGTTGTCTGCGCAACAGAGGGCTTCCATAATTTCATCTGCTGTAAAAATGATGTACACCCGACCGGCACAGTCCAGCCACCCGTTCCGGGCTGAGAGGCTCATCCGGTCCAGCAGAAGGCCATAGAGGACCTTTGCCTCACAGGAAATGGCGCAAATCCGAGGGTCCGTAAAGAGAGCCTTTGGAATCCGATAGAAGGAAAAAAGATCGGCCTGGCCGCCGTAAAAGTAATCGAACATAACGGACCTCCTTTACAAAAAAGCGCACACCGATTGACCAGTGTGCGCTAAAACCAATATGAAGGCTTATGAGATGTCAGTTTCCCTGTTGCACTGTTCTGCATATTGGCAAAGCAGGCTCAGGTGTTTGGGAGATTTGCGGACAATTTTGGTGGCTTCATCATCGGCAAGAAACTCCAAAAGAGTAAGTTTTGAGATAAGTAGCTTGCCCTGGATGATGAACCCTGTTATGGCCTTGTTGCGGCACCAGCGGTAGATGGTCTGCGATTGATAGCCGGTCAATTCGCAGACCTCAGCAGTTGTCATCAGGTCCTGGTAATCGGCAGCAGCGGTTTCCCATGCTGTGAGTAGGCCGGTTTTTTCCTGGTCCGTAAACTGGAAGATCCTCACAGGGCCAGGAGCCTGGCCGCGACTGATATGCTGTTTGGGTTTGCCGCTGTTGCCTATGTAGTAGCCCTTGGGGGCACGGTATTTTTCCGGGTCAAGTTCCCGGTCGATCAGATAGGCCAAAACGTCTTTTATCTCAATTTTGTACTTCCGGGTCTTTTTGCCGGAGTCCACGCATTTCACAAGGCCGGAGTCCAATAGGTACTTGGCGTGGCGCTTGCTGATGTGACAAATGCGGTAAAATTGATCCTTGGTGATTGTTGCAGGGAGGGCGTCCAGCTGCTGTGCGATATGAGGTAGACGATCCATACGATACCATCCTTTTCTATTCTGATTTTGTCAGCAGCAGAAACAGAGAAGGGTGGGGGTTAAAGAGTGAGATGGTCTTTCCTATATCTTTCCAAACGGCCCAAAATCTCTCAAAAATCTTTCCGATGGGCTGTTTTAAGGAACTTTTTTAGGATGGGTTCAAATCCGCATCCTGACTGGATATTTGAGAATTTGACCTCTTTTTCATCGTAAACAGGACGGTTTTCATCTTCCGGTTTCGTATGGTATCTTCTGTGAGGTCCCCTCAAATACCGTGAAACCGTAAAAACCTCGAAATGCGATAGGCCGGGAGACCGGTGCCAGGGTTCGACTCCCTGATGCTCCGCCAAATCGAATGGACAGATGAATTTTATTCGTCTGTCCATTCTTTTTTGCCGAAACATCGCCCGTCCACCCTGTCTTGTGGGCGTCTGGCATCATGCTGACGCATTGCCATAGCCCAGCCCCTCCAGCATCGCCTGTGCAGACGAGAGCTTGGAAGCGTAATCGAGGTGGGCATAAATATTGGCGGTGGTGGAGAAATCGCTGTGATCCAGCCATTCCTGAATCTGCTTCATGGGAACGCCGTTTGCCAGAAGAAGGCTGGCGCAGCTATGACGCAGATCGTGGAAGCGGATAGGACGCAGACCGTTTTTCTCCAACAACTTCGGGAACTGCTCGGAAACGTAGTTGGGACGGATGATGTTCCCGATCTCGTCCACACACAGATAGCCCAGATAATCCCGGTTGTAGCTTTTACCGCACAGGCGGCGGTAGGTTTCCTGCTGACCTTTCAGCATCAGCAGGCGGTCACGGATGGGCGGCACAAGAGGCAGCGTCCGCAGGCTGGACTTGGTTTTTGCACGGTCTGCCTGCACCAGAACCTTTTTGCCGTCGATGGATGCCTGCGTGACGATGTGCTTGACCTCCAGCGTGTTGGCTTCAAAGTCGATGGCATCCCATTTCAGACCCAGCACCTCGCTGCGGCGCAGACCGTAGAAGGATGCCAAGCTGGAGCTTGCGTGCCGCAAGAATATCGACTTCATCTGGCTTCTTCAAGGAGAAAAGGTGCCGGACTATTCTTCGTTTGCCTGGTTCCGGAGTGGCAAATCAAAGGATGCGGTCGAGGACTTGTTCTACCAGTTTGTAAAACGGCCTGCCGAGTTGGAAGAAACGGAATATGAGGAAGTGTTCATCGACGGCACAAAAATCGAGAGCATGGCGAACAGGTATACCTTTGTCTGGAAAACAGGTGTCGAAAAGAACCTTGCCAAGCTAAAAGAAAAAGCAAAGGAAGTTTTCAATGAGTAAACGCTTCCTGATGCGGGGAAAGACCAACATTTCAACAGAACTCTTTCTTCTCTGTCTCGCCTTTGATCTCCAGAAGTTCTTTTCCAAATTGCAACGCGGAAAGCGAAACTCTCATCTTTTTCCACTCAAAAAAGAGTAGCGTTTTTCGGAACTGAAAATGTAAAAAGCTGAGCACCTGTTTTCTACACGGATGCTCAGCTTTGCTGTACTTGTTTTTTGAAATCTGCCTTTGAGTTTTCAACATTCTGCCCGATTTGTACGATGAATGCGGCGTTTTTCAACATTTTGAGCGGGGCTATTTTGCAACAGCCCCTTGTCGTTGCAGGGGGCATTATTCCGGAAGACAGTCGTCGCCGTAGGTCTCGATGTAACGGAAGAACAGATACTCGCACACCATCAGCAGCTGCACGCGGGAGCGCACCTGGATGCCGGTACACTCAAAGTCGGTGGCGGCGACATAGAGGTTTTCGTCCGACATACTGCTGAGGGTGTTGCTGCCCAGGCTGGTAAAAGAGATCAGCGCAGCGCCCCGGCTCTTGGCAACGGTGGCGGCGGCGATGATCAGGCTGGTCTCGCCGGAGATGGAAAGCGCGAGCACCAGGTCATCGGCGGTGAGCTGCCGGGCGCTGATATTCATCAGCGAGCTGTCATCGTAGCAGAACGCGGCTTTGCCGATGGTCTGCAGCCGCTTGGCAAGCTCGGTGCCCGGCATCCGGCTGCTGCCCGCGGCATACAGCTCGATGCGGCGGCTGCGGTGGATGAGCTCCACGATGCGGTCCACGGTCTCGTCCGGCACCATCTCGATGGTCTTCTGGATATCCCGGAAAAAGTCTGTGGGGCGGGCGGCCCGCGGTTTTTCTTCCGGCTCGAACAGGTCCATGCGCAGGGATGCTTTAAAATCAGAATAGCCGCTGAACCCCAGCTTTTTGCAGAACCGCACAACCGAAGCCGGAGAAATGAACAGCCGGTCTGCCAGCTCGGTCACTTTAAGGTTGGCGATCTCGGTGTGGTTGCGGATGCAGTAGGAAAGGATCTCGTTGTCGTTTTTGTTCAGCTGCGGAGTGTGCTCCGCAATGCGGGTAAAGAAATCCATGATCTCCTCCGGTGATCGTTTTTTTGAAAAGCAGATGATCGTGAAAAAATTTTCAATTTCTGAAATTGTTTCAACTTGGGTATATTGATTCAAAACTTTTAAAATGTCTTTAAAAAAATGTTCATATCGGTTATATTATAGTCACTCTCTGAAGCGCGCGCAAGGGTAAAAATAAGAAACACGATTGCTAACCAAATGTGAGGTTTCAAAAATGGAAGGTTTTAAAGTTGTCATTGTTGGCGGTGGCTCCAGTCACACTCCCGGCATTATCCAGAGCCTGATTGCAAATCTTGATCGTTTCCCGCTGAAGAAACTGGTGCTGTATGATATTGATCCGGATCGTCTGGAGCTGGTGGATACCCTGTGCGGTTCGCTGATCAAAAAGCTGGATCCTGCATGCGTGTATTTTACCACTACGGATCCGGAAAAGGCATTTACCGACATTGACTTTGCCTTTGCCCAGATCCGTCAGGGCGGCATGGAAATGCGCGAAAAGGACGAAAAGATCTCGCTGGAGTTCGGCGTTGTGGGCCAGGAGACCTGCGGCCCCGGCGGTATGGCTTACGGCCTGCGCTCCATCCCTGCAGTGTTCAAGGTGATCGACGATGTGCGCAAGTACGCACCGGAAGCCTGGATCATCAACTATTCCAACCCTGCAGCCATCGTGGCTGAGGCTACCCGCCGCCAGTACAACAACTACAAGATCCTGAACATCTGCGATATGCCCGTGGCGATCATGCTTTCGTTTGCAAAGATGCTGGGCATGGAAAAGTATAACGACATGGATCCGGTCTACTTTGGCCTGAACCACTTTGGCTGGTGGACGCATCTGTACGACAAGAGCGGTGTGGACCGGATGCCGGAACTGAAGGAAAAGATCATGAAGTTCGGTCTGGCAGCATCCCACGACAAGCACCACTCGGATCCGTCCTGGCGTCACACCTGGGAGAACTTCAAGGAGATCCTGACCGACTTCCCGGAGTATCTGCCCAACACCTACCTGCAGTACTACCTGTATGCAAAGGAAAGCGCCGAGGATATGGACCCCAACTATACCCGCGCCAACATGGTCATGGACGGCCGCGAGAAGGATATGATCGAGCAGGCGCGTCTGATCCGCGAGAGCGGCGGCAAGATGGAAGCAAACCTGAACCTGTTCAATGCTTTTGGCGATTTTATCGTGGATGTGGCATGCTCCATCGCGTACAACAACGCTGACCGCTATCTGGTCATCGTGGAGAACCAGGGCTGCATCCCGCAGATGCCGTATGATGCTATGGTAGAGGTGCCCTGCTACCTGCGTAAGTGGGGTCCGGAGCCTGTTACCATCGGCAAGATCCCGCAGTTCCAGTTGGGCATGATGATGCAGCAGGTCTCCTCGGAAAAGCTGATCGTGGATGCTTACTTCGAGCATTCGTATCAGAAAGCGCTGGAAGCGTTTACGATGAATAAGACTGTCCCCTCTGCGAAGGTGGCGCGCAAGATCCTGGATAAGATGATCGAAGCAAACAAGGGCTACTGGCCTGAACTGAACTGAGACCCTCAGGAGGTAAATCATGGAGAAGAAAATGTCCTTTTCCCAGCTCCAAAAGCTGGGAAAAGTGCTGATGACACCTGTCATGATCCTGCCCATCGCGGGCATTCTGGTGGGCATCGGCTCCGCATTCACCACGAAGAATATTGTGGCACTGTGGCCGGTGCTGGGCAATACATACGTCCGGCTGTTCTTTAATCTGCTCAAGGCGATGGGCAACACGATCAACTCCTATCTGCCCATCATTTTTGCGGTTTCCGTTGCTATTGGCTATGCGGAAAAAGAAAAAGGCATTGCAGCGCTGTCCAGTGTGATCGGCTTCCTCGCCATGAACAATGTCATGAACATTCTGCTGACCAGCCTGGGCATTCTGGATCCCTCTGCCATGAAAACCGGTCAGTCCATGGTCATGGGCATTGCCTCTCTGGATACCGGCGTGTTCGGCGGCATTCTGGTGGGTCTTTTGGTCGCAAAACTCCACAATAAGTACTATAACATCCAGCTCCCACCGGTGCTTGGCATCTTCTCTGGCACAAAGTTTGTGCCCATGATCTCTCTGCTGGCCTGCTCCGCGCTGGGTCTGGTTATGTCTGTGGTCTGGCCCTTTGTACAGACGGCGCTGGGTGTCATGGGTGAGATCATTTACGACACCGGCATGGCTGGCAGTGTGATCTACGGTCTGACAGAGCGTGCTCTGCTGCCCTTCGGTCTGCACCACTTTATCTACACCCCGTTCTTCTTCACCAATCTCGGCGGCTCCATGGTCATCGACGGCACGCTGTATGAGGGCGCAGTGAACATCTACAACGCAATGCTGGCTTCGCCGGATGCCATGTTCGATGTGAACATCACCCGCTTTATCATGAACGGCAAGGTCATTTTTGCCATGTTTGGTCTGCCCGGCGCAGCACTGGCAATGTATCACACGGCAAAACCGGAGCGCAAGCCCCAGGTCAAGGCTCTGCTGATTGCAGCCATTATCCCTTCGATCTTTACCGGTATCACGGAGCCCATCGAGTACAGCTTCCTGTTTGCAGCTCCCCTGCTGTTCGTGGTACACGCAGGCTATGCCGGTCTGACTTACCTGCTGACCTACATCTGCAAGGTGAACATCCCCGGCCCCAGCTCCTTCGGCGGCCCCTTCCTGAGCACCATTTTCAATGGTATCATGCAGGCCGACAAGGGCTCCAACTGGATCTGGGTGTTCATCATCGGTATTCCCTTCTTCTTCCTGTATTACTTCACGTTCCGCTTTATGATCACCAAGTTCAACTACAAGACACCCGGCCGTGAAGATGAAGGTCAGGAAGTGAAAAAACTGGATAAAAAGGTCAGCGACGAGATGCTGGCTACCATCATCGAAGGTCTGGGCGGCGCAGATAACATCCTGCATGTGGACGCCTGCTTCACCCGTCTGCGTGTCAAGGTCAAGGATAAGGCGCTTGTCATGCCGGACGCTGACTGGAAACAGAAGACCGGTGCCAACGGTGTCGTGCAGGTCGCCGACGGCGTACAGGTCATCTACGGTGCCAAGGCAGATATCTACAAAAATAACCTCAAGAGCGCGCTGAACATGGATTGATCCAGCCGTGTCCGCGGTCTGAACACAAACAGGAGCTGTTGCAAAATAGCCCCAATGAAAAAATGAGATAGACTTCCCCCAAAGGGGTTGCCTATCTCATTTTTTGTTGTAAACTGAGGTTGTGAAAAAACAGATATAACAAGAACAGTATACAGGAAAGGGCGGCATATCCCTAAAAAGGGCAACCTTACCACGCCCCTCGTAAATCCATTTTTTCAAAAGGAAAACGACGGCTTGAAATTCAATATTTCAAAACCGCCGTTTCGCGCCGCAAGGCCGAACAAAAACGGTCTTGTTGTGTTCGCCAGCGCAGCTATTATCAAAAGAATAGAGCCGATAAACCGTTGACCTCTTGGCTACGGGTTATCGGCTCTGCGTCTATGCGTCTGGCTCTTTGATAACTGTCGTATTTAATTTTGTCACGTTAATCAGCGTTATTTTTCTGCATTTTGGGCAGAACAAAGGAAATCTTTTCAATTTGGTATCTGCTCTAATCTGTACCCTTGTTTTATTACCGCAGACAGGGCAACGTATAAAATCTGTCTTTTGCATAATTTTCTGGTACTCTTTCCTTTTTCAAAGGCAATAAATCGTTAAAGGTTCAACTCTGGGCGTCTGATTTCTGCATGAACTCCAGATAAAGAGTATATAGCACCGCACAGACCGGAACGCTGAAAAGCATCCCCAAGACACCAAATGCCCCACCTCCAATTGTGACAGCCATCAGCACAAGCAGTCCGGGTAGTCCGACCGATTTACCAACAACTTTTGGGTAAATCAGATTGCCCTCTACCTGCTGTAGAATCAGCAGATAAACAATAAACCATACCGCTTTGATAGGTTCAGCCAACAGGATCAGAAATGCGCCAAGGCCGCCGCCGAGCCATGCGCCAAAGATCGGCACGAATGCTGTAACAGCAACAAATGCGGAAACTGCACCGGCGTAGGGAATCCCCAGAATTATCATTCCCAAGAAGCAGAGAACTCCTATAATGACAGCCTCGGTAAGCTGTCCGCTGACAAAGTTGGTAAAGGTTTGATTCGTCAGCGAAGCAATGCTCAGAAGTCGCTTTGCCCTTGTTTGTGGAAGCACCGTTGTGATCAGCTTTTTTAAGTGGGCTGCAACCACTTCTTTTTTTGCCAGCAGATACAAAGCAAAAACAAACGCCAAAAGCACATCGACCAAGCCGGAAAGGATGGAGGTAGCCGCACCCCATGTTACTGTAATGATTCCGCTGCCTTCATCGTTGATAAAGGTCGTAATTTTCTCAATCAGCAGATCGGAGTCAATTGCATATTCTGGCAAAACGATGTTGTACTTTGCTGCAAAGTGAACAGTATCTGCCCACCAGCACCCAATTTCATCAACATAGATTGGAATGTTCTGAATAAACTCGTCGCCGGATTCCCGCAGACTCGGAATCATCATGAACACTACCGCAAACAAAATCCCAAACACAAAAACGGCACTTAAGGACAGCTAAAGATTACAGCCAACCAAAAAGCCACGCCATTGGAAAAGCAATCACAACGGTGCTGATACAGACACCGAGGAGAACGAATAGCGGCATCCCAATAAAGATAAAGAAGGAACCAAGCAGCGGACGATGCCAGATAAATTTTTCTGCTTTCAAATCAAACTTTACAAAAAAAGCGCACATCGGCTGACCAATGTGCGCTAAAAACTGTATGAAGAATTATCAAACGGGAGGTTCCTTGCTGCATTCATTTCTGTACTGACAGAGCAGATTCAGATGTTTCGGAGACTTGCGGACGATATTGATGGCTTTATCTCCTGCAAGGAATTCCAGAAGGGTAAGTTTAGAGATAAGCAGTTTGCCCTGGATGATGAATCCTGTTATGGCCTTACTGTGGTACCAGCGATAAACGGTTTGTGTCTGATATCCGGTTAATTCACAGACCTCGGCGGTTGTCATAAGGTCCTTGTAATCGGCAGCAGCAGCTTCCCATACTGTAAGCAGGCCGGACTTCTCCTGGTCTGTAAAATGGAAGATCACGACAGAGTCAGGTGCCTGGCCGCGGCGGATGTGCCGCTTGAGATTGCCGCCATTGGCTATGTAGTAGCCCTCGGGGGCACGGTATTTTTCAGGGTTAAGTTCACGGTCGATCAGGTAGGCCCAAACATCCTTTGTTTCAATTTTGTATTTGCGTGTCTTTTTGCCGGAGTCTACACATTTCACAAGGCCGGAGTCCAATAGGTACTGGGCATGGCGTTTGCTGATGTGGCAGATGCGATAGAATTGATCCTTGGTGATTGTTGCAGGGAGGGTGTCCAGCTGCTGCGCGATATGAGGCAGACGATCCATACGATACCATCCTTTTCTATTCTGATTTTGTCAGCAGCAGAAACAGAGAAGGGTGGGGGTTAAAGAGTGAGATGGTCTTTCCTATATCTTTCCAAACGGCCCAAAATCTCTCGAAAATCTTTCCGATGGGCTGTTTTAAGGTCTTTGGGGAATGGGTTCAAATCCGTATACCCTGACTGGATTTTTTAGAATTCGGCCTCCTTTTCATCGTAAACAGGACGGTTTTCATCTTCCGGCTTCGTATGGTATCTTCTGTGAGGTTCCCTCAAATACCGTGAAACCGTAAAAACTTGAAATCCGGGCCGCTGGAAGTTCGCACCTGAGTAGCCGTCGTCGGTGTACCAGCGCAGATTGGTAAAGCCGTTCTGCTTGGCGTAGGCTTCCAAAATCCGTTTCTGGTTGGAAATGGAATTGCTCTCGCCTTGCAATTCGTCCTCATGGGACAATCTCGGATAAAGGG
>ERZ1090866.589-NODE-592-length-13070-cov-19.496735_pt1 | contig 13070 bp, 28 predicted proteins | sample MGYA00478477_ERZ1090866 | MGnify/ENA primary metagenome ERZ1090866 (study PRJEB33644, sample SAMEA5815737) | chicken gut metagenome | biome: Chicken; feature: Gastrointestinal Tract; material: Caecum | place: Ireland | collected 2019-01-01 | study: A study of the... | reverse complement strand
TTTGTCCATGTTTTGATACATATTTCTATGTTTTCGATTACTTAACGGTTAGTCCCCGTACTTCCAAAACCGCCGTTCCCACGCTCCGATTCTTTAAAGTAGTCCACAAGCGTAAACTCCGTATAAGCACACGGCAGAATGACCATCTGGATGATTTTGTCGCCACGGAAAACCTGATAACCAGTGTCGCCTAAGTTGTAGAGTTTTACTCTGATACTTCCAGAATATCCACTGTCTATTGTCCCTGTTCCAATCAGGTCATGTTTTACATTTAGTCCAGACTTTGATTTCAAAATGCCAACATATCCTTCCGGGATTTCTACATGCACTCCGGTATCAATCACAACTGAACCGCGTGCCGGAACCGTAGCGCATATAGGGCTTCTCAAATCCGATCCGGCATCTGTTTTGTGTGCGAACTCCGGCATGAATGCTCCGTTGTCAAGAATAATATTCATATCAATTTTCCTCGCTTTCTAGTCTTCTTATCAAGAGAACGGAAGTGTATCTTCCAATCCTTCCGGTATCTGCATAAAACCGTCCGAGTCAACGTTTGATGCTCTCTTCGGCGCATCGTATAATGCCCCTGGATTCTCGTTTGCGCTCTTACTTTCTGCAAATTCATGCTCTTCTACCACCACATCTGTTGTGTAGACTTTCTTCCCGTCTCTGTTTGTGTAGCTTCCAGTCTGAATACGTCCAACAACGACCATTTTCATGCCCTGGTGCAGATAGTTTTCAGCAAACTGCGCTTGCTTTCCGAACGCCACGCATGAGATAAAATCTGCTGTCTGTTCCCCGTCTCTTTTAAACTTCCGATCTACCGCCAGTGTGTATCTGGAAACTGCCATTGGCTTTTCACCTTGTGTGTATCTGGTATCAGGGTCTTTGGTGAGCCGTCCCATGAGTATTACCTTATTAATAAGTCATCTCTCCTTTCTTTTCTTCCCACATTTTTCTAAACCGTTCTCCCGCTGCCTCTCTTTGTTCATCCGAAACTTTTCTTGGAGGACTTACTTTTATGTAATTTATCGGGATATGAAAGAAAGCCGATCCATCTGAATTTTCTGCCATAACCTTTACTTCATCTGGCCTTTCTTCTGCGTATCTCATCAATTTGCTTTTCAGTGCCGTTCCAGACGGAACGGTAATTCCGGCGTAATCATTACCTTTAATCCACTCAATGCAAAATTCATTCATCTTTCTCCATCTCCTCCAATGCTTTCTCCGCTTCTTCATGGGTAAGGAACACTGTTTTTCCCCATTCGGAAACAAGTACGTCTGTTGCTTTTTGACACCAGTCTGTTGGGTCTGTATCAAATTCTGCTATAGGTTCTCTATATGGAAATATATCTTCGCCGGCAGCTAGACAAATCCACATCCTCCCGTCTGCGTCGATTGTAATTGCACAGTTCACGTATTTCGCTATTTCATAATCGTAAATGTAATAAACGTATCCGCCCAAACTTGAATACACCTGCGTTGACGGCAAAACCACCAATCTTCCCTCTTCCTCGGCGGTTTCGTATTCTGCCAGCTTCTTTACGCAATCATTTTTCCAATCATTAGGCTTATCGCACCTACTACACTCGCACTCCCACCTGTTCGGATTCCCTATCTGCCGGTCAACCTTACAAGCGTTACATGGATTCTTGTTTGATAACCGTTCTGTCATTCGCTCCACCTCCCGTATAAGTCATATACCGCCCGCATTTCGGGCATTTCTTGAAATAGTCCATTATTCATTCCTCAATATCACTCTTTTCAGTTCTCTGTCTTTTATGACATAACACTTATTTTCGTCAACAAATCTATTAGGAATAATTTTCGTATTTGGCGGAAGTTGTTCTCCCGATTTTTCCAGTTCGCTTATAATGTTGGGGTGACACACAATAACAATCGTTAAATCAAGCATCATATCGTCAAGCTTCTTTTTAAATTCTTCTGCGTTCAAAGCGCGAACCTCCTTTCCTCCAACTTCTTAATCTGCTTTTTCAGACTGGCGATTTCCTGCTGGCGCATTTCTTCGGCCTTTACGATTGCAGAATTTTTATCCCAAAACAATTCCTCATAAGGAATATAAAAATCTGTGATATACTGACTATTTTTACCTACAAAAAATACATATTCTTTATCATCGTATGTAGCACCAGGAATTTGTTGCGCTTCAATAATCCCATCCGTCAGCGCATATTTTGTAATCCAGACTTTCATAAGCTACTCCTTAATCTAAACTCCATTCCGGCGTTTCTTCCGGTTCAATATCGTCCTCATATTCACTTTCCGTATCAATCTCAATTTCAACAAATCCACGTTTCAAAGTCATAAGGAATATATCAAACTGACTCAAATTCCGCAGAGAATTAATGTCGCAGAAAGTATTCATTTCATAAGAGATATTCCAGTTTCTATCGGTTTTATCACGATACAGCCGAAACTCTTTGCTCAACTCTTCGTCTGCTTCACACCAGAATTTCGCTCTGCACCATTCAGATGAAGCAAACCACCTATCCTCATGCTCTACTTCCATATTTGCAGTAACGTGTTCATAATACGGTTCGCTGTCGTCACAACATGCTTCAAGTCCAGTTGTGTCGATATCATGTGCCACATACTTACAATATTTCTGGAAGATAGTGGACAGTTTAATAACCTTTTCTCCCGGCTCTACCATAAGTGCCTTAAAGTTCTCTAAAATCTCCTTGTTGTCTGCAAGTGACGTCTGATTGATAATCTCTGTCAAAATACTGTCCAGTTTCACTATGTACTGGTTAAAGTCGTGTCGCTCGATTACCGGAACAATCACTTCTTCTACCTTTTCATCAATCATTTTCTTTCCTGCGCCGCTCCACGAAAACAAATCATCCAGAGACTTCTTAATTGCACTTTCTACGCTGCCCTTTACAATCTGTTCAACCGTTCCGTCATTCAATTTCTCCATGACTGCGTTCTGTATTCTTTCTTCTAAATTCATTTCGCTCTCTCCTTAATCCATGCCGTCATACAAACTTTCCGACAATTCCACTTGCCTATCATCAAGTTCCCGGATTGCCTTAATAATCTTCATCTTTGTTTCTTTGCATGGGAAATATCCATACTTTGCATACCGTAACATTCTTTCAAATGTACTCATTGGATACGGAATTCTATTATCCGTGACAAGTCTTTTTAAATGCAAATGTTCAAAGAACTTATCATCGTGCATAACTCTGTATTCGATATGCGTTTCTGGTTTCTTTTCTGGCTCAACAGGCTCAATTCCAAACGGATCATATTCTATTTCTGCTCCTGTTTCATCCTCGACCTCTGCTTTATAATAAGCAAATTTGACTACTGTAAAATCGAATTGATTTAGTATTTCCTCTGCCGTTCCAAAAATCTTACAGCATAATTCAACCGTAATGCCTGTTCTTTTATGCTTATATGCCTTCACATTGTCATTTTCATAATAGAAACTGTATTCTTCCTCTCGTTTATCATCACCCTCATATCCAGGTGTCATTGAGTCGAAATACTGAACAGCGTCATCATAATCTGCTTGGCTTTTAAAGAAAATATCCAAATCCTTTACTTTCTCTTTATTGAAAATATTTTTGAAACAACCTCCGCAGATAAATCCATGATGCCCAATCATAAACTCATCAAGCCAATTCAGCATCCAGAAGTTATCTCTATCCTGCGTAATAATCAACTTCATCCCTCCCTAAAACGGATATTTGCTCAACTCAACTTCAAGTCCGGCGTGTGCCACATCAACCCTTACCCACTTTCCGGCAACCGATTGAACCTCTTTCTGCATGGTTTCCGGGTCTGCATTTTCGCTGGACAGGTGGCAGAGAATGATGTTCCGTAAGTCTGGTGTTTTATTTGCCAAAATTATGTCTCGAACCGTAGATACGCTAGAATGCCCCTTAAGTGCATGGACATAATTTGCAGAACTGCTGTCCATTAAATCATCCATATGGTTGCATTCCAGCAACATATAGTTGATTCTTTGGTTCTTAAACGTGTACGGTATGTACTCAAAATCGGTGGCATACAGAAGTGTTTCATCACCATTCTTTACCAGATACCCGAAGTTTGGGCATGGTATCAATGCTCCTGTTTCCTTATCTCTGGTAGTATGCGGAAGATAAAATGGTATAACCGTCCATGAGCCTATCCTTTTCGGTATTCGCTCTGGTAAGCCGATCATCTTTTCTCCGCTGATGATTTCAAAATGCTCTGCGGTTTCATCGTTGGTATAAATTGGAATTCCATAATGCAAGCAGTCCTTGCATGACCGCAGGTGATCTAAATGAGCATGGGAAGCAATGCACCCAACTACTTTTGAAGTCTGATAATCTATCATCTTCATGGTTTCTGACCACTTCACACCGCACTCTATCAGCAGGATTTCGCCACTTTCCGCAACCAAAGCATATGAATTCCCTTTTGAGCCTGTTCCGGCGCAACGGAACTCCATATCATCACCTGCCTTTCATTTAAAAATTACAATCATACTCGGAAACGGCGCGCTGTTTTTGGAACTTCCAAATTTCAAACGTCCTTTAAGGAACCTTACTTCTGCCTTTTTGTAAATGTACTCATGAAACCATATTGTATCCGTTCTCGCTGGTATAAGCATAACGGCAATTCCTTCGCCAACTCTTCCATGAAGATAACAACGCTTTACCCACGAACCAATCTCTCTCCCGTAAGGCGGATTGCAGAAAACACGTTCGCCTTCCCAACATTTTGATAAACCGTCTTGTTCTTTTGTATAATACTTTTCGCATTTATGATTGTGTTTATCTGCACATGGATCCAAAGTAAAATGAAACTCACTGTCCAACTCATCAAATAACCACTGTGGTGTTTCCCAATCATCTGACTTGCTACTAAACATCAAATCTGTATTCAAGCTATATCATCTCCTTTTTACCAAAAACCTACGAATCCATTCATCTTTTTCTTGAAGCTCCATATCTTTACGGTCTATATCTTGTTTAAGCCTGTCAATGTCTATCCGTTGCTTAATCAGTTGAGAACTAAGCTCCCGGATTTCTTTCCTACACTTTGCTCTTTCCTTATCAAAGGCAAGGTCTTTGGCTGACTTAGTTTTTTTCATCGCTTTACCTTTTCAACATCATCACGATACGGAAACTCTTTTCGCATATTGCGTACCGCCCTGTCTTCCTCGTCTTCATCTCCAAAGTTAAAGAACACTCTCCAGTCTTTATAGGCTAATGTTGGAATTGAAATCAAAACATCACGCAACTATTCCACCTCCCGTATATCATGCAGACGGCTTAACAGAACCTTTTCTATTTTCCCATCATATTCCAATAACGCATATGTGCAAAACAAACCGCTCACAAAATCAACTATTTTATACTCCCGTGTGTTAAATTCACATTGTTTACAATCTGGCATTTGAGAAACATTACCGCTGTATGATTCCCATGTGTCAACACACATTCTACAATGAGACGCAGTTGGATAAACTTTGCATATCTTCATTCAGTTTCAACCTCCAAGCAAACATCTGTAACAAGCCCGTCACCCCATCCATCAAGTTTTGCAGACGTAATATATCCAATATACTCTCCATTAACCTTTACAGATAAAATCCTCTCTTTCCCAGAAGCACCGCGTTTGTTTTCCTCTTTATCTAAGAGTTTGATTAAATCTGATACTGTCACGTTTCCCATCTCATTCCTCCACCGGCTGTTTCAGCCAATCTCCGATAATTGCTTCTGCGTACGCTTTTACACAAAGAAAATTACTGTCCGTGTCGCACCTATGAGTTTCTGGGTCATAGTATTCGCAAACGTTGCAGGCGCTAAATTCTGTAAGAAACTTCGCCAGTTCTTCATCCGTCATATTTCTAATCCGTTGCGCATTACTCTGCTTCCTCTGCCCTTTAATAAACTCCCGAACAAGGTGATAATCCTTATCCATCGTAGACAGGTGTTCTTTAGCATCTTTCTTCTGATAGACAATGACTGTATCACCGTCTTTTTGCGCCCTCAGAACCTCATAAGGATTCTTGCTTGTCGCTACAATCATGTAGCCTTTGGTTTCGAGAAAATCCTCAAATTCCTGTAATTTGCTGATATGTAAAATGTTCCTTGTTGCCATTACTTATCACCTCTTCAATCGGCGCTGATTTCACCATCCAATGGAAACCGAAACACAATGTTCATCGGCTCAATCATAACATTATCTTCATGATCCACAACCGTAATAAATCCGCTTCTCATATTCTTTAACTGCTCCGCAAAACCCACTGGAACTTCCACATTTTTCATGATGAACGGCGCTCCGGTGTATGCTTCGTGAAGCATCTGCATAGCTTTTTCAGCTTTCTCTGGTGTGGAATATTCTGCCATCAAGATGATGGTGTCTTCGCCGCCAAAAAAATCCCATGCAACAATTTTATTCGGCTCTATCATCGACTGAGAAATCACCACTTTTTCATATGGAATATCGGTCATAACTGGCATTCCTTTTTGACTAATTACCCTCACTCTTCTCCCTCTCTTTCTTGCTATCGATGAACTTCTGTGCCATAGCTGCTACTTGGATTGCTTCGCAGGCGAGGTTTAATGAACGTTTTAAAACCGCCTCACAAAATGGTATGCCTCCGATGTTCAGCTTTACTGACCGCCACATTTCTTTAAATTCAAAGCGCACTTCATTAAGTTCATGCTCTGCTTCTTCGATTTCCTCAAAAATCACCGCCGCACCCTCATGGTCTGACCGGAACATCGGGAATTTCTGGTTTGCGGATTCCAGTTCTTTCTGGACTAATTTTTCTACGTCTGATTCAACTGCGTTCAATTCTATTCCTCCTCATACGGACAATCTGGCAGTGTGCCGCTTAAGATAGCGTTTCCACATGTAATTCTCCCTAAATCCTCATATTCACTTGCAATAAATACAAGTACATCAAATCCGCATTTCTTCAAATCTTCCTCGATATGCCGATATGGATACATTGTCGTATAATCCCCATCTGTTTTAATCCCGTTTTCTAACGCTGCATGAGTCTTGTGCATAGGTGTGAGTTTTACTACAAATTTATCTGGGTCAAACAAATCTCTAAGTTTTTCAGCGTTCACTTCATATCCAGCCACCGCAAAATTCAAAGTGATTTTTCTGCCCTTTGGCATTTCCAGTGTTCTACCAATCTCTGCTATTTCCTCAATGCTCAACGAACTTCCGCTGAACATATTATCTCTTTCTTTATCAGAAGTAGAATTAATAGAAAACTGTAATCCTGCATCTCCATTAAAAATATTGTTTTTAATGTCCATCCAGTTCTCCAGACACTCTTTCAGCTTTTTATTTGATTTTGGCAGCATGGTCGATACGACTGGATGAATAAGACTACTTCCGATATATGGATAAAGTTCTTCTCGCATATTCTTTGTAAAATCCAGAACGGCATTATTCCATGTTGGCTCACCCATTCTGGCGTAATGAACATTAAGGCGTTTTGTGGTTTTAATTTCTGGATGAAGCGAAAGCCCTGTGATAATCTGGTTTTTCAAATCATCATATGTAGCATTTATCCCTTTTCCGACTTTCGGGACATCACAGAACTTACATCCCATTGAGCAACCGTATTGAGTGCTTATAGTAATTACCCACTTCTCTGTCAGAGGTAACATCTTCTGGTGTTCCACATGCTCAATTTCTCTCGTCAACCCCATAAAGTCAGCTTTTAAATTTGCTTCTTTCCCATAGTCTCCAATAGATAAACATTCCAATTTCCCTTTATCGCCAGAAACAATGAGAATGTTCCCTGTTGGAACTTTGATATTTCTTAAAATTTCCATAATTATTCCTCCCAAATTTCTTCTCTCATATCCACCACACGATATTTCGCATGGAATTCCCACTTTGTCGCCCATATGCCATTTTTCGGGTTAGAGCACAGGAAACTCCTACAAATTCTCGGGCGCAAACTGTAAATTGTGCATATCTTATTTTCCTCGTCCCGAAACGGGCAAACCATATCAAGCATCGGCTCTGTGGTCGGGAAGATATGCTCTTTTGGCTTGATATGATGTTTCTTCACATACCGCTTAATTTCCTTTAATTCCTTTGATGATAAGGGAAGGTATCGAGAGCAGCACGATCCACACGATGAACACTCCCCATCCTTTGTGAAGTCATAAACTCCATGCTCCATGTCCTTTATCATCTGCTCGATTGTGCCGGTCATTCTTCCACCTCGCTATTCAGCCAGTCTTTCATTGCCTTATACAAAGGAAGATACTGTTCATAATTCTGTCCAAATAAGTCCCTGTCATAATCTTCCTGTATTCTACCAAGTAACATTTTTACCGCTGCAACGTCAACTGGGTCTGTGACACCTGTAATCTTTGACAATTTCTCGTGATTTGTGTGTTTCTTGATTTCGATTTTTCTGCAAAATTCATTTCCATTCACAGAGATAACTTCCCAATCATCTGCTAATTCTGCTTCAAAATCCCATGTCGAAGAATCTCCTTTCTCTGGATAAATAAAACCGCCACCATGAACAGAATTAACCTCTCCGCCATCTGAAATCCAGATAATTTCATCCGGCAAAAATGTTCCGTCACTGCTCTTTTTAGTGATTCTATATGGAGTTAATTTATTAAGTTCATCGTACTTCATTCTTTCACCCTCTCCATCTTTGGCAACGGTTCTCCGGTCATTGGCATAGGCTCCCTGCTATCCACGCACCAATCATCCTTGTCTCCATGCCGGTCAATCCACAGTTTATGCCGTATCACTTGCCATATATCCTGCGCCCGACGCATTTCGATGGTCTGTTCCCGAAATTTATTACCCCGAAAATGAAGCGGATGCACAGTGTTCAGAAGTTTTTCCAGTTCATCCCGGAACATATCTCTGCGTTCGATCCGCTCGTCAAAATCTTCTGGTGTATGGCTTTCATAATTAAAGCCATCAAAGCAAATATCATCCGCAAAATCCCATGTCTGGTTCATCCGCAGCCGGAAGTATTCTTCCAGTGCAATCTTGATGATTTCAGCTTGTTCTTCGGTAAGTTCAATCCTGTAAATCTTTTTCGATTCCATAGTCTATATTTTCCTTTTTTAATCTCTCAACCTCTGCCTGTAATTCCTCAATCTTCTTCGCTCCGGCTTCACAATACACATGAATAGCATTGCAAATCTTATCTCCATCGTCCTGAGGAGGAATTGTAATCGGAAACTGGTTGCATAACCATCGGAGAGATTTTGCTTCCGGTATTTTGCTCATTCCTCTGTTTCCTCCCAACTTTCATAATCTCTTGTTACATCAACGGAATACCAGAAATGCTTTCCGCAGCTCTCACATTCTGTCCAGCACATATATGCGCTTATCTGGTCTGGTTCATGCGTTTCCTGCGCTGCTCCACAATAAGGGCAAATCAGTTCTTCACTCATTTATTCTCAACCGCCTCTCTGAACAAAATGCACTGCTGCTGTGTAGCATTATGACCGTCTGAACAATAGAAGAAAGAAGCTATCGGTTCATCATCCAGTTTATCTGCGAATTTTTCATTTACAAAATCTATCATGTCTTTTTTGGTTAATGTTATCATTCCCTGCACTTCACTCTCTCCTTTCAATCCCGGCAGAACCATATCTAAAGCACGTTCACTTATTGGCAAAACTTTCAGCCGCCGGGGATGTTATTTGTTGATCAGCCATACAAAAATCCATATGAATGCCAATGATATGTACGTTGGCGCTCTCCATCCTCCAACAAAAGATACAATCCATACAATTACGCTTACAACGAAACCAACATTATACAACTTCTTCATAAATTACTGCTCCATTGTCATGAACTCCGGTAAGGGCTGTTCCTTCTTCTCAACCTTAACCGCCTCTTTCTCTTTCGCCCCGGCGGTTACATCGGCCACGGTTTTCGGAGAAGGTTTTTCTTCGATTACTGGCGGTTCAGATACAACAAATTCTTCACGATTCGCGTTCGCTTCAATCTCCTGCTGAACCTGTGCTTCTACATCAAAAGTGTTGTAATCATCAATCGTTTCCGCTTCTTCCTTTGTATAAAGTCCAAGCGTCAGTTCCGGGCAGTTCAGACTTGAAAAGAAACTTGCCGCCCTGTATCTCAGCATCAGAGCTGGCATGGTCTTCCATTTGCTTCCGTTCTTTGTCAGCCACCCCTCATCTTTCGCCATCTGCATATCAACGGTCATACCCTCAACTCTTCGCCCATTTTTTGTTGTCCACGCAAGACATGAATACGGCTTTCCATCTTTTTTTGTTTCCTCATACTGAAGTTCCATATCAAATTTCCCACTTCCGTTGATTGCGGCAATCAGGAACTTAGAGCTCCATGATGGTCTTCCCTGAATAACATATAAGTTCTGCATAACCATCAATGGACTTACTTTCAGTCTGTTTGCCTGCTCGATTGCTACAAGGCAGTTTGATACATTTCCCTGATATTCTCTCGGAACAATCGTTGAAGAACTCAGCGCCTTCGCCATCTGGTTTGCCATGATGAAGTTATCGGATGTTCCGAAAATTCCAAGGCTGAAATCCGTCACCTTGTTTCTGCTTACCTGTGCATTTTCCTGTGTTGCTACCTGTGTGTTTTTGTTCTCTGCCATTTACTTTTCCTCGCTTTCTTTTCTAATTGCTTTCCTAAATGCTCCAATTTCAATCCACTTAATCACCGTACTAAGCTGCGTATGCTTGATAACCTCAATATTTTTCGGTCTGTGATACCACATTACCCATTCCTGTTCCAGAAGTTCGGAAAGGTCGGTAATCGGGTCGCCCTCAACGAATTTCCTGTGCTCGTCCAGATACGCCACATGCTTTTTCAGATTTTCGCAGTCAACACATTCGTTGTCGTGTGACGGTTTATGTCCGTATCTGGTTTTCGTGGATAAAGCACAATATCTACATGGGTTTTGTTTCATTGCTTGCTTTCCTTCACCACATCCTCAATCTCTTTCACCTTATCCGCAAACGCCGCCACGCTTCCCTCTGGCACATTGATTTCTGTCACAACACCATTTCCACCGCCCAGAAGAATGACTTCCTGTCCGACTTCAACCGGAAATGTAGCTTTGTATGTGTATTCTCTGCCGTGCGGTTCGCCGTTTTTGAGGAATTTTACTTTGATGTACATTTACATTGCCTCCACTTTCAAATCTCCGCCCGACACTTCCAGAACAATCATCTGCTGTTCGACTTCTGGTAAGCGTTCCGCATTTACCGCTTCGGAATTGTCCACCCAAACAGGTAAATTCAGATTATTCAATTTCTGTAAACCGCACACAAGGTCAATCTCGCACAAAATCTGGTCTGAACGATTTAGCCCGGAAAAGAAGTCGGTTCCATCGCACATAATCTTTAAGGTTTCATAGATTCCGCCCTCTTGCGTAAAATCGTAAAACACAAACTGGAAATGCTTAAAATACGGATTTACCATATCTGCCAGTGCCTTATTCTTCTCAATAGAGAAATTCAGTAAAGTATCAATATTCTTCTCAATATCAGCGCATTTCTGTCCTTCCGATTTCAGTTTTTCTTCCAGTTCCTCAACTCGACGGTCATGTTCTGCCTTATCAGACTGGATTTTATTGATTTCAGCCGCTAACTTCGCAGACTCACGGATGTATGCGTTTCGCTGTTCGGTGATTTCTGCTCTTGCGGATGAGCCGTTGTCCATGGTTTCAAGAGACTTCTGCGCCACCTCAATCTGTGCAGAAATGGCTCTATATTCGGCATCGCCGGACAAGTCAACCTCTGTCGGAAGTGCGGATAATTCTTTCTCTTTTTCTGCAATCTTTAAGGCTAAATCGGAGATAGATTTCTTGATTTCCGCAATCTTATGCTCCGCTTCTTCCTGCGCTTTTTTGGCTTCTTTTAAGTCTGTGGCTGCTTTGTTGCCAGACTCGGTGACTCTCTGGATTTCTCTGCCCTTCATTTCTTCATAGTTCCGTCCGGCAGACTTAACTCCTTCAATCCGAAGTGCCTTGTTCTTCTCAAAATCTTCCCGGATTTTTTCTGCCCTTTCTTTTGGAAATGCTTGTCCACAAGTCGGACAAATCAGAGAATCTTCATTTAAAACTTCTGATTCAATAACCGCAATTTCCGAATCATCAAATTCCTGCGAAATCCATCTTGAATAATCTTCCTGTGCTTTCTTAACCTCTGCCGTATGCCGCTCAATCCCCATATTGGCATGTCTCAAGTCCATTTCACCAAGAGACAATTCATTTGATTTCTCTTTCTTCTGCGACTGTAACTCCGCAATCTCACTCTGAATAGACTGCCTGTTCCCCAAAAGAACACTGTTCCGCTCCATGCGTATCTGGCTCTGCTTATTCCGCAGTTCAACAATCTCTCTGGACTTTTCATCATAAGCAGATGAAACATCGTTCAATGCCTTTTCCCGCTCGTTCAGTTCAGCAATCTGCTCGTTATATTCATCAACGGATTTCTGCAACTCTGCAATCTCCGTCTCGCCTTTCTCCGGCTCTCTGGACTTCTCGTAGGAAAGTTCCGTCCTTGCCTTATCAGCAGATTTCTTCTGTGTGTTCAGGTTCTTTCGAAGCTGTTTCAGAGTATCTTCAACACTGTGCCCCTTGGTGATTTCCTCAACCTGTGCATATTCCGGGTTCTGTGCGATAAAATCCTCAATTTTAAATCCAGACATCCGTTCCAGAATTTTCCGTGCTTCTGATGTTGATTTCTGAACTGTATTCAGAAACGGTCTGGCGTTGGAGCACATCAGCAGAACATCCGGGTCGGCAATGCTTTCCTGCCATTCCGTGAATTGTTTCTGCTTAATGTCAAATCCGTCAATGCTATATGTAGTCACATTCCCGTCAAAGACCTCTTCCGACTGCCCTCTCGGTTTTCTCCACTTCTGCGCTGTTTTCTTTGTAACCGTGACGGGTTTTCCGTCAATTTCAAGGTCTAGTTCCCGGATAATATCCACCCGATCAATATCTACACCATTTTCATCGTGCGGCCTGATTTTATCCGGCTGCGAACCGTCCGCCAGTTTCCCGGTAATCGTGTCGAAATAAGCATCTTTCA
>ERZ1090866.587-NODE-590-length-13085-cov-7.453338_pt1 | contig 13085 bp, 10 predicted proteins | sample MGYA00478477_ERZ1090866 | MGnify/ENA primary metagenome ERZ1090866 (study PRJEB33644, sample SAMEA5815737) | chicken gut metagenome | biome: Chicken; feature: Gastrointestinal Tract; material: Caecum | place: Ireland | collected 2019-01-01 | study: A study of the... | reverse complement strand
ACTGCTTGGAAATGTTCTTTCCGTAGTAGTCATGCGTCCAGCCGACCGCGTTGCCGTTCTCGTCCTCATAGGTAGTGAAGAGCTCTTCCACCTGATCTCTGTAACCGAAAATCGTCTCGTGCGTCTGCCAGCTGTTCTGACCGTCCTTGCGCAGACCCGTTGCGGGGTCGAGTTCGAGGATATAGTTGCCCGAACCGAAGGAACCGTACGCCATGTACATTTTGCCGTCGGGCGTATAGATGATCTGCGGGTCGATGCCGTTGACGTTGCCGTAGTATCTTCTGTCGGCGGAGGAATTGTCCGCGTCCTGAATGGGCAGGCTGACGTCGATGCTCGACTGCATCAGAACGACGGGCTGATTATCCTTCATGACGGGCTTGAAACTGCCCGGTTCCAGCGTCTCCGATTCGTACAGCAGAATGCAGGCGCGGGTATACGTTTCGCCGTCGATCTCAATGCCGCCGACGGACGTCGTCGTCTCCAGCTGAGGAGCGCCGTCCACGACGCAGGTATAAAGCCAATATCCGCTGCCGTCGGGTTTGGGTACGATGTCGGGCGCCCACCACGAAGCCATTTCCTTCGCGCCCGCCTTGATCTCTTCCGGGGTCATATCGTCCTGATCTTCAAAGAAGTTATTCAGGCTTGTGAAATCGCCGTACAGCCATTCGCCGGTCTTGGAGTTGACGACCTCCGTTTCGCGGGTCGCATAGTCAAACGTTCTGCCGAGGAATTCCCACGTCTTCATGCCGTCGTAGGAGACGTGGATCGCGTTTCCGTAGGTCGTGACGCCGTTGTAGACGCTCTGATCCGACCAACCCGTCGAGAACATATAATAGATGGATTCCCCTCTTTCGTTGCGCACTTCGATCAGCGAAGGGTCGTGCGTGCGCCCGAGCACCTTTTCGCCCTGATCCCCCGTCTCGGAGAAATCGAGCGCGTTGCCCGCATAGTCGTAGTCCGGATTGGTGGGATAAGCGGCGACCACCTCAATGCTGCCCGTCGTCCCGTCGGAGAGCTGATAGCGGACTCTGCCCGCCGAAACCCCCGTAAAGACGCCGTTTTCATACGTTGCGATGCTCTCCCAGTCGTTCACCGGATTCCCGTCCTCGTCGTACGCGGCGACGACGTTCGCGTCCGCGACCGCCACCTGCGTGGCGGAGGAATCGAGAGAGATGCTGTCGTCGAGATTATCAAAGCAGATCTGATAATTCTGTGCATCTCCGGTGGAATTCACATCCCCTCCTCCGCACGCCGCAAACGCGGAAAGGCTCAGCACGGAGCCGAGCGCCAACGCGAAGATTTTGTGCATTTTCCTCATGTCTTCACACCCCTTTACACATTTGGTTTCCACTATTTTATCATAAATTTTTATGCAATGCAATAGAATCGAAAAAAATTTCACGCTTTTTCTCTCGAAAATGCAAAATTTTTTCGTATTGCGTGCCGAATATGCAAACGCATATTTTATTTTGAACGATTGCGCGCGAACCATGCGGAACGATCATAAAAAACGATCATAAAAAGCAAGACGTCTCCCACGATGTGGAAGACGCCCCGCTTTGAGAGAATATGAAAAAATTGTGGAGAGTAGGCATATCCAATACGGGTGCGCGCGGAGGAAGATTCCGCCGCCTGCGGCGGCGCCGCGCAAACGCGTTGACGGCTGCCCCGCCCTCGGATCGGTCGGACCCGAGGGGGGATGGGAACCGCAGTTCCTCCGCAACCTTGATTACGCCTCTATCATACTCGCTGTTCGTGTTGAACGTGTGAAAGCTCCATTAAAACGCGATAAAACCGCATCAGAGATATTTTTGCACGATCGCTTCCGCCACGCGCAGCCCGTCCGCCGCGGCGGAGGTGATCCCGCCCGCATACCCGCAGCCCTCGCCGCACGGATACACGCCCGCAATCCCCGCCGCCTGCATATCCGCGCCGCGCACGATGCGCACGGGCGAACTCGTGCGCGACTCCACGCCTGTCAGAACGCTCTCGTACGCCGCAAATCCGCTGAGTCTGGCGTCGAGGTCGGGCAGCGCCGCTTTGAGCGCGTCGGTGAGCGCGCGCGGGAAGAGCGCCTGCATGGGAACGAACGCCGTTGCGGGCGCGTACGTCGGTTTTACCGCCCCGAAGTAATAACTTTCGCGATCGGCAAGGAAATCGCCCACGAGCTGCACGGGAGCCTTGTATCCGCCGCCCGCCGCCGCGAAAGCCGCACGTTCCAGCTTGCGCTGAAAGGCGACGCCCGCCAGCGGATGATCGCCGCCGAAATCGGCTTTCCGTACCTGTACGACGAGCGCGGAATTGGCGTTCCTGCCCGCGCGGGCGTAGTCGCTCATGCCGTTGACCGCAACGCCGCCCTCTTCGCTCGCCGCCGGCACGACGACGCCGCCCGGGCACATACAGAACGTGAATACCGCCCGATCGGACGCATGGGAAACGAGCTTATAGTCGGCGGGCGGCAGCGCCTCGTAACCCGACCCGTACTGCGCGCGGCTGATCGCCGATTGCAGGTGCTCGATGCGCACCCCCACCGCGAACTCCTTCTGTTCCATGCAGAACCCGCGGGAGAGCAGCGTTTCAAAGGTATCGCGCGCGCTGTGTCCGACGGCGAGCACGAGCGCGTCGCATTCCTCTTCCTGTCCGCCTGCCGTAAAGGAACGGAGCTTCCCGTCTTGGATCTTCAAATCGGTGAGCGCAGTCGAAAAGCGGAACTCCCCGCCCTGCGACAGAATGTATTCGCGCATATTGGCGACCACCTTTTTGAGGTTATCGCTCCCGACGTGCGGCTTTCCGAGGTACCCCACCTCCTGCGGCGCGCCGAACCGAACGAAGGTTTCGAGCACGTCGCGGTTGAGGGGACTGTTCGTCTGCGTGTTGAGCTTGCCGTCCGAAAACGCGCCCGCGCCGCCCTCGCCGAATTGGATATTGCTGGACGGGTCGAGAACGCCCGTTTCGGAAAACCGCCTTACGTCCTCCGCGCGCTCTTCCACCCGCTTGCCGCGTTCCAGAACGACGGGGCGCACGCCGTGATCCAAAAGCCGCAGTGCGCAGAACAGTCCCGCGGGTCCCGCCCCGACGATGACGACTCTCGGCGCGGTTTTCACCTGTTCAAATACGCGGGGCGGCGGCGTGAACGTCTCCGTGCCGCATTCCACGGTATATACCCATCTGATGTCCGCTTTGTCGCGCGCGTCGAGCGATTTTTTCAGGATCTTAAAATAGCGGCAGGGCGCGTGCAGTTTCTTTTCGCAAAGTTTAACGAGCGAACTCTCCTTCTGATGGGGGCGGAGCGTCAGCCCCGAAAACGTCTTTCTCATATCAGCGCCTCCGATACCGCGTGCGCGGACGCCCATGCCCAATGCAGATTGTATCCGCCGCACTCGCCGTCCACGTTCAGGATCTCCCCCGCGAAATACAGTCCGCGGCGGAACTTGCTCATGAGATGTTCGTTCGTCTCGCCAAGCGGAATGCCGCCCCGCGTCGCCTGCGCGCAGTCGAACCCGAGCGCGCCCGTCACGGTGAGCGGAAATCCCTTCAACAGGGCGAGCACCTTGGCGCGGTCGCCCCCCGCGCGGCGGAAAAGCTGCCGCCCAAGTCCGTTGTTGACGACGCACAACAGCCCGTCCTCCCCCTCGCCCACGGCGGAGGCAAGGCGCGCCGCGGAGACCTCGGGCAGGAAATCGATGAGCAGCGTATCCCCCTTTTCGGCATACGAGGAGGCGCGGAATACCGCGTCGCCCGAAACGCCGTTTTCGGTAAACAGCACGTCGCCGCGGCAGGAGTAGCGTTCCGCGCCCCCGCGGACGACTTTCAGACCCGCGTCCACGCGGATCCCTTTGAGCCCGCGCACGGCGGCGGGATCGGTGCGCAGGCGCACCAGAACGGGCGAGAGCGCGGTCACGGTATGCCCGAAACCCTTCGCAAGGGCGTACGCCGAGCCGTCCGTGCCGAAGTTGGGCGCGGCGCAGCCGCCCGCCGCAAGCACGACGTTTTCCGCGCGCGTTTCGCCGCCCTCCCATACGATGCGGAACGCCCCGCCGTCATGCGAAAGCGCGGTCACGCGCGCGCCCGTCCGAACGCTCACCCCGAGGCGCGCAAGCTCGCGGCGCAGAAGATCGGTCACCGCCGACGCCTGCCGCCCCGCAGGATATACCCTGCCGCGTGTATCGGGCAGGAACACGCCGCCCATACTCTCTAAAAAGCGCACCGCGTCTTCCCACGAAAAGCGCGCGAGTACGCGGGCGACGGCGTTCCGATCGTCCGAAAAATAGCGGTCGGGCGAAACGTGCGCGTTCGTCACGTTGCCCTGCCCGTTGCCCGTTGCAGAAAGTTTGCGCCCGAGGCGGTCTCCCCGTTCGAGCAAAAGCACCTCTCTGCCCGCGCGGGCAAGCATGACGGCGCACGCCAGACCTGCCGCGCCGCCCCCGATTACAGCATTTTTCACCATATTCTTATCATAACGCATAGAAAAAGTTTTGTCAATGTATTGACCCGCGCGAATTTTCGTGATAAAATAGAATAAATTCAAAGGAGTAAAATTTTATGATCGGATTGCTCAATGCCCAGACAACGTTTCTTGATTACCTCAAAGAACATCTGCCGCTCACCATCATTCTCGGGGTCATCATCGTTCTTATCATTGCGCTCGTCATCACCATGATCGTGATGTCCGCGAAGTATAAGAAACAGAAGCGCGCAGAGGAAGCCGCCGCCCCCGCGGAGGAAGAGACGTCCGCCCTGCCCGACGAAACTTCGGCAGAGCCCGTGCTCGAACCCGTTGCCGAGGAAGCGCCCGCGGAGACGCCCAAGGAAGAGGTTGCGGAAGAACCTGCCGAGGAGGAGGTCCTGCCCGAACCCGCGCCCGACCCCGAACCCGAAGCGGAGGAAGCTCCCGTGATTGCGGAAGTTCCCGCCGAGGAAGTCGCGGAAGAGCCCGCCGCAGAGCCCGCGCCCGCCGAGGAAGTCGCGGAAGAGCCTGCTGCGGAGGTTGCTCCCGTCGAGGAAGTCGCGGAAGAACCTGTCGCAGAGCCCGCGCCCGCCGAGGAAGTCGCGGAAGAGCCCGCCGCAGAGGCTGCCCCCGTCGAGCCCGCAGAACCTGCCCAAGAACCCGCGCCCGCGGCTGTTCCGGAAGAAAAGGTAACGGAGGAAGAAACCATGAAGAAGCCTGAAAAGAAATCTGTTCCGAAGAAGACAACGGCAGCGCCCAAGAAGGCAGCCGCACCCAAGAAAACGACCGCAAAGCGCGGACCGATCGGCAAATGGATCATCCGCACGGGAGACAGCGGCGCGTACCACTTCGAGCTGCGCGCTTCCAACGGCGAGATCATGCTCGTCAGCGGAGAGTACTCCACCGTCGCAGGCGCAAAGAACGGGATCTCCACCTACAAGAAGAACATTGAGGCGGGGAACTTTGCCGTCGTCAAGACGAAGGCAGGAGACTATATCTTCCGTCTGCTGAACGCTCAGAAACGCCTTCTCTGCGTGAGTTCCAACTACGATACGCAGATCAACTGCGAGAACGCCGTTGAATCCACCAAGCGCTGGGGCGCGTCGGACGTGATCGAAGTCGCGGAAGACTGATTTCATCGCAATGAAAACTTACGGGGAGCCGCTTCATCGGCTCCCCTTTTTTTGCTATAAGCAAAGGAGCGTTCGGATTACTCCGAACGCTCCTTTGCATTATTTCGCGGATTTATGGCGTTCCTTTTTCAATTTTCGGACGATCTTCCCTGCAAAAATTTTCTCAAACTCTTCCGTATTGCCTTGCGCAATTGCTTCCTTCTGGCATACAAAACCATCTAATTTTGGAAACTTGAATTTCAAATAGTACCACTTTCCGTAATCGATTACACACCTTAAACAATTAAAAGACTTTTGGATGACTACCGAAGATTTACGAAGAGTTATGTTTATACATTGCTTATCATCGTCCACAACTACTCGTCTGGGGGCAATCGCCTCAATGGTCTGTTTTTTATTGACAAATGGCGCGATAGCAACGATACCTATCATGAAAACAAAAGCGACAAGAAAAGACATAAGCGCCCACAAATCCAACATATACGAAATAACCAATACAACAATTGTGCCAATAACTGCAACAATCGAAGCTACTGCCGAACACATGATGGAATTTTTCTTCAACATAAATTGTATCGCCTGATTTGAATATCGACCTTCAAAAATAATAACATTTTCTTCTCTCATAATTCCTTATTCCTTACTACTTTTACCAAACATAAATCCAGCAAAAATTTCTGTACTTTTTGATGAATCCCTGTTTTTAAAGAAACTTTTATCGTTTTCTTTGGGTTTTTCTGGAGTGTATGTATCTGTCCACTCAAGTACTTCCATAGAAAGCCCTACAATAGGAGCGACAAATAAAGAAACAAAATCATATGCCAACATGCCATATGCCACCATTTTTCCAGCCGTAACACCCAAAATCGATGCAGATAAACCAGCGGAAGAAAACACAGCTACCCCTGCTCCAATAATGGTCATAACCAGTCCCCCCGCAGCAAGCCCCATTGCACCACCCAAGAAAATAGAACCTACTAAGCTCCATCCTGTTTTCCCTTGCTGGTGCCCGACTATTCCCCCAGTTACCGCTCCAGCAACTGTAAATGCTCCTAAAAAGAGAGCAATCAACAAAGGGAAGTGTCCCGTCGGGTCAACATTATTTACAGGGTCATTGCCGCAATAGGCGTAAAGGTTAAGTCCGTGGAACTGCTCGGGGTCGGCGTAGGAGATATCGTCCATGTTCAGGAACCGACCGATTTCGGGATCGTAGTAACGTGTTTGCAGGTAATACAATCCCGTTTCTACGTCGTAGAAGTACCCGCGGTAACGGAAGGGATTGCGGTTGCCGATATGTGACGAATCCGTAAGATCGTTTCCGTTGCTATCCAGCACTGCGTGGTTCCCCCATGCGTCGTATATATAGTTTACCACAACATTGCCCGCATTGTCAAGTAGTGCTATAATATTCCCCTGTACAACTTTCCGATTGCCGTCGGCATCGGTCAAAACAATACCGCGCCCGCGAAAGATACTTTCGCGGGCGCGGCGCCTGATATAAGCTGTTTTATACGGGCTGCCCGACAAACGATTCGTCGGCGCGGCGCGTACGTTTCTTTGCCAATCTGCGCGCGGCAAACGGCGCGATCACCGCCGCCGCGGCAAGAATGACCGCACAAACGAGGAAGGTCACGAAATCGGAGAGATCGTACCCGTAATTGTTCGCCGCAACGTCCCCGAGATTATCGGTAAACACGACCATCCCCGCAGAGAATGCCGCAATCCCCATACAGAGTGCGCCGACGGCGAGCGCGATTGTAACGATCGCCGCAAAAAAACGCCATGCGGCGGAACGCGTAGCAGACAAAGCCGCCGTATCCGCTTCCGTCGGGGTCTCTGTCGGCACGGAAACGGTCAGCGCGCTCTCTTCCCGCACCGCCTCGAACTCCTGCACGGCGGCTTCCGAAGCCGCTATACGCTTACAGTGCGGCGTTTCCGCAGCGCGCCCTTTGTCGAGAGGAACGTGTTTGCGAAGCGCGGCGACCATTTCGGGGTCGGCAAGTTCGTTGGTAAAATCGCTGATTTCCAGCCCGAAATAATTGCACAGATACGCAAGAGCTTCCGTCTTGGGCGTGGTCTCCCCTTTCTCCCATTTGGCGACCGTCTGCCGCGTAACGTTGCAGATGACGCCGAGTTCGCTTTGGGAGAGTCTGTTTTTCAGTCTGAGTTGTTTGATTTCGTCCGATAACATGAAGCCCTTCCTCTATGATAAAGTATGAAAAAATTATAGCATACCCGCCCGCCGATTGCAACGATTTCGGGCGGCGGCAAACAGGCATTCTTTTTTCGCGGTGAAAAAAAGCGGCGTTTCTGCATAAACGCCGCTTTTTTTCTTAATTTTCTTCGAGGTGATCTGCAATCTCGCGGGAGCGTTCGATTTCTAAGAACACTTCGGCGAGCGCGTCGGTATCCGCCTCCGCAATGCGCCCCGCGTCGGCGAGACGGGCGACGGAAGGGTCGATCGGCATCTTCGCGACGGCGGGAATGCCGTACGCCTTGGCAAGCTCGTCCGCCTTGCTCGCGCCGAAAATTTCGTGCTTTTTGCCGCAGTCGGGGCAGACAAAGTAGCTCATGTTCTCCACAAGCCCGAGCACGGGAACGTTCATCATCTTCGCCATGTTCACCGCCTTTTTGACGATCATCTCCACGAGGTCCTGCGGCGTGGTAACGACGACAATCCCGCTCAGCGGAATGCTCTGGAACACGGAGAGCGGAACGTCGCCCGTTCCGGGCGGCATATCGATGAACATGATGTCCACGTCCTCCCACAGAACGTCCGTCCAGAACTGCACCGCCGCGCCCGCAATGAGCGTGCCGCGCCACACGACGGGGTCGTCGTCGTGTTCCAAAAGGGTGTTCATCGACATCATCTGCATTCCGCTCTTGGTGCGGACGGGATAGATCGTCCCCTCCTCCCCGTAGGCGCGCGCCGTCACGCCGAACGCCTTGGGAATGGAAGGTCCCGTAATATCCGCGTCAAGCACGGCAACGCGGTTCCCGCGCGCCTGCGCCCGCACGGCGAGCAGAGAGGTGACGAGCGATTTTCCCACGCCCCCTTTGCCGCTCGCGACGGCGATGACCTTTTTCACCTTTGCGCCCTCGTGGAGCGGTTTTACAAAGGACTGTTTGTCCCGCGAGGAACAGTTGCTGCTGCAAGTGGAGCAGTCGTGCGTACAATCTGCCATACCTTCTTCTCCCTTTTTATTTTCTCTGATTCAGCGCGTAGTAGCGCCCTTTCGCCTGCATGAGTTCTTCGTGCGAGCCCTGTTCGGCAATGCCCTTATCGGCGATGAACAAAATCCTGTCCGCCTTGCGGATAGTGGAAAGACGGTGCGCCACGATGAACGACGTCTTGCCTTCGAGAATGCGGTCGAGCGCCGCCTGAATGAGCAGCTCCGTCTCCGAATCGATGGCGCTCGTCGCCTCGTCCAGAATGACGATGCGGGGGTTCTTCAAGACGATGCGCGCGAAGGACAGAAGCTGTTTTTCGCCTGCGGAAAGCCCTTCGCCCCGTTCGCCGAGCCGGGCGTGATACCCGTCGGGGAAGCGCGCCGCAACGCGGTCGCAGTAGATCGCCTGCGCCGCGGCGATGCACTCCTCGTCCGTCGCCTCGGGCGTGCCGTAGCGGATATTATCGAGAATGCTGCCCTTGAAGATGAACGGCTCCTGCATGAGCACGCCGATCTCCTTGCGCAGGGAATGCAGCGTGAGCGAACGCACGTCGTGCCCGTCCACCATCACGCTCCCCTCCCCCACGTCGTAAAAGCGCGTCAGAAGGCTGATGACCGTCGTCTTGCCCGCGCCCGTCGGTCCGACGAGCGCGATCTTCTCCCCGGGGCGCACGTGCAGGTCGAAATGTTCGAGCACGTTCACGCCGGGTTCGTAGCCGAAGGTCACGTCGTTGAAGTCCACCTTCCCCTGCACGTTTTCGAGCGGGATCGCGTCCTTCGCGTCGTGAATGGTGACGGGCGTATCCACCGTCTCGTAAATGCGTTCGAGGTTCGCCGAGACCTGCGAGAGCTGCTGCAAGATCGCCGTGAACTGCAAGAGCGGCTCCGAACAGATGGAGGTGTACAGCGTGAACGCGATGACCGTACCCGCCATTGCCGTCGCGCCGCCGCCGATGAGCGCGAGCGCAACGGCGTAAATGCCGAGGATCCCCGCGTTCCAGCAGAGTTCCGAAACGGGCGCGTTCAGCTCGTTGCGCCGCACGATCTGCATCCACGTCTTGGCGCTGTCCTCCTGCAAATCCTTGTAGACGCTGCGGTTGTACGCCGAGCGGTTGTTGCTCTTGATGACCTTTTCGCCCATGATGGACTCGACGATGAACGCGTTGCGGTTGGAGTTCTTTGCGCGGTGTTTGCGGAAGAGCCTGCGCACGGCGCGCTTGATGAAGTACACGCAGACCGTGAGCGGGATCGCCGCCGCGTAGATGACGCCCGTCAGAATGGGACTGATGCACAGCATAAAGACGGTTGCCGCCACGATTTTGAGGATATTGACGATCAGGCTCAGAAGGTAGTCGGTAAAGAAGTCGGCAAGTTCGTTCACATATTCCGTCACGCGGATAGAGATCTTTCCCGCGGGGCGGTTATCGTAATACTCGAAGGGCAGTTCCTGCAATTTGACGAAAATTTCCCGCCGCACTTCGGAGATGATCCTGTGCCCGAGCGTACCCATGATGCGCTGATGGAAATAGGGCAGCGCCGCCGTGAGCACGCCGAGCGCGGCGAGCGCGACGATATACAGCGTGAGCGCGCGCGTTCTGCCGTCCTCCATGGGAATGACGTCGTTGACGATGGCGCGGATCAGGAAGGGCGGCAGCAGCGAAACGAGCGAGGAACACGCCAGAAGGAGAAAGGAAAGGAGAAAGAGCTTTTTGTAGGGTACGATGCGGGAGAGCAGGCGTTTGAAGTATTTGACGTCCACCTTCTCCGCAGTGACCACTTCGTCCATATAATAGGTATTGCGCTTCATCTCATTCCTCCCCCGCCCCGTAAGACGAATCGTCGAGCTGACCGTCGCTCGTCTGCAACTTCCAGATCGCCGCGAACGCGCCGTCTTTGCGGATGAGTTCCTGCGCGGTGCCGCGTTCGACGATCTCCCCGTCGCGCAGGAACAGGATCTCGTCGCAGTCCATGACGGAGGAGACGCGGTGCGTCGCGATGAACAGCGTATGATCGGGGCAATGCCGCTTGATGGCGGAGAGAACGCGCTTCTCCGTCGCCATATCGAGCGCGGAGGAAGCGTCGTCCAGAATGAGCACGGGCGACCCCTTTACGAGGGCGCGCGCAATGGAAATGCGCTGTTTCTGTCCGCCCGAAAGCCCCACGCCGCGCTCGCCGACGATGGTCTCGTAGCCTTCGGGAAGTTTTTCGATAAAGCGGGACGCCTGCGCGATCTCGGTGGCGCGGAACACGTCGTCCTCCGTGCAGTCGGGATGCGCGAATGCCACGTTCGCGTCCACCGTATTGGAGAAGAGGAACACGTCCTGAAACACATAGGAATACGCCGCGCGCACCTGTTCGAGCGGGTACTGTCTGATGTCCTTCCCGTCGATGGTCACTTCGCCCGAAGTGGCGTCAAAGATGCGCGAAAGCATTTTCAGCATTGCGGATTTTCCGCTGCCCGTGCCGCCCATCAGCCCCACTTTTTTGCCGTACGGGACGTCGAGCGAGATATGCTTTAAGACCTGTTTTTCGCCGAGCGTAAAGCTCACGTCGTGAAACTCGATGTGCGGTTTCGGCGAGCAGACGAGCGCGGACGGACAGTCGGGAACGGCGCTTTGTTCGGTGAGGAAGCGTTTGAGCCGCCCGCCCGAGACGAGCTGGTTCTGCATCATGAAGAACGCGCGGGAGATCTGCGTCGTGTGCGAAATGATTTTGGTGACGTACGTCGTGGCAGCCGTGAGCGAGCCGAGCGCAATGTTCCCGCTCAGCACAAGGAGCACCGCGATGACGACCGTTCCCACATACCCCACCTGCTGGAAGGCAATAAAGATGGAGTTGAACTTTGCGCTCAGACGGACTTCGCGGCAGCTCAGATCGCGCACGTGCTCGTTGCACTCGTCGAATTTTCTGATCTCCTCTTCCTCCGCCGCGAACGACCGCACAATGCGCACGGCGTCCACGTTTTCCTGCACGTCGAGATTGATGGCGGAATAGCCTTCGCGGATGGCGGCGAAGAGTTTGCGCGCCTTTTTCAGGTAGCTGATGAGCGCGATCACGATAAAGGGCGTGAGCGCAAGCGGAATGATGAGCAGGTAGGTATCGAGCGTGGCAAGCAGCGTGATCGACAGGATAATGGAGACGACGGAATCGAAAATATTCATGAAGATACGCGAATACATCTCTTTGAAGATGATGGTATCGCGGTTCATCGTCGTCAGCAGTTCGCCCATGTTATAGCGGGCGATCGTCTCTCCGTCGAGTTCGAGCAGTTTGGCGTACGTCTCTTCGCGGAGCACGCACTCCATGCGCAGTCCGCACCACTGGTAGGAAATGTTCTTGCAGTACAAAAACAGGAGGCGCATCAAAAGCACGCCCGCAAAGATAAGCGCAAGATTGCCGAACAGCTCCCAGCTCTGCGGCGCGCCGAGACTCCCCGTAAACAGAAAATCCAACAGTCCCGAGGCGGGCGGGTTGGCAGGGTCGTACGCGATGATATAGTCCAACAATCCCGCCGAAATGAGCGGAATGGTCAGATCGCAGACGATGGCAATGAGGCTGAACAGCTTGGAAAGCAGCGACAGCGGGACGAACTTTTTCCAGTATCGGAATCCGAAGCGAAAGACGTCCATATACCCTCCGACAATTCTCCGACAAAATTCGCTTGATTATATCACCTTTTCCGCAACTTGACAAGAGTTTCCGCACAAAATTCCGCCCCGTTTGTCAGCGATTTTTCGGATTGCAAAAATTTTACAATTATATGACAATTTTGTGGGAACTTTTTTACATTCTCACATTATAATAACGGTAAGAAAACTCTATCGGGGGGAAAGGCGCATGACGCAGACCGATAAAATGCCGGCGGACATCAAACGCCGCCTCGCCGTGTGGCGCAGGCGGCTTGCCTCGTTCCGGTACGGAACGGCGTGGCGCGCGCTCGTCAAGACGGCGGCGGCGTGCCTTCTGACCGCGCTCCTTATATTCGTCTATGCGCAGGAAATCGCCAAATGGTGGGGCGCGCCCTTTCTCATCGTCGGCGCTGCCGCGATCTGCGCCATTCCCGTTGTCTGCGCCCGCTGCCGCCGCGAAATTGCGCGGCTGGAACAGGAATGCGCACGGCTGGAAAAAGAAGCGAAGGAGCAGACCTGCGTTCTCTCCCCCGCCGCCCGCGCAAAGGGCAGCGCACTTTCGCGGCACGGAAATACGATAAGCCGGTGAACTTTTCTCTCCGCCGCCCTTTTTTGCTTGCTTTTTTCCTTTGATTGTGTTATGCTTGATTGGCTGTGATAGGTGGGGAGTTAGCGGTGCCCTGTATCTGCAATCCGCTATAGCAGA
>ERZ1090866.585-NODE-588-length-13122-cov-3.707890_pt1 | contig 13122 bp, 11 predicted proteins | sample MGYA00478477_ERZ1090866 | MGnify/ENA primary metagenome ERZ1090866 (study PRJEB33644, sample SAMEA5815737) | chicken gut metagenome | biome: Chicken; feature: Gastrointestinal Tract; material: Caecum | place: Ireland | collected 2019-01-01 | study: A study of the... | reverse complement strand
CCCCCCCCCCCCCCCCCCCCCCCCCCCCCCCCCCCCCCCCCCCCCCCCCCGCCCAAAAATGTTTAATGCTTAAATATGGAAACTCAGGAAAAATAAGGGACATTTTAGAATGGCATGAAGATCGAATGAGCTTCAATATTTAAAATGTAACTTTCCCAATGGGGAGAATATGGAGGAGAGGACAATGTATAGGAAAAAATTAGTGAAAGGATGCCTTATTGGCGCGTTGGCTATTGCAATGGCAGTGACGAGTCTGTCACCGGTAATGTCTAACGGGGCTGCAGTTGTACACGCAGAAGAAACTGTTACAATGAACATCCAGTTCAAAGATGGAGATGAAGTAGTAGCAGGTGGCGATTATACAGTACCGGCAGGAGTACAGAACTACTCCGTGCTTCAGCAGTACGTACCGGAAGGATATAAGATGACAGTAAGCGGTGACTTTACTGCAGCAGCCGGTGGACACTTAGAGGTCAATGTAGAAAAAGTTTCCACAGATGTTACAATGAACATCCAGTTCAAGGATGGAGATGAAGTAGTAGCAGGCGGAGATTATACAGTACCGGCAGGAGTACAGAACTATTCTGTACTTGAGCAGTACGTACCGGAAGGCTACAAGATGACCACAAGCGGAGATTTTTATGCAGAAGCCGGCGCACATTTAGAGGTTAGTATTGAAAAGATTTCTACAGATGTTATCATGAATATTGCATTCAAGAATGGTGATGAGATAGTAGCATCTGGCGATTACTTTGTACCGGCAGGAGTACAGAACTACTCCGTACTTGAGCAGTATGTACCGGAAGGTTATGAGATGACAGTAAGCGGCGACTTCATGGCAGAAGCCGGCGCACATTTAGATGTTAATATCGAGAAGATCACCACAGATGTTATCATGAACGTTCAGTTCGTGACAGAGGATGGAACTGTAGCAGGCGGCGGAGATTACTTCCTTCCTGAAGGAGTACAGAACTATTCTATCCTTGAGCAGTATGTACCGGAAGGCTACAAATTAGCAGTAAGCGGTGACTTTATGGTAACAGAAGGCGGCCATGAAGAAGTTCGCGTAGAAAGAATTTCTACAGAAGTTATTATGAACATCCAGTTCAAAGACGGCGATGAAGTGGTAGCAGGCGGCGATTACTTCGTACCGGCAGGGGTACAGAACTATTCTGTGCTTGCTCAGTATGTACCGGCTGGCTATAAAATGACAGTAAGCGGTGACTTCATGGCAGAGGACGGCGGAAAATTAGAAGTTAACGTAGAGAAGATCAACAAGGGAACAATCATCAATGTTACTTACACAGATCCTCAGGGCAACAGCCTTGGCGGTGGAGACTATGTTGTAGACCTTGACGGAAACGGAATCGCAAATTACAGCGAACTTGCTCTTCCGGTCGGATACAAATTAAATGTAACAGGTGACTTCTTTGTAACAGAGGGTCAGCATTACGATATCGTACTCAACAGAGAAGGGGCTGCTATCATCCATGTAGTATTCAAGAGCGAAGGCGGAAAGAACCTCGGCGGCGGAGACTTCTTTGTAGATGAAGACGGCGATGGAATCGCAAACTACAATGAGCTTACACTTCCGGAAGGATATAAGCTGAAAGAGACAGGAGATTTCTTCGTAGATACAACTAAGACATACGAGATTACTCTGAACAAAGAGATCGACGGAACGATCATCAACGTTGTATATGTTGACGGGGACGGCAACAATCTTGGAGGCGGAGATTACTTCGTAGACATGGATGATGACGGAATCGCAAATTACAGCGAGCTTACACTTCCGGAAGGATATGAGCTGGTTGTAACAGGTGACTTCTTCGTAATACCCGGCAAGTCCTACACAGTTGAGCTGCAGAAGATTCCTGAGTCAACGATCATCAACGTAACATATAAGGATGAGAAAGGTAACGTACTTGGAGGCGGGGATTACTTCGTAGACGAGGACGGAGACGGAATCGCAAACTACAGCGAGCTTGATCTTCCTGTAGGATATGAGCTGATCGTAACAGGCGACTTCTTTGTAGAGAACGGCGCTCACTATGATATCACTCTGAAGCTTAGAGAGACAATTCTCACAGTGACATTCGAGGATGTTGATGGAAATGTAATCGATAAAGTGACTTGTGAAGCAGGCGTTCCGGGATCGCCAGATGATACATATGTATTTGCTCTTGGTGAAGCATTCCAGCTTCCGGAAGGATACCAGCTTGCAGAGGGTGTTGATCAGATCACAGACATCGAGATCCCGTATGGCTCCGTAGGCGGACACACAATGATCGTTGAGAAGATCGCTTCTGAAGAGCCGAGCGACCCGGCAACACCGGAAGAACCTTCAAAAGAAGATCCGGCAACACCGGAGAATCCGGACGTGACAGATGATGTTCAGAGCGGAGATGACATAAAAGCAGATACAGATAAAGACCAAACTAAGGTAAACGATACAAAAGCAGATAATAAGAACAGTGATGGCAAAGATGGCGCACCGCAGACTGGTGATACAACATCACCGGTTATCCCTGTTGCGGCGGGCGGATTAAGCCTCGCGGCTATTATCGGAGTTCTGGCAAGAAAACGTATGAAATAGTTTGTCTTAGTCTCCCAGGGGATAATTACATAATTTAAAAAATATTGCCAAAAGCATATGTGTTTTTGGCAATATTTTTTTGGAGGTAAAAATAATGAAACGATGGATAAGTTGTATTATTGCAGGGGTGTTAATCTGTTGCGTACTGGCGGGCTGCTCCGGAGACAGTGAGAAAAAGGATGCATCAGAAGACAGCGTCAAACCGTTGGTTATCGATTCAGAAAGCTATGGGAGTCTGTATGAGAGTCTGCCGGACTCGGATGTATCATATACAGATGAAGAGATTGACAGGATTACTCAGGGTGTTAATGACTGGGCGGGAAGTACTCTCCTTGTTGACAGCAGCCTGGATAAGGAGACAAGAGAGCTGATTGATCAGGGATTGTATGAAAGTATTGTTTCCGAAGAAGACCTGGAGAAAGTAAAGAACGACAGGGAATCTTTTTATGGCGATGATGCTGAAGTGACAATCAGCCGGACAGAGACTGCCGTGGCAAGTGCTACTGTTACAAGATACAATAATAAGGATCTGGGAAGGGTCAGATGTGAAACGAGGATCAGCGGAACCCGCAACGGCCAGGATTTCACACGCAGCTATCAGATGATTTTGGTGGTAAGTTATAATGACGGTGTTACAGCGGTGTATGAGATAGGAAAGATTGAGTGGGAAGAATTAAGCGCTGAATAATCATTAACACGGAATTCTTCTGTTTACGAGGGGCATCTGCGGTGTTATACTAATGTGTGAATATTGCGATAAGGAGTTTTTGATATGGAACTGACAACGATTCGGGAGTTATTTAAGAACAGGGACGAGTACCTTGATAAAAAGGTCACGGTCGGCGGATGGGTACGCAGTCTCCGTGATTCCAAGACATTCGGATTTATCGTGGTAAACGACGGCTCTTATTTTCAGCCGCTTCAGGTCGTTTATCATGATAAGATGGAGAATTTTGCCGAGATTTCAAAATTAAATGTAGGAGCGGCGATTATTGTGACCGGTACGCTGGTAGCGACTCCGCAGGCAAAGCAGCCGTTTGAGATCCAGGCGGATGAGGTGCAGGTTGAAGGTGCGTCCGCACCGGATTACCCGCTTCAGAAGAAACGCCACAGCTTTGAGTATCTTAGAACTATCTCTCATCTTCGTCCGAGAACAAATACATTCCAGGCGGTATTCCGCGTGCGTTCGCTGGCGGCATATGCGATCCACAAATTCTTCCAGGAGAGAGGATTTGTGTATGTCCACACCCCGCTTATTACGGGCAGCGACTGCGAGGGAGCGGGCGAGATGTTCCGCGTGACTACTCTGGATATGGAGAACGTGCCGAAGAATGAGGACGGCACGGTAGATTATACGAAGGATTTCTTCGGAAAAGAGACAAGCCTTACCGTAAGCGGTCAGCTGAACGGCGAAACTTACGCCCAGGCTTTCCGCAGCATTTATACGTTCGGACCTACATTCCGGGCGGAGAATTCCAACACTACGCGCCATGCGGCGGAGTTCTGGATGATCGAGCCGGAGATTGCTTTTGCGGATCTGGAGGATGACATGGATCTGGCGGAGGATATGCTTAAATATATCATCAACTATGTGCTGGAGAATGCGCCGGAGGAGATGAATTTCTTCAATTCATTTGTGGATAAGGGACTTCTGGAGAGACTTCACAATGTGGCAAATTCTGATTTTGCACGTATCACTTATACAGAAGCGATCGAACTTCTCGAGAAGAACAACGATAAATTCGAGTATAAAGTATCATGGGGATGCGACCTTCAGACAGAGCATGAGAGGTACCTCACCGAACAGATCTATAAACGTCCGGTATTTGTGACAGATTATCCGAAGGAGATCAAGGCATTCTATATGAAGCAGAACGACGACGGGAAGACTGTGGCAGCCGTAGACTGTCTTGTGCCGGGAATCGGCGAGATCATCGGCGGAAGCCAGAGGGAGGATGATCATGATAAACTCCTGACCCGTATGAGAGAGCTGGGACTCAAGGAAGAGGACTACGGCTTCTATCTGGATCTGAGAAAATACGGTTCTACAAGACACGCGGGATTCGGTCTCGGATTCGAGCGATGCGTGATGTACCTGACAGGTATGTCAAACATCCGTGACGTGATCCCGTTCCCGAGAACAGTAAATAACTGTGAACTGTAATTCGGGCGGAAAATCTGGAAGAGGACAGAGGATATTTCAGACAGGAAAAGGCGAGGGCGCAGTGTTATCGGCAGAGCAGCCGGTATGCGCCCTTTTCATTTTCCGGTTCGACGATATGGAAGAACAGCCGACAGAGAAGACGGGAGGAGAAGGAAAATGAGATTTGTCCATATTGCAGATGTTCATCTCGGAGCAAAGCCGGACGCAGGACCGCTGTACAGCAAAATGCGCCCCCGGGAATTATGGGAGTCATTTGAACAGGTGCTCCGTGTGTGTGAGGAAGAGAAGACGGATCTGCTGCTGATAGCGGGCGATCTGTTTCACCGTCAGCCTCTTGTCCGGGAATTGAAAGAGGCTGACTATCTGTTTTCGGAACTGACGCATACGAAAGTAGTTCTTATTGCCGGAAATCACGATTATATCGGGAAGGATTCCAACTACCGGACGTTTTCGTGGAGCGATAATGTATATCCACTGTTCGGACGAAAGATGCAGTGCGCTGATTTTCCGGAACTTCAGACGGCAGTGTACGGACTGAGCTATCATGAAAGGGAGATAAGCCGTCCCCTGTATGATGGGATCAGGGCGCCGGGAAGGCGTCGGCACGAGATTCTGCTGGCGCACGGCGGCGATGAGAAACATATTCCTTTCGACAGACGCCTGATGGAAAAAGCAGGTTTTGATTATGTGGCGCTGGGGCATATCCATAAACCTCAGGTGCTGAAAGAAGATCAGATCATTTATTCCGGTGCATTGGAACCGGTGGATAAGAACGATACGGGACGGCACGGGTATGTGAAAGGTGAGATTACAGATCAGGGAGTCCGGACACAGTGGATTCCGTGTGCGTCAAGGGAGTATATTCACCTTCAGATCCCGGTCAGCTGTCAGGACACAACAGGCAGCCTGAAGAAAAAGATATGTGAACAGACAAGTGAATATGGAAACGAAAATATTTACAAAATTATATTAAACGGTAAAAGAGACCAGAATGTATCTCTGGATACGGAACGGATGACAGGAGATGGAAACATACAGGAGATACTGGATGAGACGAGCCCGGCTTATGATTTTGAGAAGCTATATACCGAGAATGAAGATACGATTCTCGGGAGATATATCGGACGCTTTCGCGGATGCCGGGAGGGCAGTGTAGAGTACCGGGCTCTGTGCGAGGGTGTGGAGGCGCTGCTTAACTGCAGACAGTAAGGGGATTGGCATGGTAATAACAGAACTGTATATAAGGAATTTCGGGAAGCTTTCAGAGAAGCACTTTTATCTGAAAGACGGCGTACAGGTTATAAGAGGAGACAATGAATTCGGCAAGACAACACTGCACGCTTTTATAAGAGCCATGCTGTTCGGCATGGAGAGAGGGCGCGGCCGTGCGGCGGCCCGAGATGCTTTCAGCCGCTATGAGCCGTGGGATAATCCGGGAATCTATGCCGGGGTCATGCGGTTTACGTGCGGCGGACGCAGCTTCAGACTGGAGAGAAATTTTGCGCGTCAGACAAAATATACATCGCTTATCTGTGAGGACGACGGGGAGGAGCTTTCTGTAGAACACGGTGATCTGGAAATGCTGCTGGGCGGTATGACAGGGGAGCTTTTTGATAATACTGTATCCATCGGACAGCTGAAAGCGCAGCCGGGGCAGGAACTTGCCGACGCTCTGGCCAATTACGCGGCGAATTATTATACGACCGGCGGTGGCGAATATGACCTGAGCGGCGCCCTCCAATATCTGGATGATAAGCGGAGTGCAGCGCAGAGAGAACTCCGGGAGGAGGAGAAAACTTCAGAATCAGAGCGACAGAAACTCTGGCAGGAATGCTGCTGGCTCGAGGATGAACTGAATCGTCTGGAAAGGGAATACAAGGAGAAAGAACATACAGGAAATGCAGGCGGAGATCCGCAGGGTCCTTCTGCCTGGAAAGGCACGGCTCTGTTCCGGGGCGGTATAGGGTTGACAGCTGCGGGACTTCTGGCAGCAGGGGCAGGCATCGCAGCTGCGGGAAATGGCGGACTGACTGCTATGATGCTGTGTATGGCCGCAGCTGTGGTTCTTGCTGCGGCGGGGATTGCGATGCTGAAAGCAGGCAGCAGAACGCGGAAGAGCGGGGAAGAGGACAGCAGGAAACTGGAATGGGAGCTGGAGCATATCCGTTCCGAACAGAGGGAAAAGAGAATCAGATATGAAAACGTCCGGGATCAGTATGAGGAATCCGGCAAAAATGAGCGGCAGATCCGGCTGGAAGAGAAGTGCCGGGCACTGGAAATGGCGGCTTCGGAGCTCGGGAAAGCGGCGCAGGTGACCGGGGACAGTATGGAACGCCGGGTGAGCAGACGGGCGTCGGAGATACTTTCGGCTGTCACAGACGACAGATACCGTTCTCTTGAGACAGCCGGACGGGGTGATATTACCGTGTGGGACGGCATAAGGAAGATCCCTGCCGGGCGGCTGAGCAGAGGAACAATCGAGCAGATATACTTTTCGATCCGGATGGCGGCTTCGGAAATACTCTCGGAAGAGCCGGTACCGGTTATCCTTGACGATGTATTTGCATTTTATGATGACAAACGGCTTGAATCTGTATTAAAATGGTTGAGCAGACAGGAAAAGCAGGTTATAATATTATCCTGTCACAGACGGGAAGAAGAGATACTGCAGTCTATACAGGGCGCTTCCCGGTCCGGAGACAGACCGGACGAAACTTGATTATTTTTACATGATATATTTAGGAAAGAAGAGTTTCAGGATGAAGATAAATTTGCCGAGAAAAGTGCTGATGATTATTAATAATCTGCAGCTTCACGGATATGAGGCGTACGCGGTGGGGGGCTGTGTGCGCGATTCGATTCTTGCGAGAAGACCGGAGGACTGGGATATTACCACATCTGCGCGCCCGGAGGAGATCAAGAGGCTGTTCCGCAGGACCGTTGATACCGGAATTGAGCATGGAACAGTTACGGTACTGCTGGGAAAGGATGCTTATGAGGTGACAACTTACCGGATCGACGGGGCTTATGAGGACAGCAGGCACCCGAAAGAAGTGCGTTTTACAAACCGTCTGGAGGAAGATCTGCGGCGGAGAGACTTCACGATCAATGCCATGGCGTACAACGATGATGTGCGGCTGGTGGATGTGTTCGGCGGAATGCAGGATCTGAACCATCATCTGATCCGGTGTGTAGGGGAACCGAAGGAGCGGTTCGGCGAAGACGCTTTGAGAATTCTGCGGGCGGTGCGCTTCTCCGCACAGCTTAATTTCCCCATCGAGCCGAAGACTGCCGAGGCTGTCAGAGAGCTGGCTCCCACACTTAAGAATATCAGTGCGGAGCGTATCCAGACGGAGCTGGTTAAGCTCCTTGTATCGCCTCATCCGGAGCGTATTCAGGATGCGTATGAACTGGGAATTACGAAAGTGATCCTTCCCGAATGGGACGCCATGGTGGGAGTGGAACAGAATACGCCTCATCACAAATACGATGTGGCAGGACATACGCTGCGTGCTCTGAAGAATATAAAAAGAGATAAGATTCTCCGCCTGACAATGCTTTTTCATGATATGGGCAAACCGTCTGTCAGGACGACAGATGAGACCGGAAGGGACCATTTCAAAGGTCACGCGCTGGTCAGTGAGGAGATTGCCAGAAAGGTTATGCGCCGATTGAAATTCGACAATGATACCGTGAAAAAGGTGACGCGGCTTGTATGCTATCATGATTACCGGATGGAAGCCACGCCGAAAAATGTGCGGCGGGCCATGAACCGGATCGGAGTGGAGCTGTTTCCGTATTATCTTGCGGTAAGGATGGCGGACGCGAAAGCCCAGAGTCCTTACCGGAGAAGAGAGAAGATTGAAGATATTATTGCTGTGAGGGAGCTGTATCAGGAGGCGCTGCTCAATGACGAGTGCGTTACGCTGCGCCAGCTTGCGGTGAGCGGCCGCGATCTCATGGAGCTTGGCATGAAGCCGGGCAGAGAGCTGGGAAGTATGCTCAGCGAACTCCTGGAATATGTTATTGATGATCCCCAGCGCAATACAAAAGAGAAGCTCTGTGCTTATGTAAAAGAAAAACTTGATTTGTAATCACATTTAGAATCATACTCAGGCTGTCCCCGTCATACATTAGAGAGAGTCAGAATATGCGGTGACAGGGGGCAGCCATGAGAGAAGAGTACGAACTGGAAGTATTGGAGCATTATGACATAGAAGTAAGGAGCACCCGAAAGATAAGGGGTGCGTTTTTTTGCGATACAAATGAGGGAACGATGCTGCTCAAAGAGACGAAGATATCGGGGCAGCGCGCTCCCTTATTGTATTTTGTACTGGACTCTCTTGAAACGACGGGAAATGTTAAAGTTGACACGCCTGTTTTTACGAGAGACGGCGAACTGCTCGTAAATTCAAGGGACGGAAAAAAATATATGCTGAAGAAATGGTATCAGGGCAGGGAATGTGATGTGCGGCAGGAGAAGGAAGTGCTCAGGGCCGCGGAGCGTCTTGCCGTGCTGCACCGGGAGCTCGGAAGGATTTCCCACGATTCAGAGCATCTGTCTTCTACGGCGCTTATGACGGGGAGAGATCCCGTGGATGAGATCCGCCGGCACAACCGGGAGCTTAAGAAGGTCAGAAGCTTTATCCGGGGCAGGGTTACGAAGAATGAGTTCGAGTACCTGTTTTTGGACAGCTTTGAGAAAATGTATCAATTGGCGGAATATGTTCTGAAGAGAATGGAAGAATCAGGATGTACGAAACTTTATCATGACAGTGTCAGAGACGGGAATCTGGCGCACGGGGAATACAACTATCATAACCTGCTTGTGACAGAGAATGATATGGCTGTGACCGGATTTGAGCATCTGCATATCGGTATTCAGATTCATGATTTATATTATTACCTCAGGAAGATCATGGAAAAATATATATGGAAACAAAAAAGTGGACTGAAAATACTTGAAGCATATGAGGGGGTCAGAAAACTGACCCCGGGAGAGCGCGAGTATGTGGGGCTGCGCCTTGCCTACCCGGAGAAATACTGGAAGACGGCCAGTACCTATTACCATTCCAACAAGGCGTGGCTCCCTCAGAAATACGTGGAAAAGCTGGAGCTTTCTGTGCGTCAGAACGAGGAAAAAAGAGCTTTTCTGGAAAATATTTTTTCCATCGGCATATAGTAAAGACCGGTTGCTGTTTCAGCGGAAACATGATATATTAGTACTGGATTTATTGTGATTTTTTATAAAAAAATCAACAGAAAAAATGGTAGGAGTGGTAAAAATGTATCAGAAAGAGTATTAACGCTGGATGGCAGCGGATCTGGAAGATCCGGATCTGAAACCGGAATTGTCAAAAATTGAAGGAAATGACGAAGAGATCAAAGAGCGCTTTGCGGTAGCGCTGAAGTTCGGAACAGCCGGACTCAGAGGTGTTCTCGGAGCAGGTACGAACCGCATGAATATTTATGTTGTGCGTCAGGCAACACAGGGACTTGCAAACTGGGTTAAGACACAGGGCGGGACACAGACTGTTGCCATCAGCTACGACAGCCGTATTAAGAGCGATGTATTTGCGAAGACAGCGGCAGGCGTACTTGCAGCCAACGGAATTAAGGTAAGAATTTATGATGCACTGATGCCGGTGCCGGCACTTTCATTTGCGACACGGTACTATAACTGCAATGCAGGTGTCATGGTGACAGCATCCCACAATCCTGCGAAATATAACGGGTACAAGGCATATGGCCCGGACGGCTGCCAGATGACGGACGATGCAGCCGCAATCGTATATGAAGAGATCCAGAAGACCGACGTGCTGACCGGAGCTAAGTATATGTCATTTGCCCAGGGAGTTGAGGAAGGGCTGATCCGCTTCGTGGGTGACGACTGCAAGAGAGCGCTCTATGATGCCATCGAATCCCGTCAGGTACGTCCGGGACTTTGTAAAACAGCCGGCCTGAAGCTGGTGTACAGCCCGCTGAACGGATCAGGGCTTATGCCGGTGACTCAGGTATTAAAGGATATCGGTATTACGGATATTACTATCGTTCCGGATCAGGAGTACTCGAACGGATACTTTACAACCTGCAGCTATCCGAACCCGGAGATCTTTGCAGCACTGGAGCAGGGACTTAATCTTGCCAAAGAGACGGGGGCTGATCTGATGCTGGCGACAGATCCGGATGCGGACCGTGTAGGTATTGCCATGAAATGCCCGGACGGTTCTTACGAGCTGGTAAGCGGAAATGAAGTGGGGGTGCTGCTTCTGGACTATATTTGTGCAGGACGTATTGAGAAGGGGACAATGCCGGAGAAACCGGTTGCGGTTAAGTCTATTGTTTCTACGCCGCTGGCAGATGCAGTAGCTGAGAAGTACGGCGTGGAGCTTCGCAGTGTCCTGACCGGATTTAAATGGATCGGCGACCAGATCGCGCAGCGTGAGGAAGCCGGAGAAGGGGACCGCTTTATCTTTGGTTTCGAGGAGAGCTACGGATACCTTGCAGGACCGTATGTGCGCGATAAAGACGCGGTGATCGGATCCATGCTGATCTGCGAGATGGCGGCTTATTACAGAAGCATCGGCAGTTCACTTAAGCAGAGAATGGAAGAAATCTATGCGGAGTACGGCCGTTACCTGAACAAGGTTGACAGCTTCGAGTTCCCGGGATTAAGCGGAATGGACAAGATGGCGGGTATTATGGATGGCCTGAGGGCAAATCCGCTGACAGAGATCGCCGGATACAAAGTGACATCCGTAACAGATTATGAGAAACCGGAGGAGACAGGATTGCCGGCAGCCAACGTTCTGATCTACAAGCTGGAGAACAATGAGACTGTAATTGTCCGCCCGTCAGGAACAGAACCGAAGATCAAAATCTACTACACAACACTGGGTAAGGACCTCGCCGAAGCAGAGAAAGAGAAAGAAAAACTCGCTGAAGCACTCAAACCGATAATGGCATAGAATAATGCCCTAAAAACGGTGAAAATTCTTGACAAAGGTCAGGTAAACCGTTATAACAATACATAAAGGCGGAAAATGCGGACGTTCGGGCATTTTCCCCTTTAATAAATCAGAACAGAAATTGTATGTATGTACAATAAAGAGGAGGAATTTATCCATGAACAAAACAGAATTGATCGCAGCTATTGCAGAGAAAGCAGAGATTTCCAAGAAAGATTCTGAGAAAGCATTAAAAGCTTTTGTTGATGTTGTTACAGAGCAGCTTAAAAACGATGATAAGGTTCAGCTTGTAGGATTCGGAACATTCGAAGTAAGCAAGAGAGCAGCAAGAGAAGGAAGAAACCCGCAGACAGGAAAGACAATGAAGATCGAGGCTTGCAAGGCACCGAAGTTCAAAGCAGGAAAAGCTTTAAAGGATGCAATCAACTAATCTTTGATTTACCATAGAGTGAGTTATAAAAGGACAGGCACTTACGATGAAAAATCATTGTAAGTGCCTTTTGGCACTTCCGGTGATTGGCAGAAAGGAAAAAATATGCGTTTAGACAAATTCTTAAAGGTATCCAGACTGATCAAGCGCCGTACCGTAGCAAATGAAGCCTGCGACGCGGGACGCGTTATGGTCAACGACAAGCCTGCGAAAGCTTCTGTACAGGTAAAGCCGGGCGATGTGATCGAGATCCAGTTCGGCACGCGCAATGTGAAAGTAAAAGTCCTGGAGCTGAAGGACACTACGAAGAAGGATGAGGCTTCCGACCTCTTCCAGTACTTATAGGTATAATTTGGTGCAGCCTCTCATATATTTAAAAACAGAGTGGGAGGGAGTACAGATGGAAGAACAGCGTATCGCAAAATCGCACAAGCTCGTAGTAAATAACAGGAAAACAAGTATGGTGACAGGGGTTCTGGACGTTCTTTCTTTTGACCTGAACGAGATCCTGCTGGAGACGGAGCAGGGGATGATGATGGTGAAAGGGACGGATCTCCATGTGAACAGGCTGAGTGTGGAAAAAGGAGAAGTGGATCTGTCCGGAAATATTGACAGTATTGCTTATTCAAGTGCCACACCGGCGGGAAAACAGGGGGAGAATTTCCTGTCAAAACTTTTTAAGTAGGAGCGGACAATGATATTGGGGATCGGTGCGGAGAGCGGAGTCTTTTTATATGCGGTACTGGCGGGTGTCTCTGTGCTGTGCGCGTGCCGGATACTGATGATGTTCAGAAAGCTGGTCCGGCATAATCTGATCATAACCGGTGTGGAAGATGTGATCTTCTGGATCGGAGCCAGTGTTTATATTTTCCGCAAGATGTATGAGACGACTTACGGGAGCATCCGGTGGTTTTTCGTACTGGGGATTCTGTGCGGTGCCGGCACGGCGTTTCTCCTGTTCCGG
>ERZ1090866.577-NODE-580-length-13213-cov-5.020900_pt1 | contig 13213 bp, 26 predicted proteins | sample MGYA00478477_ERZ1090866 | MGnify/ENA primary metagenome ERZ1090866 (study PRJEB33644, sample SAMEA5815737) | chicken gut metagenome | biome: Chicken; feature: Gastrointestinal Tract; material: Caecum | place: Ireland | collected 2019-01-01 | study: A study of the... | reverse complement strand
TATTTTAATAAATTCTTTTTGTCAACTTTTTGACGAATTTTTAAAAATTATTATTATAAATCATGCTCTTTCACAACAAAAAAGCGCAGGACTTGCCTGCGACTTACTACAAAAAAAATCATTGCAGTGCAATGATTTTTTTATTTAAATAAGTTCAACGATTGCCATTTCAGCGCTGTCGCCACGGCGTTGTCCAAGTTTGACAATGCGTGTGTAGCCACCAGCCTGTCCAAGCTCTTTGATGCGTGCAGCATATTTTGGAGCGTAAAGGTTGAAAATCTTTTCAAGAAGTGGGTGATTGATTCCATTTGTCCTTGCTTCAAAAGCTTCAAGCGATTCTTTTGGCTTTCTTTGCTCTTGTCTGTCCATAAGGTATGCCATCATCTGTCTGCGAGCAGCAAGCTTTTTAGGACCGTCATTTGAAACAGCAGTTTTTACTTTAACGCCCTTATCATCTTTGATTTCTTTTGTCGTTTTGACAATGTCCTCGTATGAGTTTATTGCTTTTGTGATGATCTTTTCTGCCTGCGACCTTACTGACTTAGCTTTTGCAAGAGTTGTTTCAACTTTGCCGAACCAAAGAAGATCGGATACAAGTCCGCGAATCATTGAATTCTTTTCTTTACTTGGTCTACCTAATTTTGCATTAGCCATTATTTTTCTCCTTTATAATGTTTAATCTTCGTCCTTGCGAAGTGAAAGCCCATAGCTTTCAAGTTTTGCGATAACCTCGTCAATAGATTTGATACCAAGATTCTTGACTTTCAACATGTCGCTTCTTGATTTCTTGATAAGGTCGTCAACAGTGTTGATACCTGCTCTTTTCAAGCAGTTGTAGGAACGAACAGAAAGATCCATTTCCTCGATAGGAAGTTCCAAAAGTTTAACCTGCTTGTCCTCTTCACGAGAAACAAGTATGTCTGTATTTGCCATTTGTGCACACAGATCAACAAACAGACCGACATGTTCCATTATGATTTTGCCAGCAAGTGAAACGATTTCACGAGCTGATGTCGTACCGTTTGTGTCAACTTCAAGTGTAAGCTTGTCAAAGTTCACGCTTTGACCAACACGTGTGCTTTCAACATTGAAATTAACTCTCTTTACAGGTGAGAAAAGTGAGTCGATTGCAATGTAGTCAATATCGTCAAATTTTTCTTTGTTGATGTTGTTTGGCACATATCCTCGGCCATTGCCAATCATCACGTCCATGTCAAGTACAGCGCCGTCGTCCATAGTGCAAATATGCATGTCAGGATTGAGAATTTCGACATCAGAGTTTTCCTCAAAATCACGGGCAGTAACTTCACCTGCACCTGTTTTTCTGATGTGCAGATATGTTACAAAATCTCTGCTCTGGTCTTTGCATTTTACTGCAAGTCCTTTCAGGTTGAGAATAATGTCAACAACGTCTTCGGTAACTCCACGTACTGTTGAAAATTCATGTGGCACGCCTGCAATACGTACTGCGATAGCAGCAGAGCCAGGCAGTGATGACAGAAGTGTGCGCCTCATAGCATTGCCAAGTGTAATGCCATAGCCTTTTTCAAGTGGTTCAACAACAAATCTTGCAAAAGCGCCATTGTCGGTTTCTTCGCAAGTAATTTTTGGTCTTTCCATTTCCATATTTTTGTCCTCCTACTATCTTGAATACAATTCAACGATAAGCTGTTCTTTGATGTCGGAGTCGATATCCTCTCTCGTAGGGAGAGCAACAACTTTGCCTGTAAATGTGTTTGTGTCAAATTCAACCCACTTTGGCATTACGACTTTGCTGCCCCTGAGCCCCTTGAATATTTCGTTGTCCTGTTTGTTTTCTTTGATTGCGATTACGTCGCCGGCTTTAACGCGATATGAAGGGATGTTCACACGCTTGCCATTGACTGTAATAAGTCCATGGTTTACCATCTGGCGGCATTGTTTGCGGCTTGCACCAATACCCATTCTGTAAACGACATTGTCAAGGCGACGCTCAATCAGTATAAGCATGTTTTCACCAGTAGCGCCCTGCATTGCCTTTGCTTTTTCATAGTATTCATGGAATTGTTTTTCAAGTACACCGTACATACGTTTTACTTTTTGTTTTTCTCTCAGCTGAGTGCCGTATTCTGAGAATGCAACCCTGCGCTTTGAATTGCCATGTTGTCCAGGAATAACAGGGCGTCTTTCCATGGCGCACTTCTTGCTTGTGCAGCGCTCGCCTTTAAGGAAAAGCTTGCATCCTTCACGTCTGCATTGACGGCAGTCAGGTTCAATAGTTCTTGCCATTTGAATCTCCTTTTATACTCTTCTGGTTTTAGGAGGTCTGCAACCGTTGTGCGCGATTGGAGATACATCCTTTATCATGGTTACATTAAGGTCACAGTTTTGCAGTGAACGGATAGCCAGTTCGCGACCAGAGCCAGGTCCTTTCACGAAAACCTCAACTGTTTTGATGCCATGTTCTTTTGCGACTTTTGCTGCGTCTTCAACGCAAGATTGAGCTGCGAATGGTGTGCTTTTCTTTGAGCCTTTCAGGCCAAGTTTGCCTGAGCTGCACCATGACAAAACATTGCCATCGCAGTCAGTAAAGGTAACAATGGTGTTGTTGAAAGATGTTTTGATGTGAACTTGTCCAGCAGAAATATTCTTGCTGACCCTTTTTTTGGTTGTCTTCTTATTTGTATTTGTTGCCATATTGCCCCCTTACTTACCTTTCTTTGAGCTTCCAGCGATGACCTTTTTAGGTCCTTTTCTTGTGCGCGCATTGTTGCGAGTGTTCTGTCCACGAACAGGAAGTCCTTTTCTGTGGCGAACGCCGCGATAGCAACCAATTTCGCTGAGTTTTTTAATGTCCATGTCGACTTTTTTGCGGAGCTCACCTTCAACAATGAGGTTGTGCTCGATATAGTTACGAAGTTTTGCAACCTGTTCGTCAGTCAGGTCTTTAACGCGAATGTCTGCGCTGACGCCTGTTGCTTCACAAATTTTGTTTGATGTGTCACGACCGATTCCATAGATATATGTCAATCCCAGTTCCAATCTCTTTTCCCTAGGCAGGTCTACACCAGCAATTCTTGCCATTCTTTTTCTCCTCCAATTTTTTTATTAGCCTTGAACTTGTTTGTGCTTTGCACTTTTTGAGCAGATGACCATTACCTTGCCATCACGCTTAATGACTTTGCACTTATCACAAATTGGCTTTACAGATGCTCTTACTTTCATTTTTTCTCCTTTTTAGCCCTTGTCACGCCATGTGATGCGGCCTTTTGTAAGGTCGTATGGGCTCATTTCAATTTTTACTTTGTCACCTTCAAGAATTTTGATATAGTTTTTTCTCAACCTTCCTGACAGGTAGGTGATTATTTCATGTCCGTTTGACAGGCGTACTCTGAAAGTTGTGTTTGGCAAAACTTCCTCAACCACTCCTTCAAATTCAATTACATCGTCTTTTGACATGCGTCACTCCTTTTCTTCGATAAAAATTTCCGCAATAGCGCGTTTGTACGCTCATTTTGTTCGATTTCCTCTTCGCACAAGCCCTCTGTTTGGACAAGCTTGACGTGTTTGAGGCTTTTTTTCTTTGGTCGCGATATTTTCAATCGTTTGCCATCACACAAAAAGGCAAACCCGTCAGCAACCTTAATTACTATAAAAATCTGTCCTTTTTCCTTTCCCGCTGTCGCCATGACAACGCTTCCCGTGTTCACTTTCATACGCTTGATATTTTTCCCTATAAAGTCAAAATTTCAATTCCATCTTTGGTGACATGGACAGTATTTTCATAGTGCGCCGAGCACTTTCCGTCACGGGTGATTACTCCCCAACCGTCTTCAAGAAGCCATACCTCTTTACGCCCAAGGTTTATCATGGGCTCAACCGCAAGGCAGGCGTTGTCTGTAACAATCGGGCCGTCTGTCACTTTTCCGTAGTTTGGCACGTTTGGCGGCTCATGCATGCTTTTGCCAATGCCATGACCGACAAGTTCACGTACCACCGAAAAGCCATTTTTTTCGGCGTGCTGCTGAATAGCGTGCGACAACTCTCCCAAACGGTGACCAACAGCAAGATGCTTGATGCCTTCAAAGAAGCACTCTTTTGTCACCTGAATCAATTTTTCTTTTTCAGGTGAAATCTTGCCAACAGGGAAAGTACGCGCAGCATCACCATTGAGGCCTTTGTACTCAACTACAAGGTCAATGCTGATAATGTCCCCCTCTTTCAAAATGATTTGCTCGCTTGGAATGCCATGCACCACGACATCGTTTACAGATGCGCAAATTGATGCAGGGAAGCCTTCAAATCCTTTACATGCGGGAGTTGCACCACTACTAATTATAAACTTTTCTACGAGATTGTCAAGTTCTTTTGTTGAAATACCTGGTTTTATCAGTGTTTCACAGTAGTTTAAGGCGTCACGAGTAATCTCGCAAGCCTTTTTCATCAAGACCATCTCGGCCGGAGTCAAGTTGTTCAAGCCTTCGCCTCCAACTTTTCAAGAAAAGCTTTTACAGGCTGATATGTCTGCTCAGGAGTTCCCGATGAAGACACTTTAAAAAGCCTTTCACTGTAGAAGTTTATGAGTGGTGATGTGTTTTGTTCATAAACTTCCAGACGATGAAGTATTGTTTCAGGTTTATCGTCATCACGCTGAATAAGTTTGCTGTTGCATTTTTTGCACTTGCCCTCAGGGTTGTCCTCTACGCTGTAAATTTCACCGCAGTTTGGACAAGTACGTCTTGATGACAATCTTTCAACGATAATTTCGTTTGCAAGGTCAACAAGAATTACGCTGTCGATTTGGGAAATGTTTTCAAGTGCTTTTGCTTGATTGACCGTTCTTGGAAAGCCGTCAAGAATGAAGCCCTTTTTGCAATCTGGCTGCTGCAAACGCTCTTTGACAATTTCAATGGTCACTTCATCTGGTACAAGTGCACCGCTTTCCATGATTGATTTTACCTTCTTGCCAAGCTCGTTTTCTGCCTTTACGCAAGCACGGAAAAGGTCACCAGTTGAAATCTGCGGGATTTCAAAATCCCTTGAAATCTTTTTTGCCAAAGTGCCCTTACCACTTCCAGGAGCACCCAAAAGAATAATTTTCATTTACATCTCCTATAATCGCTTTTCCACCAGGCTTTGAAAAGTCAAACTTTTCAAAAGCCCGATATTTTCAGCGCATATGTTTTTCGGTCATACCGTAAAAACCATGTTTTTTGACCAAAGGTCAAGTTTCGAGGATTTAAACTTTTAGTTCAAAAATCCTTTATGATTTCGCACAAACATTTGTGCAGAAAGTTGTTTTTCAAGTTCAAGTGCGACAGAAACCACAATCATCAAACCGGTAGTACTGAACGCATTGATCAGCACGCTTGCCGCTGCAACGCCTTCAATAGCCGATGCAGGAGCAAAGTCACCAATAAGTTTGAATGCGATTGATGGTACCAGCGCAAGAATAGCCAGCAAAATTGCCCCGAAAAGTGTTATTCTTGAAGAAATTTTGCCTAGGTGTTCTGCTGTCGGTTTGCCCGCTCTTATTCCAGGGATAAATCCACCCTGCTGCTGAATTCGTTTGCTGATATCATCTGGGTCAAAGGAAATCTTTGAGTAGAAGAATGCAAACACAAGAATTAGAATTGCGGTCAATACAATGTACAGCCATGAGTTTGTACCCAGCCAGTCGCTATACCAAGTAACATCTGGCCAGAAAATTGATATCAAAAGCTGAGGGAATGTGATCAGCGCGCTTGCGAAGATGATAGGCATTACGCCAGTCGCGTTGACCTTTACAGGAATGTAGTTGCTTTGCCCACCAAACATCTTGCGACCTTTGATTTGCTTTGCATACTGAACCTGAACCCGTCTTTCGCCGCCGTCCATGAATACAATGAAGGCGAAGATGCCTACGATTGCAACAAGGAAGATTGCCAAATACCAAAGGTATGTCAACTCACCTGCGAAAACCGCACTTAAAATTTTGCCAATGTTTGAGCCAGCTGTTGAGAGAATTCCCACGAAAATCAGAAGGCTTGTACCATTGCCGATACCAAGGTCTGTGATTCTTTCGCCAAGCCAAACGGTGAACATTGCACCTGCAACCAAGATGAGCACTACGCCGCAGCCAACCAGCCATTCTGGCATTGAACCAGTAAGGTTTGGATCAAGTGCCTGTCCTGAATATGCAACCACGATACCGACAGCCTGCGCTATTGCCAAGACGAGTGCCGCAATACGAGTGTAAAGACTGATTTTACGTCTGCCGTCTTCGCCACTTTTTGACAGTCTTTCAAGTGATGGTATTGCAACTGTCAAAAGCTGAATGACAATGCTTGCTGTAATGTATGGCGACACGCCAAGCGCAAGCACCGAGCAGTTTGCCAGAGCGCTACCGCTGATCATATTCATAAGTTCAAAGAAGCCAAATGATGTTTCGCTGTCACCCAAAATAAACTCTGGGTTGAAGCCAACACAAGGTATCCAGCAACCTATTCTATACACCAAAAGAAGAAGGAGCGTGATAAAAATCTTTTTCCTTATTTCTTTCACCTTAAATGCGTCGATGATCGTCTTAAACATTACAACTCCTCAATTTTGCCGCCGGCTTTTTCTATTTTTTCACGAGCTTGTTTTGTGACTTTGTTTGCCTTTACTGTGAGAGGCTTTGTCAACTGCCCATCACCAAGGATTTTCAAGCCGTATTCTGAACGCTTGCCAATAAATCTTGTTGCATAAAGAAGGTCTTGGTCAATGACAGCGTTCGCTTCAAACGCTTCCAAATCGCCAACGTTCACACAAGCATATCTCTTTGAGAAGTTCTTGTTGTTGAAGCCGCGAATTGGCAGCTTTCTGATCATAGGAATGTTGCCACCCTCAAATCCAGGGCGAACACCACCGCCACTGCGAGCGTTCTGACCTTTGTGGCCTTTGCCACTTGTTTTACCAATTCCACTGCCGATGCCTCTGCCCACGCGAACTTTCTTTGTGGTAGCGCCAGCAGCTGGTTTCAAATTTTCAAGTTCCATGTGTCGCCTCCTATTTTACCTCTTCCACTTTTACGAGGTGAGCCACATGATGAAGGCTGCCACGAATGGAAGCATTGTCTGGGAGCATTCTGGTCTGGTTGAGCTTTTTAAAGCCAAGCGCCTCGATTATGAGAGCCTGTTTTGCATTGTAGCCAATGCAGCTTTTTACCCAGGTAACTTTAAGCATTTTCTCTGCCATACTGCCCTCCTATATCTCTTCAACTGCCTTGCCACGACGACGAGCGATTTCTTCCTTGGTTTTCAAGTTAAGAAGGCCTGCCATTGTTGCTTTTACGCAGTTGATTTTGTTTGACGAACCATGCCTTTTGGTAACGATGTTCTTGATACCTGCAAGTTCGATTACCGCACGAGCTGATCCGCCAGAAATAACTCCTGTACCTTCAGGAGCTGGCAACAACAAGATGCTTGTTGCCGAAAACTTTCCGATAGTTTCGTGTGGAATTGTTCCGTTTACGATTGGAATGTTTTTCATGTTTTTCTTTGCGATTGTTGTTGCCTTTTCAATAGCCGAGCTGACTTCCTTGCTTTTGCCAATGCCAAGTCCAACTCTGCCCTTGCCGTCGCCAACAACGACCAGCGCTGAAAATCTCAAAGTACGTCCGCCTTTGACAACCTTTGTTACGCGACGAACTGAAACAACGCGTTTGTCAAATTCGCTTTGTTCATGGCGTGCATTACGGTCACCTTTCTGAGCGCGATCGTCCTTTCTTTTTCCAGAAAAATTGTTTCTTTTGCCTTTTGAAGCCGAAGTATTTTCAGTTGCAGGAACTTCTGCGGTAACTTCTGTATTGATTTGCTCGTTTTCTGCCATGATTTCCTCCTAAAATTTAAGTCCAGCTTCTCTGGCACCGTCAGCCAAAGCCTGAACACGACCGATGTAGATGTAACCGCCTCTGTCAAAAACTACTTCTGAAATTTTCTTTTCAAGAGCACGAGCAGCGATTGTTTGACCAACAATTTTTGCCTGCTCTGTTTTTGTTTTACCCTGACAAGCCGCTTTCACATCTTTGTCAAGGGTAGATGCAGATGCAAGAGTAACTCCCTTTGTGTCGTCAATGATTTGAGCATAGATTTGACCAAGTGATCTGTACACGCAAAGACGTGGTCTTTCGCTTGTGCCTGAAACCTTGCTGCGTACTCTCTTGTGACGAACAACTCTCTCTGTATTTTTGTCAGTTTTGTTTATCATGTGAGTTTCTCCTATTTCTTACCTTTACCGGCTGTTTTTCCGACTTTTCGAATTACCACTTCATCAGCATATTTTACGCCATAGCCGTGATATGGCTCGACTGGTCTGATGTCGCGGATTTTTGATGCAAACTGCCCAACTTTCTGTTTGTCGATACCGCTGACTGTGATATCTGTTGCAGATGGACATGTAACTTTGATGCCGCTTGGCACTTCAACTTCAACATTGTGGCTGAAACCAAGGTTCATCACAAGTTTGTTGCCACTGACACTGGCTTTGTAACCTACACCTGAAATTTGAAGGCTTTTTGAGAAACCATCATGAACGCCAACAACCATGTTGTGTGCAAGTGCTCTGTAAAGGCCGTGCTTTGCGTTTGATTCAGGAGTTTCTTTTGCGATTTCTAATGAAAGGTTTTGCCCGTCAATATTTACTTTGATGACGCTGTCAACTTCTTGTGTAAGGCTGCCTTTTGGGCCTGTCACAGTCAGTGTGCCATTTTCAAATTTTGCGCTTACGCCCGCAGGCATAACGATGAGTTCTTTTCCTATACGTGACATGACAACCTCCTACCATACATAGGCGAGCACTTCGCCGCCTACGCCAAGCTTTCTTGCTTCTTTATCGGTAATAATGCCTTTGTTTGTAGATATGATTGCAATGCCAAGCCCGCTGATAACCTTTGGCAACTTGTCTTTTTGAGCATAAATGCGAAGACCTGGTTTTGAAATTCTTTTCAAACCTTGGATTACACTGTCGCCAGTTTCATCATATTTGAGTGTGATGCGAAGGTTTTTGTGTCCGCCATCTTCATACTCTTCAAATGATGTGATGTAGCCTTCTTCAAGAAGGATTTTTGCTATTGCACGTTTTTCATTTGATGCAGGAATGCTGACGTCTTCATGCTTAACCATTGTTGCGTTGCGAATGCGAGTAAGCATATCTGCAATTGGGTCTGTAATTAACATAATTTCCTCCTCTTACCAGCTTGACTTGCGAACACCAGGGATTTCACCCTTGTTTGCAAGCTCTCTGAAACAAACTCTGCAAATGCCGTATTTTTTCAGCACTGCGTGTGGTCTGCCGCAAAGTGAACATCTTGTATATTCGCGGGTTTTGTACTTTTGAGTTCTTTTCTGTTTTTCAACTAATGCTTTCTTTGCCATGATATCTCCTATTTTGCGAAAGGCAGTCCGAGTGCCTTCAAGAGAGCTTTTGCCTCTTCATCAGTTTTTGCAGTTGTGACAAAAGTAATGTCAAAACCTCTGATTTTTTCGACTTTTTCATAGACGATTTCTGGGAAAATCAACTGTTCCTTGATGCCCATTGAGTAGTTTCCTCTGCCATCAAATGACTTGTCTGAAATTCCTCTGAAATCTCGCACCTTTGGAAGAGCAATAGCTGTGAATCTGTCAAAGAACTCATACATGCGATCGCCGCGAAGTGTAACCTTTGCGCCAATCTTTTGTCCTTCACGAAGTGCAAAGTTTGATATTGATTTTTTTGCGATTGTTACCACCGGTTTTTGACCGCTGATAGCTGCAAGTTCGTCAACAGCGATGTTGAAGCTTTTTGAATTGCCTTTAACTTCGCCAAGTCCCATGTTGAGCACGATTTTTTCAAGCTTTGGAACTTCGTTGATGTTTTTATAGCCAAATTCTTTGATAAGAGCTGGAACAACTTCTGTTTTGTACATTGCTAAAATTCTGTTTTGTTCTTTTGCCATTTTTTACCTCTTATTCCGCTTCTTTCTTTTCTGTTGTCGACTTTTTGGTTGTTGTTTTTGCTGCTGTTGTCTTTGAGGTTGACTTTGCAGCTGTTGCTTTTGTTGCAGTCTTTTTCTCTGCTGCTTTTGTTGTAGACTTTGCAGCGGTTTTTGCAGGTTTTTCTTCTGCAACAGCTTTAAGGTTTGCACCTTTCAGCTCTGATGCCTTAACTGCCTTTTTTGCGTCCTTTTTAGTCTGCTTTACAAACTCTTTGTCAAGTGACGCGCCGCACTTTTTGCATGAACGAACTTTTTTGCCATCAATTTCAGCATGAGCAATACGAGTTGCCTTGTTGCAAACTGGGCAAATAACCATTATGTTTGATGCATCGATTGGAGCTGGCCTTTTGAAAATGCCGCTTTTTTCGTTTTGAGTTCTGGCTTTTTGGTGCTTTGTCACAATGTTGATGTTTTCAACAAGTACTGTGCCTTCTTTGGCATTTACAGCACTGACTTTGCCACTCTTTCCCTTGTCTTTGCCTGCGATAACAAGTACGTTATCGCCTGTTTTTACTGTCATCTTCATAGTGCGCTCCTTTTATAGTACGTCTGGTGCAAGGGAAATGATTTTCATATAGCCCTTGTCACGAAGCTCTCTTGCGATAGGCCCAAACACACGTGTGCCTTTTGGCTGCTTTTGGTTGTCGATGATTACAGCAGCATTGTCATCAAAACGAATGTGGCTGCCATCAGGACGACGCAATCCCTTAGAGGAGCGTACGATTACAGCTTTTACAACATCGCCTTTTTTCACGCTGCCACCAGGAATAGCCTTTTTTACAGATGCAACAATAACATCACCGATGTTGCCGCTGCGTCTGAAAGAACCGCCAAGTACTCTGATGCACATGATTTCTTTTGCACCTGTGTTGTCTGCAACTTTCAATCTTGTTTGAGGTTGAATCATAGTTTTTCTCCTCCTTACTTAGCCTTCTCGACGATTTCAACAACGCGGAAATGCTTGTCGCGACTCAGCGGTCGTGTTTCCATTATGCGAACAGTGTCGCCAATGCCGCAAATGTTGTTTTCATCATGAGCTTTGATCTTTTTTGATCTTTGTACGACTTTTTTGTAGATAGGGTCTTTAACTCTTGAAACGACTTTAACTACAACGGTTTTGTCCATTTTACCAGCCGAAACTACTTCGCCAACGCGAGTTTGTCTGTCATGTCTAATTGTTTCCATCGTTTCCTCCCTTTTCTTGCAGTTCCTTCTCGCGAAGTACTGTCTTTACTCTTGCAATATCTTTTTTTACATTGTGCAGTGCCATTGGGTTTGCAAGTGACCTTGTTGCATGTGAAAAACGAAGATTGAACAGTTCACTGTTGAGCTCTTTCAGTTTCGCATTAAGTTCGGCAACTGACAGATATTTGATTTCACTAATTTTCATCTTCCACAGCTCCTTTTGTAGTATCATCTTTCTTGATAAACTTCACTTTGCATGGCAGTTTGTGTCCAGCAAGACGAAGCGCTTCTTTTGCGACATCTTCACTGACGCCTTCGATTTCAAACAGCACTCTGCCAGGTTTGACAACTGCTACCCAAAATTCTGGCGAACCTTTACCTGAACCCATACGAGTATCAGCAGGCTTTTTTGTTACAGGCTTGTCTGGGAAAATCTTAATCCAAACCTTACCGTCACGACGAGTGTAGCGTGTGAGCGCAACACGTGCAGCTTCGATTTGGTTTGACTTGATCCAGCATGGCTCGGTTGCAATGATGCCGTATGAGCCGTATGCAAGCTCGTTACCACGAGTTGCCTTGCCTGTCATTCTGCCACGATGTACCTTTCTTCTTTTTACTCTTTTAGGCATTAACATTACTCTTGTCCTCCTTTTGCATCAGACGACTTCTTGCCAAGGATTTCTCCTTTGTAGATCCAGCACTTTACACCAATCTTACCAATCAGTGTATAGGCTGCTGCTTCGCCATAGTCGATGTCCGCGCGGAGTGTGTGAAGTGGAACTGAGCCGCGGAACTGCTTTTCTGTTTGAGCTTTTTCGTTTGCTTTTGCAAGCACGCCGCTCACTTGAACTTTGCAGCCCTTTGCTCCCGCCTTCATAACCCTTTCAATAGCCTGTTTGAGTGCGCGCTTTGCTGCAACACGCTTTTCAAGTTGAAGAGCAATGCTTTCTGCAACAAGCTGAGCATCAAGGTCAGGACGTTTGATTTCTTTCACGTTTACAACCAAAAGTTTTACAGGTCTGATGAGTTTTGAGATTTCCTTTTTGATTACTTCAATACCAGCGCCTTTTGTGCCAATGATCATGCCAGGCTTTGCGGTAAAGATGTTTACAACAAGCTTGCCCTCAGTTCTTTCAATAGTAACCCTTGAAATTGAGCATGCTTTGTATTTGTTGATGATAAAGTTTTTTACATCTTGGTCTTCTTTGATGTTTGCAGCAAAAGTCTTTTTGTCTGCATACCATGTTGAATTCCAATCTTTATTGATGCCAATTCTCAATCCAATTGGACTAACTTTTTGTCCCATTCTTAGCCTCCTACCACTTCATCAAGCACAATTGTGATATGTGAAGTCTTTTTGAGTATTACGTTGCCCGAGCCTTTCGCTCTTGCAGACATGCGCTTGAACATTGGTCCTGAGGTTGCATAAGCCTCTTTCACAATCAAGCTGTCAACATTCTTTCCCATATTGTTTTCTGCATTGGCAATAGCGCTTTTGAGTACTTTCAAGCTTTCCAAAGCGCCCTTGTCAGGCATATTTTCAAGGATTGCAACAGCGTCTTGCGCCTTCTTGCCACGAACAAGGTCAAGAATGTATGTGATTTTTGATGGACTCATGCGTACATATTTTGCAACTGCAAAAGCTTTCTTTTCTTTTGCGTTACGCTTTTCAGCTTTTTGTCTTATTCTTGTAGCCATACCTTACCTCTTATTTGCCTGCTTTCGCAACGGTTGCCGACTTTTTAGTGTGTCCCTTGTAGGTGCGTGTTGGCGCAAACTCGCCAAGCTTGTGACCTACCATATCAGCAGTGCAGTATACAGGGACATGCTTTTTACCATTGTGCACTGCGAATGTAAATCCTACGAAATCAGGATAGATTGTTGATGAACGTGACCATGTCTTGATTGGTCGTTTTACCCCACTTGTCTGCATCTCTGCCACTTTTTTTACAAGGCTTGGATGAACATAAGGCTTTTTCATTGATGATTTGCTCATAGTTTTCTCTCCTAATTAACTCTCTTAACCATCAAGCGGTTAGATTTATTCTTTCTCTT
>ERZ1090866.573-NODE-576-length-13258-cov-27.833674_pt1 | contig 13258 bp, 12 predicted proteins | sample MGYA00478477_ERZ1090866 | MGnify/ENA primary metagenome ERZ1090866 (study PRJEB33644, sample SAMEA5815737) | chicken gut metagenome | biome: Chicken; feature: Gastrointestinal Tract; material: Caecum | place: Ireland | collected 2019-01-01 | study: A study of the... | reverse complement strand
GATATCCCTTAGCAATCTTTCCATCTTCAAAGGCATAATAATGTGCATCGCTTAAATGAATCCAATCAGTTTGAATTTCCCCATAACCATTACTATAGTATAAATTTCCCTCTTCATCAGAGAATAACCAAAAAGCAAGCTTTCCATCTGGATAAAAATAATAAGCATGTTCCCCTAGTTTTTGATATCCCTTAGCAATCTTTCCATCTTCAAAGGCATAATAATGTGCATCGCTTAAATGAATCCAATCAGTTTGAATTTCCCCATAACCATTACTATAGTATAAATTTCCCTCTTCATCAGAGAATAACCAAAAAGCAAGCTTTCCATCTGGATAAAAATAATAAGCATGTTCCCCTAGTTTTTGATATCCCTTAGCAATCTTTCCATCTTCAAAGGCATAATAATGTGCATCGCTTAAGTGAATCCAGTCTGTTTGAATTTCCCCATAACCATTACTATAGTATAAATTTCCCTCTTCATCAGAGAATAACCAAAAGGCAAGCTTTCCATCTGGATAAAAATAATAAGCATGTTCTCCTATCTCTTGATAGCCAGTTAAAAATTCACCATTTTCATCTACATAATAATGCGCATCTGGATAATGAACCCAACCTCTCTGCTCAGTTACCATTTTTTGTTCTGTTTGCGCAGAAGCAACAGAAGGAACAAAAAACAACGAAACTGCTAAAATAACACTAAATACTATCCTTTTTTTCATATTTTATTAATATCCTTCCTTTTTATTTTTCAATTTTATTAAAATTCTTTTACATAATTCCAAAAGCCCTTTTGAAGTTTCCGATAAAATTTTCGTTTTCTAATAAAAGCAAACAAACGGACTCGAATAATTTCAACGAATACGCAAAAGGCAAAGATAATGACTGCCCACAAAATAATATATGGGACATATTTCAAACTAGAAATTGACCTACCTTGATCAACCGCTATCCATTTATACAAATGTTGCCTGACAAAGACATGATCAGATAATAAATAAACTGCTAAAGTATAACTGCTAATACAATTGATTTTCCTGCTTTTGAATGATAAAGTTTCAAAGTACAAGAAATAAAAGATCGATTGTGCTATTACTAAAATATTTGAATATCGCATACAATAATGACGATAAAACTCACCAATTTGTTGCACTAAAGGATTAGAAACGGTAGTTAAAAAATCTGCGCTAATCGAAAAGGCCAAATTCAAAATTCCAAGAAAAATCATCAACATAAAGAAAATAGTTTGACGTTTGTTTTTGGAATAGTATTTGAAATGAACATTATCTTTTATTGGATATTTATGCAAATAAGCACCTGCTAAATATAATAATACAAATTGCACTACAGTAAATCCTGTATTAGAAACTAAATACCCATCTGTAAGCATAGGAATTATTGAAAACAGAAAAAGAAAGATTAAAAGACAACGACGATGCTCTTTTTGACTAATATGTTCAATAAAGCGATTCAAAAATGGCGACAGAATATATAAAACGATATAACAATTAATAAACCAATAATTTCCAGTTATATCGAAAGGTAATAAATTGTTAAACAACTCCAATTTCGTTACCGTTTGAATGCCTAAAAAGACAAATAGCAAAGTAATAATCACTTTATAAAACCATTGCTGATTAATGATTTTTAACAATTTTCGAACGGAAAACTTCTTGTTATACTGAAAATAACCGGTCAATAAAACAAAGGAATTTACATGAACAATTCCAATATAAGAAATAATACGTAATATTAATTGCAAAACTCCTGAAGAATGTTCTAGCATCTGCCCATGCCCAATAATATGACAAAGAACAATAAAAAACATAGAAACAATACGCATCAATTCAAAGTTTGAATTTCTGCCATTTTGATTCTCTTTCATTTTTATCCTCCCCCTATAATAAAAATATAACATAACAAGCACTTATATTTCAAGGAAAAAAGAAAGAGAAAAAAGAGCACTAACTTTCTATGTACTCTTTTAAAATATCAGTAACCACTTGATAACCATTTTCATTCAAATGAAGACCCTCCTTGGTATATTCTTCAGTCAATTGGCCATTATCATCAATTAGCTCTTCATATACATCAATATAAACAAGGTCCTCCTCTTGACAATAATTTTGTAATAAATCGTTTAAACTCCGAATGTCTTCGTTCTTTCTTTTTCCGACCATTTCGGTATCTAGTGTTTCGTTAACAGGATAGACACTCTCAATATAAATTTCAGCTTCGGGTCTATTTTCTTGAATTCGCTCTATCATCTCCTTAATATTATCAAAAATTTCTTCTGGACTTTTTTCTTGAGCTAAATCATTCGTACCAATTAATAAAAACACTTTACTAGGATTATATTGATAAACTCTCTTTTCCATATCTTCCAAAATATCATGCGTAGCATCTCCACTGACCCCACTATTTACTACTGGATCATCTGGAAAATATTTTTCTAAGTCATACATTTCAGTAATAGAATCACCCAAAAAAAGATAATTAGGACTAACTGTCACTACTTTTCTCGTTTTCGTCTCTACTCGAACTTTATTATGATCAAAAGTAATATAATGCCCAACCAAAAAGAAATTTCCCAAAATGCTCAAGAGAAAAAGAAACAAAAAAAGAGGTGATATAGATTTTTTTGGAACTACTTGCCGATATCTTTTTCGATTTCGATCAATTCTTGTAGTATTTACTTTATTTATATAGTTAGGTTTCTTTTTATTATTGTTTTCCTTTTTCACAAAGCTTCACCTCAAACTTCTACCACCTGATTATAACATGGAAAGAAAAAAATATGAAAGAAAAAGAAAAAGTTGACAATTAGATTGTCAACTTTTCAGTCTAATTAGAATCAAATTAACTAGCTTTCTCTGACTCGACTAACAAAATGATATAATCCATCTTCATCTTGTTCAAACGTATAAACATAACTAGAAGCTACGTCATTAGAATCCTCTTCTGGCGTAGAACTTTCATAAATACGAATTACCTTATCTTCTTTTTCAGCCTTTGTAACAGAATAGACAGAACCTGGCCCAGAAGTTCCTCCCGTTTCTGTCATATACATCACATACATATCCAAATCTTGATTATAGAAATAACGATGTCCTCCATAAGGATCAGTATCAATGAAAACAGATAAATCAAAAGTATCTAAAGTCCCAAACAAATCATAATAAATAGCTTCTACATAAGATCGAGAAAAAGCATATTCCACAGAATAAAAATCGTTAATATTATTGTAATAACATGCACTCGAATAAGTCACATACTCATTGAGTGATGGAATCGTATCTGGTATCGAAGTTGTGCTACAATTAAGTATATCAGCATGTACTGTATTCAAATGAAGTCCTACAAAATACATTTTTGTTTGTTCACTAGCACTGTCGATCTGAAACTGTCCTTCTCCTTCTCGATACATCCAATAATTAAGATTTTCTCTCTCTTCCCCTGTACCTGATACTACCTTATTATACAAAATTGGTACAATTCCAGTATCAATAGCAAGCTCCTCAATTTTTGACTCCTCTTGTACTGGTGCTTCCTCTTGTTTTCCTTGACTTTCTTCTTGAAATAAAATTCCTTGGTCATATAGAATATAAGCCACAAAAAGAAGAACAACAACAAGAAATAAAATTGCCAAAATAACAACTTTTTTATTTGAATTTTTCTCTACCATAAAAACACCTCTCTCTTATTTTAAGATTAACACGAGCAGAAGGAACTAACAATAACAAGAAAGAAAAAAGCAATGAAATTTACGTAAAAAAGCATAGCACAAAGCTATCATTTTCTTATTTCATTATTATAGTTGTTTGTCCCAAAAATTCTGTTTGAGATAAAAGAGGTATTATAAGATTCAAATAACTAATATTTTTTACTTATCCTATTTCCTCTAACATTCTTTCTTTAATTCTATCGATATCAGGAAAAAACAAATTAATTCCTTGTTTTTTCAAAGACAATAAGTAATGAAAATTACTCGTTATTTCATTTTTTAATGTATCAATTACTTTAAGTGGCTTCCCATTAATTATATGTGGATGATCAATATATTTTTCTAATGTAGGGAAGGCATTTTGTAATAATATTACAGATTTTTTATTGGCAATTTCTCTAATCATGATAGATCGGCACTCTCCATATTTCTTAACCTTTTTATCTATTATAGGTTGATATTTAGAAACCTTACTACTTAAAGGAATAAACCATAGTATATCTTTATCTTTAATTGTAAAATAAGTAGGTCTTGCTCGACCATTTTCATGATTTATCATTAAACCTCTGTCATTAATTTTATTAAAAAACTCATCTTTAATATGATAAATATATCCTGTTTTAACTTCCATTTAATCCCCCAATAACAACATAACTTATAACCAAAATATATCAAATTATAACCATGTTTACAAGTACAAAAGTTCGATTTTTTTAGAAAAAAGAAAACTCTATTCAAAAGAATAAAGTTTTCAAATATTTTCGATCGGAATAATTTGTATCCCGCACCATCCGAGAGCGGTTAACATTTCACGATTGGAATAATTTATATCCCGCACCATCCAAGAGCGGCTAACATTTACGTATTACTACATTTCCTAAATGCAATAATAATATACTATATTTTGACTTATATGTCAATGAGTATACATTTATAGTATATTCATTTACCTTGTTTTAACCAATAAAATTCAAGAAAATTTTCTAAGTATCATGGAATGAAAATGATTAGAATTTTAATTTTTTTAATCGACACCCTTCTTATTTATTAAACTGGAATAATATAAAATTCCTTTTCCAAAACTCTTAGCAAATTCAATTTCATTTTTTGTACTTTCACCAATATACCCTTCTACATCCACGACTAATATAGCGTCTGCTATCTTGATCCGTTCTTTATGCATTTTATCAAGCATCTCAGCTTCTTCTTCCGTAAAATCTTTTTTGCTAGATCTTGTAGGAGAATAGATAGGCATTAACAAGCAATTCCCCTCTAACTCCAACTTAACTGATATATCCATCATATCTTTAATAAAACGCATACTCCCACACACTGTAATTATTTTCATTTTTACCTTCCAAGATTTACTATTCTTAACCAATTCTTTTACTTTTTAATTTTATGACTGTTTCAGTCAGTATCTCATTCAAAATGAATAAGAAATATTATTAAGACTAAGTAACTTATATTTTTTACTTATCCTATTTCCTTTAACATCCTTTCCTTAATTCTATCGATATCAAGAAAAATAAATTAGTTCCTCTTTTCTTTAATCCAATCATGTTTTTAAATAAACTTTTTATTTCATTTTGTAAATCCGTAGGAACTTTTAACGGAATACCATTTATAGTGTGCACATGATCGATATATTTTTCTAGTGTAGGAAATGCATTTTGAAGTAATATTGCAGCATTCTCATCAGCTATTTTCCTAATTATAATTGTATTGCAAAAACCATAACGTTCTATTTTCTTATCAATTATTTTCTTATATTTATTTACCTTAGAACTGATTGGGATAAACCATAAAATATCTTTATCTTTTATTGTAAAATAAGTTGGTCTCTTTTTACCCCTTTCATGATTTTGCATTAAACTATCATCATTTACAATATCGAAATATTCATTTTTAATGTGATATAAATATCCGGTTTTTATTTTCATGTGCATCAACTCCATATATAATTGCCTTCCTGTCAGAACTTCTTACTTCTTTGATAGAGTATTCCCATTCTCCACAGGCTTAAATTCCGATATCCACCACTGTACTTCATTTTATATTTTTCCATTTATGATAATTCAATTTTATACACTCAATAATTCAAGATAACCACTTTCTCTTGTTTTTTAATTTAACACGCGAACAAACGTTTGTCAATAGCTTTTATTAAATTTATATTTACGAGTTTTCCGTATTTCTTCCCTATTACACAAAACAAAAGAAAACTCCATCATCTGATGAAGTTTATTACATTTTCAACCAGGATCATTTATTAGTCACACCACCTGGAAGTGAAAAAAAATTTCATGCTTTTCAGTCAATATAACTATATTGTTCTGAAAATATCAATTATTTATAATATATTCTATATATATGTCTTCTATTCCTTTCACACAAATTAAACTATTACCAATATTTTAATTCTAGTTTTCAATGCATATATTTTATTTTTTCAAAACATTAAAAAAGGCAAGATTTTACTCATCTTAACCTAATTCTTCTCTTATTTTGATTTAATGGCTGCTTGCGCTGCTGCCAATCTTGCGACAGGAACCCGATAAGGACTACATGATACATAAGTAAGTCCTACTTTATCACAAAATTCAATCGTAGCAGGATCTCCTCCATGTTCTCCACAAATACCAAGTGAAATATCTGGTCTTGTCTTCCGACCTAATTCACTAGCCATTTTGACAAGCTTTCCTACCCCATCTTGATCAAGAGTAGCAAAAGGATCTTGTTCAAAAATCTTCTTTGCATAATAATCTTTTAAGAATTTAGCAGCATCATCTCTTGAAAAGCCATAAGTCATCTGCGTTAAATCATTCGTTCCAAAACTGAAGAACTCAGCTTCTTCGGCAATTTCATCAGCAGTTAGGGCAGCTCTTGGAATTTCAATCATCGTTCCTACTTTATAAGTAAGATCAACCTTTTTATCTGCAATAATTTGATCTGCTGTTTCACACACAATCTTTTTAACATAAGCTAATTCTTTTTTATCACCCACAAGTGGAATCATAATCTCAGGCGTTACATGCATTCCTTCTTCATTTACTTCAATTGCCGCTTCAATGACCGCTCTTGTTTGCATTTCAGCAATTTCTGGATAAGTGATAGCAAGACGGCAACCACGATGTCCCATCATTGGGTTAAATTCTTTTAAAGAGTCAACTCTAGCTTTTAAAGCGTCAAAACTCATACCAAGGCTTTCTGCTAACGGTTTAATCTCTTCATCCGTATGTGGTAAGAATTCATGTAAAGGTGGATCTAAGAAACGAATGACAACATTATATCCTTCCATACTACGGAAAAGTCCTTTAAAGTCTTCTTTTTGATAAGGCAAAATTTTACTCAAAGCTTCTTCTCTTTTTTCTTTAGTATCAGCAGTAATCATTCTTCTAAAATTGAAGATTCTCTCACTATCAAAGAACATATGCTCCGTCCGGCAAAGCCCAATTCCTTCCGCTCCAAACTTCCGAGCGACAGCAGCATCCCGTGGATTATCGGCATTACAACGTACTCTTAAACGGCGAACATCATCGGCCCAATTCATGAATGTTTCAAAATTACCACTGATTTCAGGCGCCACTGTCTTAATTTGTTCTCCATAAACATGACCCATAGAGCCATCCAAGCTCATGTAATCACCTTCATGATAAACACTACCATCTTCGGTCGTCAAAGTCTTCTTCTCTTCATCAACAACAAGACTACCACAACCAGAAACACAACAAGTACCCATACCACGCGCTACGACAGCGGCATGCGAAGTCATACCACCACGAACCGTTAAAATACCATGGGCAAGATTCATACCCTCAATATCTTCTGGTGAAGTCTCATTACGCACCAATAGCAGATCCTTTTCCCCTGCTTCATGAGCTTTCATAACATCCTCGGCCGTAAAATAAATCTTACCGGTCGCTGCTCCAGGAGAAGCGGCAAGCCCTTTCGCTACAACTTTCGCTTTCTTTAAAGCTTCTTGATCAAACATTGGATGCAATAACTGATCCAAACTACTTGGTTCTACTTTTAATAAAGCTTCTTCTTTGGTAATCATTTTTTCATTGACTAAATCAACGGCAATTTTTAAAGCCGCTTGCGCCGTTCTTTTTCCATTCCGGGTTTGAAGCATGAAAAGCTTTCCATCTTCAATCGTAAATTCCATATCTTGCATATCTTTATAATGATCTTCCAAAATATTACAAATACGAACAAACTCTTGATAACACTCTGGCATCACTTCTTTCAAGGTATCAATGGATTGTGGTGTCCGAATACCTGCCACAACATCTTCCCCTTGGGCATTCATCAAATATTCTCCATATAACTTCTTTTCGCCTGTCGCAGGATTTCTTGTGAAAGCAACACCCGTTCCCGAAGTATCACCTCTATTTCCATAAACCATCTCTTGTACATTAACCGCCGTTCCCCAACTAGAAGGAATATTATTTAAACGCCGATAAGTAATGGCCCGATCATTATTCCAACTACGAAAGACCGCTTTCACCGCTTCAAGCAATTGCACTTTCGGATCTTGTGGAAACTCACTTCCCGCATGTTTCAAATATTCTTTCTTATAGATATCCACAACTTCCATCAAATCTTCAGCTGTTAATTCAGTATCATACTCCACTTTCTTTTCTTTCTTTATTTTATCAAATAGATGTTCAAAAGAACTCTTAGGAAAGCCCATCACGACATCAGCAAACATTTGAATAAACCGCCGATAACTATCATAAACAAAACGTTTATTTCCTGTTACCTCAGCAAAACCCTTGGCTACCTCATCATTCATGCCCAAATTTAAAACCGTATCCATCATTCCAGGCATCGAAGCACGAGCTCCACTCCGAACCGAAACCAAAAGGGGATTCTTGGTATCACCTAAAGTTTTCCCTGTTTTCTTTTCCAAAGCTTTTAACTGAGAAAAGATCTCATCCTCTATCTCTTTTGGTAAAGTCTCATTCTCCTCATAATACTTTAAACAAGCCTCTGTCGTTACCGTAAACCCTCTAGGAACCGGTAAGCCTAACCCTGTCATTTCAGCAAGATTCGCTCCCTTTCCTCCTAAAAGATCACGCATATCTTTATTTCCTTCTTCAAAGGAATAAACATACTTCATAAAATCATCATCCTTTCTTAGTCCTGTAACTCTAGTATAGCAAAGAAGAAGAAAAGAAAAAAGAAAAATCGTTCGACTTTTCTTCTTTTACAAATCATTTTTTTCTTCTTTTAATTCCTTAAGTCTTTTTTTCACTAACAAAACTAACTCCATTGGCGCTTCAATCCGATTTAATACCAAAAGAGCATCTTGTAATTTTCGATAAAGAGGAACTTCTTTTTCAATTTGATCCCACTCTTCTTGAAACGAAAAATCATTACTTGGATTCTGTTCCATAAAAGCATAAAGATATTCTTCTATCTCTTTTAAAATATATACTTTTAAATCATAATCATCCATTTCTCTGATTCCTAAATAACCACTTATCATATAACGATATTGATCTTCTACTGTCATATCACATCACCAAAAACAATATACAAAAAAGAAAACGAGAAGGCAAGAAATTTTGAATTGTTCCCTAAAAAAAGAAAGTTATTTTTTTAAAACTTTTCTTTTCAATACTTCTTGATTTAAAAGAGGAGACGCAGTTCTAGCATAAGTTCTGGCAGTAGGATCGGAAGATAGTTTCAAGTAAGCATTTACAACATTTTCTTTTTTACTTTCTGAAACACCACAAAATAGATTTTCGATATTTCTTTCTTTCAAAATCTTTAAATAAAAATATTGATCATAATAGTCTTTCTCCGCCATTTCTTCCTTTTTCTCCTTTAATTTATCCATTTCTTTTTGAATATTAAAGGGAACATAAACGATATTTTTTATTCCATTTCTTTCTTCTTCAAAACGATCAAACATATGTGCTTTCGTAAGTTCAGAACGAATCTTCAAACAACGTTGCTCCTGATAATAAAATTTATCTAAAACAGTACCAATGGAATCCATATCTTCATAAAAATTATTTTTATCATATGTTTCTAAAAGATTCATAAGTAACGGTAAATCCTCTCTTGTCGCATATCCTAAAAAAGAAGAGTTTTGACTTAATAAATGAATCAAATACTCAGCCATCCCCTCTTCTAAATTTTGTAATTCTATTCTTTCTTGGGTGTATAAGTCAATTAAATCATAATCAAAATCACCATCATGTCGTAAAGCAATAAAATTACTCCCCCGTTCGACAAGAGCATAAGGCTCAGCACTTTTCAAAAATTCTCTACTAAGATTTCTTTTTTCTTGATCGATTTGATCATATTGCCTTAACAAAGGATGTTCTTTCTCAAAGACTTGTAAAGCCGACATTTTATGTGCTTTATCATAGGAATTTTTCCCTTCCCTTTCTTTTAATAAATCACGAACGGTTAACAAATAATCCAACTCTTTTTGATGAGTCTCTTGAAACTTTTCCAATACTTTTCCCTTTTTACGAAGCTTTTCCCCTACCTCTTTATAATAGTGATATGCTTTTTCTATTCGGTTTAAATCTAACATATGAACCCGCCTCTACTTTCCATTACTATCATAACATGAAAACAGAAAAGCGCAATCAATTTTTCCCAAATTTTAAAAAAATAGGATAAGCTTAAAATAAAAAGGAGAGAAGAGAGGAATCACTTTTTAACAAAAAAGAAAATAGAAGATCCTTTCACAAGAAAAGTTACCGTCGTTTTTAGCGAATGCCATGATGCTCTTTTTGGCCAGATCATTCCTTTGGAAAAATTAAGGAAACGCCTTGACGAGAATTTAAATACGATACATTTAGTAACTGAAAAAGAAAAACCCAAAGAAAAAACTTGAGAAAAAGTTTATACCCCAAAAAAGAAATGATTTTAGTAACCCTTCCTACTCTTATTCGCTTTCTTTATAATTATCCTTCTTTTCTTACACTAAGATCGTTTGATTGTTTTGATAAACTCTTTCATTTTTTGTTCTTTATCTTCAATTCTTTGATGAGCTTGATTTATATTATGGTAATAACCTCGATTCTGAACATAAAATTCTATAAAAAAATCCAGATTTTGAGCAGAGTGTAAGATCTCTTTTGTATGTTCTAATTGTTGGAAAATTTCTTCTTTTTGAGATGAAGTCAAAGGTTCTACTTTACGAAAATCGACAAACTCATCATTATATAAAATATAATTATAGGAAAAAAGAGGAAGCGGTGTACTATCAAAAATACAGGAATAGGCAAATTGGTTTTTTCCTTCGAAGAAATTAAAGCTTTCCTCATTTGTTGCATCAACAAAAAAAGAATAATTCTCTTCTTCAATATAATTGATGGCATGATTCGTTTTATAAGTAGCTTTTTTGTGAAATTGTTGAAGAAACAGCCACATCTCTTGGATAGAACGATCTTTATCGGTGAAAATCGTAGTAGCGATACTATTTTTTATTTTCATTTGATCCAGTACGGCCTTTTCTATCGCTGCAATATGTCGACAACAACCTTTTCCTCGAAAAATTTGAATTTCCTGACTGATAGAAACACTATAGAAATCACGGATATCCCGAATTTCTTTACTATATTGAAAAGTAAAAGGAAAAGATAAATAACCAGAGTGAATTAAAGAGGCTATAAAAAAGGAAATTTCTGCTCCCTTTGAAAGACCAAAAAATTGAATAAGTTCTTTGATATGTTCGATCACAATTTTATTGTTTTCAATGATTTCCAAGTGATCCGCAGTTGGCTTTTTCCTAGGATCATATGAAAAATAATTCTTTAAAAGAAGAAGATCTGCTTTCAAGTTTTGCCATTTTTGCTTTAAAGAATAGATTGAATATGGATTCATATTTTAAAAATTACCTTTTTGCATTATCTTAGGAGAAGAGAAAGGCACTTTTTGCGCTTGGAATTTTTCTTCAATTGTTTGAAACATGGGTATTAATTGCTCTTTGAATTGAACATTTCCCCCTTTATTTTCCTCTTTATAATAAACTTGAAATTGCCCTTTTACCGAATCAATTGTTTCTTGATCTACTGGTTGATTGGTATATAAAGCATATAACACCATGGGAGTATGAGTTAAAACATATTGTTTGGCAAAAGCAACCTCTTTTTTCTCAGGGATCTGATAATGAGCACTTTCACAAGTAATGACAAGTTGTTGATAAAAATTAGCAAATTCTTTTGAATCTAAAGCAAAAAGCAATAATTGATTTGGCAAAACACCCCTTAACTTTGCTTTTTTATCCAATTCTAGGACCGCTTGCTCTAATTTTTTAAACTCCTTTTCTGTTTTTGCAATAGAATCGGGATCCTTTAATTTTTTTTTTAAAAATTCATTTCTTCTAGTAAAAACTTTTCCTTCCTCTACATGATAGGATAAAATCCCTATCAGTTCCGATAAAGAAATATCTCTATTCGTTGGTATCATAGCCGCAAAGTTATCAATATTATAAGATAAGTCTTTGGCTTTTTCTTTTAGCTCTTTTATATTCATTCTCTTCCTTCTTTCTTATAAGTGGTATTTTATATTATAGAAAGAGAAAAAAAAGAAGTCAAGGAAGAAACGCTTCTTCTTGAACTTTCTCTTTTTAAATTTTCTCTTTAACAAAAAGGTCTTAAAATGCCTTCTAAAATAAGGAGGAAAAATATTCAATCACAATAAAAGCCCTTGTAAAATAAGGGATGATATCAATATGGTGCCGTTGAGGAAGTTATCTACAACTTTACCAACGAAAATTGATATTAGAATCAATCACTAAATACATTTTAGCAGGAAAAGATAAAAGTAGCAACTTTTTAATTGCTACCAAACTATTTTTTTCCCATATTAAATAAATTTTTCCCTCTACACATCTGTAATAATTTTTTATCTTGTTCTGCAAATTCACCATATATATCATCTTCAAAAACTATGCCTCTATCTCTAAATGCAGAATACATATCCTTTATATCACCATTATTATATTCCCAAACAAATTCTCCGCGATATATACTTCTTTCTTCATTATAAATTCCATACCCATCTCGATCACAAACAGTTAAAAGCATAGGTTTACGATTTTTAGAAATTGTTCTAATTACATCACTACGACCTGCGACATTACCAAGATATTCTATTACACATGTACCGCTAAAACTTGTATCATGAGTTTTTATATATTCTTTTAACTCTTCTTTTGTATCAAAATATGCACTTTTAAAAGGTCCTGAAAAACCATATAGCACCATTTGAGGAGAGGGAATTTCAGTTAATGGATTTTTATTAACTGGCTCTCCATCACACATTCTTTTCATAATTGAAGTTGTATGTTCCGTCAGCTCATTATCTTTTAGCGCGTTTGATAATGCTACTGCCACACTATCCGTTCTATCATTTTCATTTTCATAATCATCATCTTTATACATTTTTCTCACCCACTTTTAGTATATACAAAATAAGAAAAATTTTCAATGTATTCGGACACTTTTCCAGGATAAAAACATGAAATAAATTATGAATAGCAGGAAAAGTCTTATATTAAAAG
>ERZ1090866.570-NODE-573-length-13284-cov-8.993272_pt1 | contig 13284 bp, 11 predicted proteins | sample MGYA00478477_ERZ1090866 | MGnify/ENA primary metagenome ERZ1090866 (study PRJEB33644, sample SAMEA5815737) | chicken gut metagenome | biome: Chicken; feature: Gastrointestinal Tract; material: Caecum | place: Ireland | collected 2019-01-01 | study: A study of the... | reverse complement strand
TTCCAACCATTTTTATATCACCCCCGGCCGCGCCCCGCGCCCTGTCCCGCGCCCCCCCGCGGCGTTACTCCGTTTATTTTTTCTTGAAAAGGTTGATGAACGCGCGTAGGGAAAAGGGCATATTCGCGTTTTTCGGAAGCGCAAGCCCCACCGAGCGCGACGGCATGGCGGGCGTGACGTTCAGCTCGAACAATTCCCCCGCTTTCAGACGGCGCATTGCATATTCGCGCGGGATACACCCGATGCCCATGCCCTCCGTAACGAGTTTTTTCATAAATCCCCAGCTGTCGACCTCGACGGCGGGCTGGAAGTGGACGCCGAGGCTCTCGGCATAGTGATCGACCGCCGCCCGCGCAATGGTGTGCGGCTCCATGAGCAGCAGCGGATACTGCTGCAAATCCCACACGGAGAGCTGTTTTCCCTTCAACTCCGCGAACGCCTCGCCTGCGACGAACACGTCGTCGAGAAGTGCGACCGAATCCGTCAGGCGGATCCCGTCGTCCGGCTCGATGGGAAGGTTGAGAAAACCTATGTCGCAGCGGTCGGATTTGAGACAGTCGATGATCTTGGGCGACACGTCGGAAATAAGATCGATCTTCACCTGCGGATAGAGCTTGTGATATTCGACGATCTTATCCGCAAGAACGTACTGAAAAATCGTTTCGGAAGCGCCGATGCGCAACGTTCCCGTGGCGCTTTTTTTGAGTTCTGAGAGCCTGTCCTCCACGCCGCTCAGCAGTTGGAGCGCCTTTTCGATGTCGGCAAAGATGAGTTCCCCGCCCTGCGCGGAAAGCTCCATTCCCTTGTGCATACGGTTGAAAAGCGGCGTTCCGAGCTGATTTTCAAGCTGCTTGATCGCCTGCGAAACGGCGGGCTGAGAGATGTACAGCTCCTCTGCCGCCTTTGTAAGGCTTCCGCACCGCGCCACCGTATAGAATACCCTGTAAAGTTCGAGATTGACCATTGTTCCGTTCTCCATGCCCGTTTGTATTTTTAATTCGCATTGATAAATTCACATCGGGTTTACTTCCCGACGCAGAATTTTTCAAAAATTTCCGTGACGATCGCCTCGCTCGCCGTCTCGCCCGAGAGCGTCCCGAGCGTCTCCCATGCGCGGCGGATATCTTCGGCGTACAACTCGGGCGGCAGACTGCCCTCCGCGCTCGCGAGAGCCTCCTTCACTGCCTCATGCGCCGCCTGCGCCGCGCGGTAATGCCGCTCCGAGAGGAGAAACGCGCCGTCGTTTTCCCGTCCGAATCCGCGCTCGTACAAGAGCCGCCTGAGCGCGTCCAGCCCCTCGCCCGTGTACGAGGAAAGTACAATGTCGCAATCCTCCCGCCGCGCAAGGTCGCTCTTCGCGCCCACCGTGATGACGGGCGTGCCTTCGGGAAATTCGGGGACTTCCCCGTCCTCTTTGAGCCAGACGATGACGTCCGCCCCCTTCATCGCTTCCCGCGCACGGCGCACGCCCTCCCGTTCGATGGCGTCCGCGCTCTCCCGCAGTCCCGCCGTGTCCGTAATGCGGAAATTCACGCCCTCGATTTCCAGCGTGCCTTCCACGACGTCGCGCGTCGTTCCCGCAACGTCGGAGACGATCGCCCGCTCATAGCCGAGGAGCGCGTTTAACAGAGAGCTTTTGCCCGCGTTGGGCGCGCCGACAAGGGCGACGGAGACCCCCGATCTGATCTTGCGCCCCGCGGCGTACTGCGAAAGGAGCGCCGCAAGCTCCTGCCCGACTTCCCGCAGCGTTGCAACGATCTCCGCGCGGGAAGAGGCGTTCAGATCCTCTTCCGGATAGTCGAGGTCGGCGTCCACCTCGGCAAGGCAATGCGTGAGCTTGCGCTGCAACGCCGTGCCGAGCGAAGTCAGCTTTTCATTATATAACAGATAGCCCGCGCGGACCTGCGCCTCCGAGGAGGCGGCGATCATCTCCCCAACGCCCTCCGCGGCGGAGAGCGAAAGTTTCCCGTTGAGATAGGCGCGTTTGGTAAATTCCCCGCGTTCGGCAAGGCGCGCGCCGAGTTCGAGCGCGCGCTTCAAAATCCCGCGCGCGATCTCCGTTCCGCCGTGGCAGTGAAACTCGACGACGTCCTCGCCCGTAAACGACTTGGGCGCGCGAAAATACACGCACATTCCGTAGTCGCGGAACGTCCCTGCGTCGATCTCGCCCGCATACATATAGTTGGGCTGAAATTCGCCCTTGCGGGAAAACATTTTACGGGCGACGGAGAGCGCGCCGCGCCCGCTCATGCGCACGACGGCGATCCCGCCCGCACCGACCGCCGTAGCGATCGCGGAAATCAGATCGTCCATAATCCTCCATAAGTGCAGATTGTTTCAAAAACATTTTTTCACGTTCTGATATAAACTGCGGTTATATTATATCATTTCGATTTACACTTGTAAATTGATTTTCACATAGAAGAAAAAAAATTTGCGCCCTTTCCGCGTTTTTCGGAAAGGGCGCGAACGTCCGTTTGAAAGGATGATCAGAAATCGGGGAACGGATCCTCGTCCGAGCTGCCCGAAGAGCCTCCCGCATTGCCGGAAGTTCCCGACGAACCGCCGCGCGAAGAACCGTCGTCAAAGTCGGGGAATGGATCGGCGGGCGGAGGCGTGTTCGGCTGACCGCCGTAACCGTTCTGACCGTAGCCGCCCTGACCGTACATCTGCTGCTGCCGGCGCGCATACTCCTGCATCCGCTGATTCATCCATGCGTTGTAATCGACGGGCGAATTGTTGCGGACGGCAAAAATGACGAATCCGCGCAGCGGAAGCACGGCGCAAAGGAAGGTCATCAGGAACGGACTGCGCGCATAGTACTTGCGGAAGAACGCGAAAAAGAGCACGCACAGGAAGAATACAAGCGCGAAATACGTCGCGTAGCCGAGAATGTTGCAGACGAGCTGTGCCGTGCGCATCCAGCGGAGCGAAAGCGGCACAAGGTCCACATTAAATTCCAATCCCTTCATATCTTCCGAAACCTGAACTTCCTCGAAATATGCGGGATTCGTCATGGCAAACCACAGCACGAGCATGAAAACATTGACTGCAACGTAGACGATCTCCGCGATCATCGTATAAAGTCCGACGCGCTTCATCTTCTGACCGAACACGCGCGTTTCGCCCGCGAGTTTGCCCGCGTAGTAAGTATTGAGAAAGGGAATAAACCCCATCCAACTGTTCTTCATGCCGACCTTTTTCGCCATGGTCATCATGCCGAGTCCGCCCAAGATCAGACACAAAAGGTAGATGCCCGCCGCGACGTACAGGCTGATCGTCTGAACGCTGAAATAATATCTGATGAGCGCCTCTTTCGTCTCGAAAGCCGTCGGTCCGAAGAACTGCATAAAGAACTGCGGGATCGAAATCCATTCAAAAAATTCCATCATATACTCCTTACTATATTCCAAAGAGCGGCGATTCATACTCCACCCGCTCCATGGTGAGCCCCTTTGCGGGAAGCGTTTTAAAAAGACGCGTCCGCTCCCCCGTTTCAAATGCCGCAAGCACGTCCTCCTCCGTCGCTTTGCCGCATCCGATCGCATACAGCTCGCCCGCAAGAATACGGACCATGTTGTAGAGAAAACCGTTTCCCGTGACGCGGATCTCGTACATGGTACCCCCGTACGCCGTCAGACGATCGACAGAAAGCGCGTAAATCGTGCGCACCGTCGTCTTGGCGGACGACCCCGTCGCGCGGAATGCGGCAAAGTCGTGTTCGCCCTCAAAGAGCGCGCAGGCGGCGCGCATGGCGTCCAGATCGGGCGCGCCTTCCAGCCGCACGGCGTACCGCTCCAAGAGCGGAAGAACGCTCTCCGCGCAGTAAAAACGGTAACAGTACGTTTTACGGCGCGCACCGCGCGTGCAGTCGAACCCTTCGGGCGCGGCTGCGCTGCGGAGCACCTTCATATCGTCGGGCAACAGGCGGTTAAACGCCTCGCGGAGCTTTTCGGCGGGGATTCCCGTCTCGCCGTCGAGGTGGCACACCTGCCCTGCCGCGTGTACGCCCGCGTCCGTCCTGCCGCTGAACGCGGCTTTCACGGGCGCGCCGAACACCTTTTCCGCCGTCTCTTCCAACACGGACTGCACGGTACGGAGCGATTTCTGCCGCTGAGAACCGTAAAAGTGCGTGCCGTCGTAACTGATCAGAAATGCGTATCTCATCTTCGTTCCGCCTCAATAGGGCGCGGGCAGATAAATTTTCATGAGCACAACGCCCGTGATGAGCGCCGCCCCCACGAGAAACGCGACCAGATCGCGCCAGCCGAATCTGAGTTTTTTATATTTGGTGCGCTTGTTGCCGCCCGTATAACAGCGGGCGTCCATCGCGTCGCCGAGCTCGTCCGCACGGCGGAACGCCGAAAGAAGCAGCGGCACCAGAATGGGGATCATCGCCCTGACCCGCTTGAAAATATTCCCGCTCTCGAAGTCCGCGCCGCGCGCCTTCTGCGCGTTCTTGATGCGCTCCGTCTCGTCCATAAGAATGGGAATAAACCGCAGCGCGATGCTCATGACGAGCGCAAGCGCGTGTACGGGAACTTTGATCCATTTGAGCGGCGTCAGCAGGCTCTCCACGCCGTCCGTCAGCGAGACGGGCGTCGTCGTGTACGTGAGCAGCGAGGAACAGACGACGAGGAGCGCCAGCCGAAGCGCGAGAAATGCCGAAAAGATCAGCCCCTCTTTCGTGATCGTGATCACCCACCACTCCGCATAGACCGTTTCGCCGTTATAGAAGAGAATGTTCAGCGCAGCCGTAAAGATGACGAGGAACACCACGCCTTTGACCGCGCGAAGCACCTTGCCGAGCGGAATGCGGGAAAAGATGACGATGACGATGAGCGCGCCCGCACAGACCGCCAGCCCGTAAAAGTTGCTCGCAAGAAAGATCGCGACGATGTACGCGATGAGAAACAGGAGCTTCAACCGCGGGTCGAGACGGTGTACGAAAGAATCGACGGGATAGTACTGTCCGAAGGAGACGTCTTTCATGCGTCACCCCCTTTGCGCGCCGCCCAGATCGCAAGCACTTTTTCGATAAAGTCCTCCGTCGTAAAATCGCAGTCGATCTCCACGCCGCGTTTTGCAAGCGCGGTGGTGAGCTTTGCCGTGAGCGGAACGTCCAGCCCCAGCTCGGTCAGCTCGTCCGCGCGGCGGAACAGCTCCTTGGGCGGCAGAACGCAGTGAACGCGCCCCTCCGAAAAGACGGCGGCTTTCGTGCAGTTCTCGGAAATTTCGTCCATATCGTGCGAGACGACAACGACCGTCTTGCACCATTCGCGGTGGAGCTTATGCAGAAGCTCCATCACCTCTTTTTTGCCGAGCGGGTCAAGCCCTGCGGCAGGCTCGTCCAGAACGAGCACTTCGGGACGGGTGACAATGACGCCCGCAATGGCGACGCGGCGTTTCTGTCCGCCCGAGAGATCGAAGGGAGACTTGTCCTTCATCTCCTCATAGTCAAGTCCCACGACTTCGAGCGCGGCTCTCACCGCCTCGTCGATCTGCTCGTCGGATGGCTTCTCCGCAGAAAAGTTTTTCAATCCGAACGCGACGTCGTCGCGCACCGTCTCAGCAAAGAGCTGATACTCGGGATACTGAAAGACCATGCCCACGGACTTTCTGAGCGCGCGGAAATCCGTCTTTTTATCGGTAAGATCGAACTCCCCCACTTTCAGAACCGTCTCGGGCGGGGGCGTCTGCCCCTTTTTGAGCTTTTTCTTTTTATACTTTTTCAGCGAGGACGGCAGACGCAGAAGTCCGTTCAGGTGCTGCACGAACGTGCTTTTGCCGCTGCCCGTGTGTCCGATAATGCCGAAAAACTCCCCCTCTTCGATGGTGAGGGAGACGTCTCTGAGCGCAGCGGTCGCAAAGGGAGACTTGGGGTTGTACACGTAGGAGAGGTGTTCGGCGACTATACGCATCGTGCGATCTCCTCCGCCAGTTTTTCGGCGTCCAACGTGTTTTCGACGGGCATACCCGCCGCCCGCAGGCGGTTGCAGATGATCCCGATGCGCGGCAGCGCAAGGTTGTATGTGACAAGCTCTTCCTGCCGCTCGAAGATGTCCGCGGGCGCGCCCTGCATGACGATCTCGCCGCGGTTCATCACGACGGCGCGGTCGGCGAGCAGCGCTTCCTCCATGAAGTGCGTGATGAGAACGACCGTGATGCCCTCCTCCTTGTTGAGGCGGGTCACGACGTCCACGATCTCGCGCCTGCCGCGCGGATCGAGCATGGCGGTCGATTCATCCAGAATCACGGCGCGGGGCTTTAACGCAAGCACGCCCGCAATGGCGATGCGCTGCTTCTGCCCGCCCGAAAGGCGCGCCACCGTGGCATTCCGATAGTCTTGCATTCCCACGGCGCGGAGCGCAAAGTCGATGCGTTTGCCGATCTCCTCGCGCGGAAGCCCCACGTTCTCCGCCCCGAACGCCACATCGTCCTCCACAATGGTCGCGACCGTCTGGTTATCGGGGTTCTGAAAGACGACGCCCACGTTTTTGCGGGCATCGAACAGCGTCTTGTCCGTGAGCGGCACGCCGAACACGGAAACGGTGCCGGCGTCCGGAATGAGCAGTCCGTTGGAAAGCCGCGCCAGCGTCGATTTACCGCTGCCGTTGTGCCCCAATACCGCAACGAACTCGCCCTCTTCTACGGAAAAATTCAGTTTGTCGATCACGAACGGGCTGTCGTCCTCATACCGGAAGGAAACGTTCGTAAATTCGATCGCCTTCATATTACTCCCAAAATTTTTGTATCGCACGTTTCCGCCCGATGCCGCACAGTCCGTAAAACACACCGAAAAAAAGCGCGAACGCGGGCAAAACGAAAACTTGCTTCCCATATTATAGCAAATCAGCCGCTTTTTTACAATGAAAACGCCGTGATAATTTTGAAAAACTCGTTTTTCTTTCACGCATTTGCACAAAACGCGCCCCGCGGGAGAGCAATGCGTCGCCATATCCCGGCGGGCGGAAATTTATTTTATTTTTTGATGAATTTTTTCACCGACGGGGGTTGACTTGTACATAAAAAACCTTTATAATAAAAGTGTGCGTGCAAAGCGCTTGTTTTGCCGTGCAAATTTTGGAGCCATTCAGAATATGTGCGCAAGGAGGGTTCCCCTTCGCCCGCGCCCCTCATTTGCGCATACCTGCGCTTTTGCGGAAAAGTGAGGCAATGCGCGGCTGCATGGTTGCGAAAGGCGCATTGCCGAGAAAAACCGGCGGTCAGCCGCAGGCGTGCCCGCGGGTTTGTTTTCAGAACTCACGGAAATTCTTTTTGTCAGTTCAAAAAGAATTTCGTGAACATAAATCAAAGTTTTTTGGAGGTTTTTCGATGACCAAGATGACGATTGACGGCAATACCGCCGCGTCGCACGTCGCTTACGCCTTCTCGGAAGTAGCGGCGATCTACCCCATCACGCCTTCCTCCCCGATGGCGGAATCCGCCGACGAGTGGGCAACGCAGGGCAGAGTGAACATGTGGGGGCAGAAGCTCCGCATCGCTGAAATGCAGTCGGAGGGCGGCGCGGCAGGCGCTGTGCACGGCTCCCTTTCCGCAGGCGCGCTGACGACGACCTACACCGCTTCGCAGGGACTTCTTCTGATGATCCCCAATATGTACAAGATCTCGGGCGAACTGCTGCCCATGGTCATGCACGTTTCGGCGCGTGCGCTCGCCGCGCATTCGCTGAACATTTTCGGCGACCATCAGGACGTTATGGCTTGCCGCCAGACGGGCTTCGCGATGATCGCGGGCTGCTCGGTGCAGGAGGTCATGGACCTTGCGCTCGTCGCGCACCTCTCCACCCTTCGCGCGCGCGTTCCTTTTATTAACTTCTTCGACGGTTTCCGTACCTCGCACGAAGTCTCCAAGATCGACGTGATCGACTATGCGGAGATGAAAGCCATCTTCGACAAGAAGGGTCTCGACAAAGACGTTGCTGCGTTCCGCGCACGCGCGCTCAACCCCGAGCACCCCATCCAGCGCGGCACTGCCCAGAACGGCGATACCTACTTCCAGAACCGCGAGACGGCGAACAGCTACTACAACGCGGCTCCCGCCATCGTGCAGGAGATGATGGACGAAGTGAGCGCGCTCACGGGCAGAAGCTTTCACCTCTTCGACTATGTCGGCGCACCCGATGCGGAAGAAGTCATCGTCATCATGGGTTCGGGCGCAGAGACGGTGGAAGAATCCATCAACAAGCTCAACGCGCAGGGCAAGAAGTACGGCCTCATCAAAGTCCGTCTGTACCGCCCCTTCGTCACCGACGCATTCGTCGCGGCGATTCCCGCAACCTGCAAGAAGATCGCCGTTCTCGACAGAACGAAAGAACCCGGGTCGCTCGGCGAGCCCCTCTACCTCGACGTCTGCACGGCGCTGCTTGAAAAAGGCATCAAGAACATCGACGTCGTCGGCGGAAGATACGGCCTCGGTTCCAAGGAGTTCAACCCCTCGATGGTGCTCTCCGTTTACAAGAACCTCGAATCCGACAAGCCGAAGAATCACTTCACCGTCGGTATCTACGAGGACGTGACGAACACCTCCCTCGACTTCTCCGAGAAGTTCGACGCCGCGCCCGCGGGCTCCACGAGCTGCAAATTCTACGGTCTCGGTTCGGACGGTACGGTCGGCGCGAACAAGAACTCCATCAAGATCATCGGCGACCACACCGATATGTACGCGCAGGCATACTTCTTCTATGATTCCAAGAAGTCGGGCGGCATCACCGTCTCCCACCTCCGCTTCGGCAAGACGCCCATCCAGAGCGAGTACCTCATCGACGCGGCGGACTTCATCGCCTGCCACAACCCCTCCTACATCATCCGCTACGACATGGTCAGCGATTTGAAGGACGGCGGTTCCTTCCTCCTCAACGCTCCTTGGACGAGCATCGAAGAGCTCGAAGTCAACCTGCCTGCCAAGGTCAAGAACACCCTCGCAAAGAAGCACGCGAAGCTGTATGTCATCGACGCCATTTCCATTGCGGCGAAGCTCGGCCTCCGCGGCAGGACGAACACCATTTTGCAGTCGGCGTTCTTCCTCATCAACGAGCAGATCATGCCCTACACCGAGGCGGTCGATCTGATGAAGAAGATGGCGTACAAGTCCTTCGCGAGAAAGGGCGACGCCGTCGTGCAGATGAACTACAACGCGATCGATTCCGCAAAGGAACACCTCGTGAAGATCGATATCCCCGCATCGTGGGCGACCACCACGGAGGGTGCGGATATGATCAAACTTGCGGATAACGACTACTTCAAGAGCGTCGTTGCGCCCATCCTTGCCCTCGAAGGCGACAAGCTGCCCTCCTCGGCGTTCAATGCGGACGGTTCCGTTCCCACGGGTACGACCAAGTTCGAGAAGCGCGGCGTTGCCGTCATGGTGCCCAAGTGGGTGAAAGAGAACTGCGTGCAGTGCAACCAATGCTCCTTCGTCTGCCCGCACGCGTGCATCCGTCCCGCCCTCGTTGCAGACGGCGCGGACAAGCCCGAAACGTTCGACACCAAGCCCGCAACGGGAATCAAGGGCTACAACTTCCGTATGCAGGTCTCCCCGCTCGACTGTATGGGCTGCGGCGTCTGCGCGGACGTCTGCCCCGGCATGAAGGGCAACAAGGCGCTCGTCATGACGCCTTTCGCGGAGCTGGAAGTCGTGGAGGCAAAGAATTGGGACTACGCGGTCGAGCTTCCCGAAGTCGATCTGAGCGAAGTCAAGATGGCGGACGTGAAGAAATCGCAGTTCACGCCTTCCCTCTTCGAGTTCTCCGGCGCATGCGCAGGCTGCGGCGAGACGCCCTATGTGAAGGTTGTCACCCAGCTCTTCGGCGACAGAATGATCATCGCCAACGCGACGGGCTGCTCCTCCATCTACGGCGGTTCTTCCCCTACCTGCCCCTACACGGTGAACAAGCAGGGTCACGGTCCCGCATGGGCGAACTCCCTCTTCGAGGATAACGCAGAGTTCGGCTACGGCATGAATCTTGCGTACAAGGCAAGAAGAGCGACGCTCAAAGACAAGGTCGCAAAACTTGCGGAAGTCTGGAAAGACTACGCGGACGGCAAGGCTGCCTGCGAGGCTTGGATCGCGGATATGGACGACGCCGAAGGCAGCAAAAAGGCGGCTGCGGCGCTCGTGAAGTGCTGCGAAGAGTGCAAGAACTGCGGCTGCGAGGCAGACGCGCTCGTCAAGGAGATCCTTGCAGACAAAGACTGCCTCGTCAAGAAGTCCTTCTGGATCATCGGCGGCGACGGCTGGGCGTACGACATCGGCTACGGCGGACTTGACCACGTGCTCGCTTCGGGCGAAGACGTGAACGTACTCGTTCTCGATACCGAGGTTTACTCCAACACGGGCGGTCAGGCTTCCAAGTCCACCCCTATCGGCGCGGTTGCGAAGTTCGCGTCTTCCGGTAAGCGCGTGAAGAAGAAGGATCTCGGCATGATCGCTGCAAGCTACGGCTATGTGTACGTTGCACAGTGCGCGATGGGTTCGGACAAGAACCAGCTCATCAAGGCGTTGAAGGAAGCGGAGGCTTACCACGGACCTTCCCTCATCATCTGCTACGCGCCCTGCATCAACCACGGCATCAACATGAGCAAGTCTCAGTCCGAGGAAAAGGCGGCGGTCGACTGCGGATATTGGCAGCTCTACCGTTACAACCCCGAACTTGCGGAAAAGGGCGAGAATCCCTTCACGCTGGACAGCAAAGATCCCACGGGCGACTATCAGGCGTTCATCCTCGGCGAAACGCGCTACGCGTCCCTCAAAAAGACGCAGCCCGCCGTTGCGGAAGAGCTGTTCAAGAAGACGGAGGAATCCTCGAAAGAGCGTCTTGCAGGCTATAAGAAAATGGCTGGCAGAGAATAATCCCGCATAGCCAAAAATAAACAACAATCCCCCTCGGAATCCCGAGGGGGATATTTTTTTAACGAAAAGACGGCTCTGTGTGAGCCGCCTTTATGCAATCCACGTTATATCCCTCGGCGGGACAGAGTTTTGCGCATTTCTTCCGCCTCGGCGCGGGTGGGAATGGAGACCTGCGCGCCCCGCCGCGTGACGGTGATCCCCGAACAGAGCGACGCAAAACGCGCCGCCTCCGCGACGGAAGCGCCCTCCGCAAGTTTTACTGCGAGCGCGCCGCAGTAGGTATCGCCCGCAGCTGTCGTGTCCACCGCCTTGCCCGCGTCAACGATTGCGATTTTCTCCGCACCCGTCTTGCCGTAGCAGAGCGAGCCGTCCTTCCCGAGCGTTGCGAGCACCGCGCCCGCGCCCATGTTCAGCAGTTCCGCGCAGCCCTCTTCTATCCCCGCTTTGCCGCTCAGAATCCGCAGCTCCGTCTCGTTGGGCGTGATGAGATCGGCGTATTTCACGCACACGCGCGCCGCCTCTTTGGCAGGCGCGGGATTGAACAGCGTAAAAAGCCCCTTTTCTTTGGCGAGCGCGAGCGCAGCCTCCACGACGGGCAGCGGATTTTCAAGCTGCGTCATGAAAATATCGCCCGCCTGCGCATCGGAGAGCAGCGCTTCCGCATCCGAAACCGTTACTTCCCCGTTCGCGCCCTCGTCCAGAATAATGCGGTTGTCGCCGTCCACCACCGTAATCACCGCAACGCCCGTATTGCGCGCCGTGCGACGCACGCAGGAGACGTCCGCGCCGACCCCTTGCAGACTTTTCAGGAGCATATCGCCGAACGGATCGTTTCCGACGCACCCCGCCATACGGACGCGCCCGCCGAGATTGGCGCAGGCATACGCCTGATTTGCGCCTTTCCCGCCTGCGGTGAGCATAAAATCGCTCCCTTTGAGCGTTTCCCCCGCCTGCGGGAGATAGGGCGCGCGGATCGTGAGATCGGCGTTCAGACTTCCGAGTAAAAATATCTTTTTCATATCCCTATTATACCACCCCCTCCCCTCGCTGTAAAGGGGGAAAATAAAAAAAGGCGCGCCTGTTCAGCCGAGGAACGGGCGCGCTTTCTCTTTGGTAAAAAATTATTCGATGCCTTCGTTGAGTTTTGCAAGGAGCTTATCGAGATCCTCGCCATGCACCGCGACCGCCTCCGCGATCGTTTCGCCGTGCGCCATTGCGCAGCCGATGCAATGCATCCCCGTCGAGAGCAGAATCTCCGCCGCGTTGGGGTTGATCTGAATGCACTCCGCAATCAAGGTATCTGCCGTGATCTTTGCCATGACCGTATCCTCCGTTGATTTTTCTTTTATAGTATACTGTAAGGGAGTAATGCGAACCCGATCAAAAGCGGAAACTGTGCGTACATACTTTGTTGAAGTCCTTGCCCGTGCCACACGGCACGCGCTGCGGGCTTCGCATCGTCTGACCGCCCATCTTGCCGCTTTTGATTGCTTCGCACCTTTGGCGTGAAAATTTTCGCGTCAGATTTTTGTGAAGATGACGAAGTAATACCGAGGTATTGCAAGGAAGATGAGCAAAAAGATGCCGAAAAGATTCCGCCAAAGGCGTGGTTCGTATTGTTCCCTTATAGTATAGCACGAAAGCGCGGAATTGACAAGGATTTTGCGCCCATTTCCTCGATCACAGCGCGATGAGCCAATAAATCAGCCCCACCGCCGCGCCCGCGCTCACGCCGAACACGATGATCGGACCGGCGACGTTGAACATTTTTGCCGCCATGCCGTAGACGTAGCCTTCCGTCTTGAACTCGACGGCGGGCGAGGCGACGGAGTTCGCAAACCCCGTGATCGGCACGATGCTCCCCGCGCCCGCGTTCTTTCCGATGCGATCGTACACGCCAAGCCCCGTTAAAAGCACGCCGAGGAAGATGAGAATGACGGAGACCGTCCCCGCGAGCACGTCTCCCGTCAGTCCCGCAAATTCGAGCATGAACCGCAGAAACTGCCCGATGCAGCAGATCAGCCCGCCCACCATGAACGCGCGCCCGCATGTTTTGAAATGCTGCGTGGGCGGATCGAAGGAATTGACGTATTTGAGATAATTCTTATTGTAATTTTCCCGCGAACGCCCCGTCATGACCTGATCTCCTCCCTGCCCGCTTCGGGGAAACAGGTCTCGCGCTCGTCGCGCGTCTTTTCCAAGGGATTGCGCTTGATCTTTTTCATACCCGTATTTTGGCTTCCGCGCGGCGGAAATATACGCTTGCAGGACATGATTTTGCGCCGTTCCGCACATATTGACGCGGGAGGCAGATATGAATATTTTCGGTTTATGCGCAATGCTCGCCGCCTGTCTGCTGACGGGCGGCACGGCAAACGCTGCGGCGGATAAGAACTTTCCGCCGACAAAGAT
>ERZ1090866.564-NODE-567-length-13387-cov-8.958746_pt1 | contig 13387 bp, 15 predicted proteins | sample MGYA00478477_ERZ1090866 | MGnify/ENA primary metagenome ERZ1090866 (study PRJEB33644, sample SAMEA5815737) | chicken gut metagenome | biome: Chicken; feature: Gastrointestinal Tract; material: Caecum | place: Ireland | collected 2019-01-01 | study: A study of the... | reverse complement strand
TGATAAATCTATGTCAAATACCTATATTTAATAGCAAACTATGTTTGACAGGCATATTGAATTATATTATACTTTGTTTAAGAAAGATTAAAGAACGGCGCAGGCGCCTTATTTTAAAATATGGCAGAGAGCGCCGATTTTATCAACAAAAAGTTTAAGGGGCAGCCATGGAACTTAGGGAACTTAAATATTTTCTGGCGGTAGCCGAAACGGGCAGTATATCCGCGGCGGCAGAATACCTGTATATAACGCAGCCCAGCCTTTCAAGGCAGATGCAGAACCTTGAGAGAGAGGTCGGAGGGCAGCTTTTTGAGCGCGGCAACAGACGCATAACACTTACAGAGCGCGGTAAACTGCTGAAAAAACGCGCTGAGGAGATGCTTGAGTTGTATGGAAAGACCCTTGCCGAAGTGAGCGCGCCTTCGCAGGAGATAAGCGGCGAGGTGTATATAAGCGGCGGCGAGTCGCCTGCCGTAGAGACGGTCATACACGCGGCAATGAATGTGCGCAAGGCGTACCCTGCGGTAAAGTTCCGTTTTTTCAGCGGCGACGCTTCGGCCGTCACTGAAAAGGTCGATAAAGGGCTTGCAGATTTCGGGATAGTCATAGATATGCCCGATACTTCAAGCTACAATTCACTGAGACTGCCAGGCGGCGATATATGGGGCGTATTTGTAAAACGCGACGAGGAGCTTGCAACAAAGCCATATATAACAGCGTCCGATATGGCGAACAGGACTATTATAACTTCGGACCAGGCATATGCGCGCGGACTTATAGCGCAGTGGCTGGGCGTACCTGCCGACAAGATAGACGTTGCCGCAACATACAACCTTTTATATGTAGGCTCGCAGCTGGCAAAGGCGGGCGCAGGATATGTGCTCGGACTGGAGGGGATAATCAACACCGAGGGAACGGACCTGTGCTTTAAGAGGCTGGAGCCCACCGTGCGCACTCATGCCGACGTTATCTGGAAGAAGTACGGCGCATTGACGCGCGCCGCAGAATACTTTTTGCGCGAACTCAAAGCGTTATGCGCTACGGAGTAATTATTTAGAGCGAAGAGCGACCGTGTTTAAGATAAAGCGATTTTTTGCGCGGAGCAGAAAGATTGTCGGTTGCATATATGAGAAAAAAAGATTGTCTGGTACAAAACCGATACAAATTTTAAAACCTGTTTAAGCAAGATAAACAGTTTTGCGCGATATATTTAAGCGGCGGGCACCAGCCCGCCGCTTTGTTATGTGCTTGTTTTTGCTATATTCCAATACTATACTTCGGCTATTATTATACTCAAACAATAAATCTTTAATTAAACATTATACTTTTGCTCGGGCAGAAGATACAGTCCTTACTTAAGTTTGCTGCCTGAAGGCACAGAGGCAAGTATACCCGTCTTCAACAACAGCTTGGAATGCTCTGCAGAAAAATCTGATACTGCCTGCTCTATAACGCCCTTGAGTATGGGGTGAAATTTTTTAAAAGAGGGTGCAAACAAATACCACGCCAGCGAACCAGGCACAGTGTTCACCTCGCTCAGATAGACATTTTCACCGCTTACAATAAAATCAAAACGGATTATACCGCGCAAATTGAGGTGGGAATATATGGCAAATACCGTATTTTTTATACTATTTTCAATCTCCTGCGGTATATCCGCAGGAATTACCGACCTGCCTCCGCCTGAATATTTATCGTCGAAAGAGAGCATACCGTTCGAGGCAAACGCCTCCTCGCACTGCGACAGCACTATTTTGCCGCCCATAAAACAAGCGGCACAGTTAATCTCTCTGCGCTCGGCAAGGAAGCTTTCGCAAAGAGCAATCTCGTCATAGCAGATGGCGCTCTCTATTGCGGCAATGTACTCTTCGTCCGTCCGCGCAACAGATATGCCTATGCTTGAGCCGAGGCGTGAAGGCTTGATTATTGCAGGCAGGCCTGTAAGCGCCTTTGCGGCGGCAAAATCCTCCTTACGGCACGCAGAATATGACGGCAATGCGCACACGTCCAGACCCTTTAAAATTATTTTTGTGAGGTGTTTGTTAAGAAAGGCCGCACCGCCGAAGATGTCGCCGCCAGCCATAGGAATGCCTGCAAGGGCAAACAGTCCCCCTACGCCGCCGCCCTCTCCCAGACCGCCATGACAGCAGTTGATTGCGGCATATATGGGCACGAATTTTTTTATTTTACCCCTTTTGTTGAGTATATGCACGCCGCCGCCTTCAACAATACAGCGCGTACTTTTCAGCTCTTCGCCGCGTTTGAATACAGATATATCCGCAAGCTCTTCGCCGCAATACATTCCGCCCGACGGCGATATATAGACGGGAAGTACATCTTCCCCTCCATACTTCAGAACATTTGCGCACATTGTACCCGTAATCACGGAAATTTCACTCTCGTTTGAAGCACCGCCGAAAACTACGGCAATAGTTTTAAACTGCATAAAAAATCACCTCCGCTTTTTTGCTTTGGTGAATGTGCGGCTTACGCCGCGAAAAGACAGACCGACGCAAACGCGCAGGTCACTCAACAAATTTTTAAATTATGCTACAAATGTACAAGTCAATCTATTAACGCGCGGCCGCAACAGGAAATCAATACACTCTGACGCAAATATACGGCCCATACCGCAAAGAAGTAAACATGCCTGCAAATAAGCACGCAGACTGCAAGTCAGTTAGGCCGCGCAAAGACATCAAAGTCAGTAAATATCAGGCAAATCGTTTAAAAACAGTACGGTATCGCCCTTTTCAAGCACAGTTTTAAGCTCGGCCTGGGCGTCTTTGAGCGTCTGCTTTACAACCAGCTTTTCCGCCTGGCCGCCTGCGGCAAGATACCCTTCTTTTACGGGCGTAACTAAAGTATCGCCCACCAGAATGACAAAATCCAGCCCTGCGAGAAGCGCGCCGAACTCTCTGTTTTCGCTCTCTTCCAGAATACCGAGCTCCACAATTCCCGGTGTAACGATTATTTTGCGGCCGCCGAATGAGCGGAGCACTTCGAGCGCGGCACGCGCGCCCTTTACATTTGCATTGTAGCCGTCGTCCAGGATATTTATGCCGTTTGACTGCGTTAGTTGCAGACGGTGCTCAACAAAATCAAGCTCCTCGGCGGCGGATACTATATCGCAGAATGGCACGCCCATATCGTAAGCAAGCTGAGCGGCAAGGCCGATATTATAGGCGCAGTGTGCGCCGAGAAGTTTTGTTTTTACCACGGCGCGCTCTGTACCGAGCTTAAGCGTGAACGCCGTTCCGCCGGAAGTTGCCACGACGTCGCTTACACAGGAGCAGGTCTGCACGGGACAGGGAGCATCCGCAAAGTAGTCGGCACAGTCCGCGGCGATATACGCGCATTTTTTTGTGGCGGCAAGAATTTCACCCTTTGCCTTTATTATATTTTCCAGGCTTTCAAAAGTTTCCAGATGCTGGGCGCATATGCCCGTTATAAGCGAGTAATCGGGCGGGCAGATGGCGCACAGCTCGGCAATATCGCCCACATTGCGCGCGCCCATTTCGGCTATAAACACGTCGTAATCTTTAAGATTGTTGGCGTTTACGGCCAGCGAAATGCCTATCGGCGTATTGTGCGAGCGAGGAGTGGCCAGCACTCTGAATTTTTTGCCGAGAATTGCGGTGAGAATATTTTTTGTGCTCGTTTTGCCATAGCTGCCGGTAATCCCAACCACTGTTATGCCTGAGGCAGCAATCTTTTCCGACGCCTTTCTGATATAAGCACGGTTGTGCGGTACTTCGTAAATCTTTGCAATGGCGTTAGAAAGGCATACAAGGGGCAACAGAATGAGTGGCAGAACGGCAAGCAGGCAATAGCGCAGCACATAGAACATAGGCTGCTGCCATACTTCCGCCGCAAAATTGACGAGCGTTATTATAATATATGAGATAATGGCGCAGACAACAAAGAGCACGACCTCGAGGCGGATAAAGCGCTTTGTGCGCACGGCGGGCACGCGCAGGGCGATTTTGCCGTCCGCATAGATGTAGAGGCCGAAAAATATAGCGTAAGGCAGAAGTCCCACCACGGCAGACCACTCACCCGCAAATGAAAAACAGAGCGATACCACCGCACACGAGAGGGCGCACAGCATTGCGAGCAGCGCCAGCCTTTCAAAAGACATATTGTTGCGTTTGCGCGCCCAGCGCATAAGTTTTGCACCCGAATAGTTGCATGCCTGAAGAGCGCCAAGCAACTTCACCGACGACATTGTCAGAAGCGCGGCGAAACAGAGCGCAACTATTATACATTCCACGGTTTTTTCAACAGATACAAAAATACCCATATGCCTTTACTCCTGCGCCTCACCTGCAAGAAAGGCGCGAACCTCTTTGTTGAATAAGTTATAATTCTGCGAAAAACAGAAGTGCCCGCCATCCATTTCCAGCAAAACGGAGCCGGATATGGCCGAATTAAAGGCCTTCCCCTCCTCGCCTATCGGCGTTACGGTATCGTTTTTGCCATAGACGAGCAGTACCGGCGATGTGACCTGCGCCGCGCAGGCGAGCAAATCTTCGTTGACTATTTTTTTGTAGCTCTGCCGCATTATCGGGCTGAGCGAGCGATATTCCGCGCTGCCGAAAGTCCTCTCCGCGAACGCGGGAGCAAACTTTTTTATAAAACGATAGGCGGCAACCCTGCGGCGATATGCTCGTGTGCGCGGTTTGACTATTCCCGCACCGCCGCATATAACTATTTTACTGAAGCAACCCGGATGTTCGGCGGCGTACCTGAACACCACGCGCGTACCGAATGAATGGGCTATAACGCTTGGTCTTTTAAGGCCTGCGGCAGCAATGAACTTGCTCAGCCAGTCGGCATAGTCGCCGACAGACCAGGCGCTGCACAGCGGCGCAGACGCGCCAAACCCAGGAAAGTCGGGCGCGGTTACCCTGTAATATCTTTTAAAATAACTTAAATTATAGTAAAAACTTTCTTTGCAGGAGAGATAGCCGTGCAGAAAGAGCAGGTCTTCCCCCTCGCCTTCGGAGATAAGCGCCACATGGCGACCATCTATAAAAATAAAATTACCCCCGCAATATGCGCGAATTAACGCGCTTTTTACCATACTGCGGCACAGCCCGTGCCGCGAAAACCACCTGCTTAAAAACATTTACGGCATAAAAACGCCATTAACGGCTGCTGTTTGCCGCAAAAAATTTAACCAGAGCGCTGTGCCATAATCACATCTTTTTTACTAACAGCCGCGCTCAGTAAAAGCGGAAAAAATTTTACAGTTCCCTTGCCATTACAAGGCAATCTTCGCCGTTGGTATAATATCTTGTGCGGGCATACACCCCTTTGAAGAAGTGGTTTAGGTAGAGCTTCATTGCCTCGGCGTTGGAGACGCGCACCTCAAGAAAGACGCGTGACATACCTTTTTCGCGCGCAACGGCGACGAGCGCCTCTAAAATTGCGCCGCCTATGCCGCCACAACGGAAATTTTCCGCCACGGCGATATTATCTATGTCGGCAGTATCGTAGCCGACTGTAATGCCGCCATAACCGCGGATTTCGCCTTCGTCTTCGCATAAAATGCCCGTAAAATTTTCGTTCCCGAAACTTTCGGCAAGCATGCTGTAAGTCCACGGCTCCTGCGGGAAGCACTCCTTTTCCATCTCGGATATGGCAAGAATATCTTCAAACTTCCAGGGACGGATAGTCACTTTCTGCCCTCCTCCGCCTGCGATTTGCGTGCATAGAGCGCGTGCATTTCGCCGAACGGCTCTGAAAGGGTGAGTTTGCGCTCTATTGCAGGGGCAAGGCATTCGCCCGCGTCCAGCATTGTATAGCGGGGCAAATCGAGCGGCTGAAAGCCGTAGACGGGTAGCCCGCGCGAGATTACTTCGTCAACTGAAAGGTATTCAGGCGCGCCCATCTCGCCGCCTTTGAAAGCGCAGCAATAGAGGTGTCCGTGCGCCGCGTCCACTACCGTGAGGAAATCGTCGCTGTTTACATTATATGCAACCAACTCGAACGAGGTGAGCGGCATGAGCGGCTTTGCCGCCGCAAGCGAAAAGGCCTTTACTGCGGAGATGCCTATTCTTATGCCTGTAAAAGAACCCGGACCTGTAACCGCACAGAAAAAATCGCAGTCCTTCACCGAAAGAGAAACCTCGTCCATGGCGGCATCCACCTCGTCCATGAGCAACACGGAATGCCTGAGCGCGCAATCCTTTATGTAGCGCAGCGCGCGCTTTTGCCCGTTTGCCGCCAGTACGGTAAGGTGCGCCGAGGCCGTATCCACCGTCAGAAATTTATTAAGTTTTGTGTAGTCTGATTGCATCGTCATAGAGCCATGCGTTTAAATTTGCGCCGCCGCGCCAAACTCAATAATCTATTTCACGGGTATTTTCGTCAATTTTTTTTATGGAGACCGTCCTGGTCTTTTCGGGAAGGACGTCGGCTATATTCTCCGACCACTCTACAAGGCATACGCCGTCGCCGTAAAAATAGTCAGTAAGGCCGAGCCCCTCTGCCTGCGCGCCCGACTTAAGGCGGTAACAATCGTAGTGATATAGCTTGCCGTAGTAGTCGTTCATATACGCGTATGTGGGGCTTGTGACCTCGTCCTCTATGCCGAGGCCGAGCGCCACCCCCTTGGCAAAAACAGTTTTGCCTGCGCCCATATCGCCATTTAAAAGCACCACGTCGCCCTTATTGAGCGTTGCCGCATATTCTTTTGCAAAGTTCAGCGTGTCCTCCGCCGAACGGGAAATAAAAACTGCCATACGCTTATATTATAGCGCGCACGGCAGTTTTTGGCAATTAAATTAGTATTTGATTTTTCAAGGCATACCACGGTACGCCCGTTTGTATATTATTTTAAATTTTGCAGTCCTTTACTGCATACATATCAAACATTCAGGTTTCGGCCGTCAAGGCTTATAATGCCTGCACATTTCACCCCCTCTGTTGCAAAGTCTGCAAAAGTTGTGCAACCTTGCTCAGAGCGGAGCATTAAAAATTCAGGAAAGGAAAAAGCGCAGCAACACGCCGCCCACAAGCAGCAGCACAACCGCCGCGCAGACGGCTATGCGGATTATAAGGCGTTTGCGTACAGCGGCGGCACATTCGGCAGAAACTTCGCCGCCATCGCCGCTAACGCAGGCCTTGGGCATAAACTTTTCGTTCATTCTGTTGATAAGCAATGATATGCGCTTATATACGGGCAGGGTGATGAGTATGGCTATAAGGCAGCGCATTATGTTGAAGGGCAGCACGGAAATCCACAGATAGTAAGTATAGAATGTGTCCTCCGTTACGCCGTCGCCGAAGAGAGCACGCATGGGGTCGAGCAGTATATCCCAGTTGCCGCCGAAGGAAACCTGAAGATAATAAGGAATGAGTACGAGCCAGTTGGCGATTATGGAGAGCGCGACGGAACAGAGCGAACCTATGCCCATACCGAGGAGAGCGCCCTTGAAAGTGCGGTGCTTTTTATATATTATGCCCGCGGGCACGACAAAGGCAAGGCCGATTATAAGGTCGGCAAAGTCGCCTATGAACACCGTGGTAGTACCCTTTATTATCAGCTTTATGAGTACCTTTACAAAAACTATTATGCCGCCCGAAACAGGGCCGAGTGCAAAAGTGCCTATGAGGGCGGGTATGTCTGAAAAGTTCAGCTCCAGCCACGAGGGGAAGGCAAAGCCCATCGGGAAGCCGAACACATACAGCACGCCTGCGATGGTGGCAAACATTGCGATTACCGCAATGCGGGTTGCAGTAAAGTACTGCGAGGTCTTGTTCTGCATTTTAAGAACTCCTTTGAAAAATATTTTTTAAAGCAGTTCTTTTGCTCCGCATAAAAAAAGCGCCCTCAAAAAACTAAGGGCGCGCAAAAAGCGGTTTGATAAAAATTCTTTTACCATCCGGACTATACCGTCGGTTACGGAATTGCACCGTATCGGGAGGACGAAACAGGCCGCCCTCTTCGCAGACTTACGACTATACGCGCCAACTGACGCGCGTGCCGCTCACTGCCGGTGGGGAATTACACCCCGCCCCAAAGAACTACTATTAAAACTGAAATACAAATAAACTATGCCCAAAAGTTTTCCGTGCGGAAAATTACTTCCGCATCTATTCACAGACGCGCTTAAATTTTAAAGCATGCCGCGCGGAAAAACTGCACAGAGGCATAAGTCTTATTGAAGTCTGTAATAATTATATAACGCAAAAAAAGCGCTGTCAACTACATTGCAGGCAAACCTGACTTTAAAAATGCAAAATTTTTGGTAAATATAAGACCAAATTATCGCCAGCTATTGAAATCGGAGGCAATTTGTGCTATCATATATTTAAATACAGCATTAAATGATAAGGAGCTTGCAATGAAAATAAGAATTTCTTCCGATTCCACCTGCGACCTCGGAAAAGAGCTTACCGAAAAATACAATGTGGGCATAATACCCCTCTCTGTAATTCTGGGCGATAAAATATATTACGACGGTATAGACATAAGTCCTCAGCAGATATTCGACTATGTGTCCGCAACGGGCACGCTGCCCAAGACCGCCGCCTGCACCGAGGAGGCATACTCCGAACAGTTTGCCGCACTGCTTGAAGGGTACGACGCTCTCATTCACTACAACATTTCATCCAAGGCTTCGGTCACGCACCAGAATGCTCTGGCCGCTGCGAAGCGCTTTGGCGGCAAGGTTAAAGTGGTAGACAGCCACGCCCTTTCCACGGGGCAGGGGCTGCTGGTGCTCAAGGCGTGCGATTTTGCGGCCGCAGGCGACTCGCCTGAAGAGATAGTTGCCAAGACCGAGGCGTTGCGGAATAAAGTAAACACCTCCTTTGTGCCCGACTCTCTTGAATACCTGCACAAGGGCGGAAGATGCTCGCTCGCCGCGCTGATGGGTGCAAAAGTGCTTAAACTGCACCCTATGATAGAGATGGAAGACGGCCAGCTGCATGCCACCAAAAAATATATGGGCGGACTTACCCGATGCCTTAAAAATTATGTTGCCGACCTTGCCAGGGAATACCCCGACTACGACAAGAGCCGCTGTTTTATAACGCACAGTTGTTGCGAAAAGGATGTGGTGGATATGGTGCGCGGACTTGTTGAGAGCACCTTTGAGTTTGAAAACATCTATGAAACTGTTGCGGGCGGAGTTATAACCGGACACTGCGGCAAGAATACTCTTGGCGTGCTCTTTATATCAGAATAAACCAATTATTGTAGAAGCGCTGCGGCAGCAAAAATTTGCTGCCGCAGCAATTTTTGTTTAATCGAATTCTCATTTACCCCCATATATGCCGCATATATATGCAGAATACAAAGTTATATAGTCATATTTACGCCATATTTTGAGTTAAAGAAAAAAATTATTCTTATTTTTTATGCCATAATATTGACCTTGAATACATATTATGATATAATCAAATTTGTAAGAAAAGCTTACTCTTCTTACGAGACCAAAACTTCAGGAGGATATGAAAAATGTTTTGCAAAAATTGCGGCAAACAGATAGACGACAACTCTGTTGTATGCCCTTATTGCGGAGCGGAAACAAAATCTCAGGCTACCGCTCAGCAGCCCCAGTATCAGCAGCCTCAGTACCAGCAGCCCTATCAGCAGCAGTACACTGAAAAGCGCAGCAACAGCTACGCTATAGCAGGCTTTGTACTTGCTTTCTTCTTCGCTCTGCTTGGTCTGATTTTCAGCATTATAGGCCTGCGCAAGGTTGACGAATGCGGCGGTTCAGGCAAGGGTCTTGCCATTGCTGGCATAGTACTTTCAATATTGTCTATGATAGGCGCATTTATTATTATGATAACATCATACGGCACGCTGCTTGCTATGATGTAACAGCACTTATTTATCGGAACAATCTGAGGCCGAAGGCAAGTTGCCTTCGGCCTCTTTACTTAATTTTAACTTTTAAGTCCTATTCGTGTTTTAGCCTGCCTTATATGCTTATGTTTTAAGCCTGCTGCCTCATTTATTGAAAACATATTTATAAAAGCCAAACGAACGCAGACAAGTCTATCTTCAAATGGATAAATATTGTTTCCATTGAATGAGTAAAAAAGAATATTTATTAAAAAGTTATTGACGGAACCCCCATTCAAGTATTATAATATATATACATTATTACAAGCTATCGGCGTACGCTTGAATAACGGCGCACGCACCTGCAGGAGATTAACAATGTTTTGCAAAAATTGCGGTCATCAGATAGACGACAGAGCCATAGTATGCCCCAACTGCGGCATACCTACCGATAATTTTTATGCCGCAAACGGAAGCCAGCAAAACGGAGCGCCCAACACCCCCTATGCTCAACAGCCGTATGCCCATAATTATTACACGCCCGCTCCATCAACCACAAACGGATTAGCCATTGCGGGTTTTGTTGTTTCCATTTTAAGCCTGTGGCTGGGCGCGCTTTTTGCCGTTATATCTATTATTGCGCTTGTGTTAAGCATATTGGGATTTAAAAAATCGCCAATATGCAAATCAGGCAAGGGCCTTTCTGTTGCCGGAATAATTATTTCAGCAATAAGTTGTGCTTTGTGGGTATTTTACTGGCTAATCATTTTTATGCTTGCATTGATGTATTAAAATATTTTATAAATCTTAAATGTTTGCGGCATATGTGTCGCCCAATCGACAAGCCCGTAAGGTTGAGCTTAGCAAGTACCATTATATTGTGCTTTGAGTGTAAATTATGTATTGCAAAAACTGCGGACGCAAACTTGACGACGGAGAGAGAATATGCCCCGTCTGCGGGCATTCCAATATAAAGACAAGCGAACTGAACGCCATTGCAAATTACGGTTCATATCACGATGACTACAATTTCTGGTATGCGCTGTTGTGCTTTTTTGCGCCATATGTGGGCTTGGTTTTATACATTATATGGCACAAAACATTTCCTTTAAAAGCACATTCCTGCGGCAAAGGCGCACTTACAGGACTGATTGTGCAACTGGTTTTAGGTCTTATTATAGGTCTTTTCTTTCTTATAAGCATATGTAGCAGGTTCAATTAAGCATTGAGCAGCATACAAAATTCAGCGGGCGAAAAACGCTGTACAAATAATATGTGAGGAGAAAAATTATGTATTGCAAAAACTGTGGACACCAACTCGACGACAACGCAATTTACTGCCCCGCATGCGGCGTAGCCACCGATAATTTTTATAAAAACAGACCTAACGGCAACACAGCCGGCCCCAATTACGGAGCGAACGGAGGATATGCTCCCCCTCCCCCCGTAAACCCCGCCGATACTGCGGGCATTGGCTGGTCGGTGCTGTGCTTTTTCTTCCCCGTTGTAGGTTTGATATTATTCCTTGTATGGCAGGATACCCTCCCCTTGCGCGCAAGAGCTTGCGGAAAGGGCGCACTTATCGGCGTTATAGTTGAAGTAGCATTCGGCCTTCTTACGACAATTATTTTCTTGGTCATATTCTTTAGCGTAGGCGTAAGCCTTGTATAGGCTGGAAATGTTTTATGCAGCTTGAACATACAGATATTACTGCAGAGCTAATCGAAAATTGCATAAACAGTATGCGGAAATATCTGTAAAATCGCCTGACGACACACTTGCAACTTAGCTTTTTTTATATCGGATAAAAGTAAATTCCGCCATGCGCAAAAATTTGCGCGCGGCGGACTTATTCTTTTTCAGCACATAAAATAAATTTGAACGCGATATATTTTCTGTACAGGCAAGATTGCACGCTATATATCCCTGAAATAATTATGCGGGCGGCACGATACCTCGTGCCGCCCGCAATCTTTATTTATCAAAATATTGATTGCCTGAAATCAGCTTACCTTACGCAATCGGCATACAGAGGGAATGCCGCGCAGAGCTTTGCAACCTCTGCCTTTACCTCTTCGAAGGCGGCCTCCTTCTGCTCTATTATCTTTGTAATAAGGCGTGCAACGGTGCGTGCCTCTTCCTCCTTCATTCCGCGCGTCGTCATTGCAGGCGTGCCGATACGGATACCGGATGTTACAAATGGTTTCTGCGTATCGAAAGGTATTGCATTCTTGTTTACCGTGATGTGCACTTCGTCGAGCATCTTTTCAAGCTCCTTGCCCGTAATGCCCTTATCTGTGAGGTTGAGCAGGATGAGGTGGTTATCGGTGCCGCCTGATACCATCTTTACGCCGAGCTTGGAAAACTCGTCAGCCATAGCAGCCGCATTCTTGATTATCTGAGCCTGATAGGTTTTGAACTCGGGCGAAAGAGCCTCTTTGAATGCCACGGCCTTTGCCGCTATTATGTGCATGAGAGGGCCGCCCTGTATGCCGGGGAATACCGCCTTATCTATGGCCTTGCCATACTGCTCCTTGCACATTATTGCGCCGCCGCGAGGGCCGCGAAGCGTCTTGTGTGTGGTTGTGGTGACGAAGTCGGCATAGGGCACAGGCGAGGGGTGAAGCCCTGCGGCAACAAGTCCCGCAATGTGTGCAATATCCACCATCATATATGCGCCCACCTTATCGCATATTTCACGAATACGCTTGAAATCTATTACTCTGGGATATGCGCTCGCACCTGATATAATCATTTTGGGCTTGCACTCGAGGGCAATTTTTTCCATCTCGTCATAGTCTATACGCTCGTCCTCGGGGCTGACGCCGTAGGGAACTATGTGGAAATATTTACCCGATATATTTACAGGCGAGCCGTGAGAGAGGTGACCGCCGTGAGCAAGGTTCATGCCCATAACGGTATCGCCGGGCTGAAGCATGGCAAAGAACACTGCCATATTAGCCTGAGCGCCGCTGTGGGGCTGTACATTGCAGTATTCGCAGCCGAACAGCTCCTTGAGCCTGTCGCGCGCGAGATTTTCGGCTATGTCCACAAACTGGCAGCCGCCATAATAGCGGTGTGCGGGATAGCCTTCGGCATATTTATTGGTCAGATGGCTGCCTGCGGCGGCCATTACTGCGGGCGAAACAAAGTTTTCGCTGGCGATAAGCTCTATATTGCCCTGCTGGCGTGAAAGTTCAAGTCTGAGAGCTTCGGCAACTTCTGGGTCGGTCTGTTCGATTAAAGAAATATCTATCATAGCAATACTCCGTAAATTTATATGTTTGCTTTATTTTATCACATCGTGAAGCATATTACAACAGATTAGAACAATATTTTCCGCACAGTTTGCCCAAGACTGAAAATGCGGACGATTCTTTAAGGAAGGCCGCGCGGGCGATAATGCCATGCTACGCCGCATATCTGCCATAATATATGAGACAAATATGTAATTTCCCATACCTTCTCAGCCGCCGAAAACATACACTTCGATAAACCCTTGAAGCCTCGCACTGTGCAAAACTTTTTTTATACAAAAAGCCGCGGCGGGCCAAAAAAATTTAGCGACGCGTGTCTTAATTT
>ERZ1090866.562-NODE-565-length-13417-cov-30.893579_pt1 | contig 13417 bp, 12 predicted proteins | sample MGYA00478477_ERZ1090866 | MGnify/ENA primary metagenome ERZ1090866 (study PRJEB33644, sample SAMEA5815737) | chicken gut metagenome | biome: Chicken; feature: Gastrointestinal Tract; material: Caecum | place: Ireland | collected 2019-01-01 | study: A study of the... | reverse complement strand
TCGTTAAAAAAGTTCCTTTAATAATTCGGGAACTTTCTATTTAATTTTACCAAAAACTACTTATTCATATTTTCAATTTTTATTGCAATATATAACAAAAGAACAAAAATTAAAAAAAGCAAAAAAATAATAATGGACATTCCATAAGAATCTGTAAAAGACTTCAAAGTAGAAGACAAATAATCATTTAAAACAAAAAACATAAAAAACAACACCTCTATCTAAATTTAAAATATCATACTTTAATAAAAAAAAATAGGGTACACTCCCCTACTTTATTTTAATTTACACTATTTTACACCTCACTATTTAAAACTCGAGTTAATTTATCAGAATATATAATCGGACAAAGTTTATTCAAATAAGATGAAACATATTCAAAAGAACATTGCATTAAAGAATTAATAAAAGTTAATGATTCAATTTTTAATTCTTTCAAAAATATGAAAAAGAAGAAGCAATCAATCGAGTATTAATAAATGGTGAAGCAGTTTGGGCAGTAGCTATTGATATGGGATTATTAAGTTAAGGAATGTTACAAAATTGGATTAAAAAATATAAGGAAAACGGTTATAATATAGTTGAACGAAAGCGAGGGCGTCCAACTATGCCAAAAGTAAGGGAGAATCGACAACAGAAGAAAAAGTAAGCGTTGTCAGTGAACTACGGCTAACCTATCCATTAAAGATTCTTCTACAAATATCTGGTCTAGCAAAATCAGTATATTATTATACTTTATCTAAAACAGATAAAAAGGACTGTCTCCTGTAAATTACAGGTTACAATCCTCTAATTAGAAACTATTTATAAACTGTCCAACTTTTGGGGTTCAGTTCAGTCTCCCCTATTCTTTTCTTGGTTTACACGATTTTACACATCTTATGTGCTTTATTCCTTTACTTTCACTTTCTCTAATTTATATGGAGCAGAATATACTTTTTCCTTATAATCAGATAATTTAAAATAAGGATATTCATCTTTTATAGCTAATATATTATCGACTAGTTCACTTTCTTGAAGACCTTGTTTTCCTTTTTCGTTAGTTACAACCTTATAAGCTTTATATTGGTATTTAACATCACGAACAATTCCTGTTAAGATGCCGTTATTATAGTTTCCCTGGTTTTGTCAAATTACACTTTTCTTGATTGAATTTCCGCAATTTTTTCTAATACTTCTTTCGCATTTTCTTCATTAATTTCTGAATAGCCAAGTTCTCTTAATGCTTGGATTTTAGCGGTATTTAGTTCCTGTGTTCTTGTTAATTTTTCTTCATTCTTTAACTCAATGTCTTGTACAAAACGTTTATGCGTTTCGGCAATTTTGCTTTTCGAAGCTCCACCGGTATGATAAAGTGTCATAGCCGAGAATAAAATGCTTTCAAAAACAAATTGTTTATCTTTATCAAAAGCAAACTCTAAAGGTGGTGTAAAGCCCATTGATTTTGACATATAAGCCAAGATGTAACGTAATTCTTCTGTTGTTTCCATCGATTGAAGATAATGGTATAAATAAAGATAAGTGGTGTAAGCTTGTTTGGTTTTATCTTCTGATAATTTTTCTTTTAACAAATTAATAATATCGGAAAGAAGCTCTTGCTCCTTTTTATTAAAACCTTTTAAATCCGCTAACACCTCACGATTGGAAGAATCTTTCACGCCATCGTTTAAACGATTTTCTACTTCAATGATATAATCACCATCAATGGTAATATTGTTAATATCATCTTCATTTTCTATATTAAGTAAACTTAGCAATTTCACTTCCTTTTCTTTGGGCCAAAGGGAAAGTGAATCCATTGCTAGATAATTATATAACATCTGTCTAGAAACGCCCAAGTATTTTGCTAACCTTACTTTTGAAATTCCTAATTCTAATAATAAGTTATTTAAATTTGTCATGTCTTTTACTACCCTCCTACTATCATTTTAAAAGACTTTACGTAAATAGTCAAGAAAATTCGACGTAAAAGGATTGACAAATTTATAACAAATACCACAACTTTTTGTCATCTTTTTGAACTTCTTTGATGATCCCTCCGCCAAGGCAATATTCACCGTCATAAAAGACACAAGCTTGTCCCGGAGTTACGGCTTTGATAGGATCATAATGCACTAATATTTCCCCATTTTCAAGATAAGTAAGAGAAATGGGATAATCTTTGGCCCGATAACGAAATTTAGCAGTGCAGGAAGTAGGTCTCTCCTCACAATTAAAATTAACCTCTTCTAATAGACAACTTGTAGAATAAAGAAATGGATTATCCTCCCCTTCTGCTACATATAAAATATTCTTTTTTAAATCTTTCCCTACTACAAATAACTTATCTTCCGTTCCCCCTATATTTAATCCTTTTCTCTGACCAATGGTATAATACATTAGACCTATATGTTTTCCTAAAACTTCCTTTGTTTCAATGTTTACAATATCCCCACTTTGATTAGGTAAATAATTTTTAAGAAAATTTTTAAAATTACGTTCTCCAATAAAACAAATTCCAGTAGAATCTTTTTTATGAGCTGTAACAAGACCATGCTCTTCGGCGATTTTACGCACTTCATCCTTACTTTCTATATCTCCAAGAGGAAAAAGAACATTTTCTAACTGCTCTTTTGAAAGTTGCGATAGAAAATAGGTTTGATCCTTATTATGATCATGACTCCGCATCAATCTTCCATCTTTTATTTTGGCATAATGGCCAGTTGCAATATAATCGGCTCCTAACCGCTTGGCTTCTTTCACAAAGCAGTCAAACTTGATATATTTATTACACATAATATCTGGATTAGGAGTACGACCTTTCTTTAATTCATCTAAAAAATAAGTAAAAACATCATCCCAATATTCTTTAATAAAATCAATCCGATGAAGAGGAATTCCTAACTTTTCACAAACCGCTTTCGCATCATTATAATCTTGTTCTTGAGGACAAATATTATTCCCTAAAGTAGGATTTCCTAAAATATCATTATTAATCGAGCTATCCCAATTACGCATGAATAAACCAATCACTTCATAACCTTGTTTTTGTAAAAGAATGGCCGCAACCGAAGAATCTACTCCCCCACTCATTCCAATTACTACTTTTTTCATGTTTCAATCACCGTCTATATTATAGCAAAAAGAGCTCCTAAAGTCTAGGTGCTCTCCTACCCTTCTCTTTACTAATTCCTTTTTAAGAAAGCGTTAAACGAAGAAAAATGGGACTTAAAAACACTTCAAGAAAGCTGCAAATAACAACCGCAACAAGACTGATTAGTAGGACTTGACTATAACGTTTCATCGCCTGCTTTAAGGGAACCTCTCGTTTTAAAAATAAATAAGAAAATAATTTTTTAGAAAACGATACTGCATAAAAAGAGAGAAACAAAGCGATAAATAAGAAAAGCCATTGCTGAGGAAAGCTATAAGCCAATGCCCTTAAAATACCTTGCGCATGATAAGTATAAAGAATAGAAGAAATAGAAAAGCCAAAAAGAAAAGTTTGAAATACTAGAAAAAGAATAATAAGAGGCATTCCAATAATAGAAATACCAAAAAACCAAAGACATAATACAAAAAATACATTACCAACTAAGCTATTCGCTAACCCATTTAAATAATGAAGATCATTTTTCTTAATACTCGTAAAAAAATGATTTAAACTCTCCGCTACCAAAGTATGATCGCTTTTGGATAAAACAAGAGCATAAACAATGCCTACAAGGAAACCAATACCCATACAAATAAGAAGAATCATATAAAGCCTTTTCTGTTCTACAAAAGTATTTTTTACTTTATCTTTTACTTTATCTTTTAGTTCGTTCATTTCTTTTCACCTAGTAAACTATATTCTAAAACAAAAAGATTGTTTCTTTTTTTCATTTTACAAAATAGGACTTTTTTCCCAAATAAGAAAGTTCTTAAAACTTTTAAAATTTGTTTTCTTCCTCTTAAAAATGTTTTATAATAAATACGAGGTGAGAAGATGAATCAAAAGATGGTAAAAATTGTTTCTATTATTCTTATTGCCGCACTTTTAATTAGTGCTTTGAGTGTAATTGTGTATTATGTTATTTAAAAATAAGTAGCTAAAAAACTACTTATTTTTCTATATACCCTTCAATTTCAGGCTCTATTTCACGAAGAAAAGGGTGATTGCTATTATATTTTAAAATGATATCATCTAATCTTTTTTTATCGTTTGCAAAATATAAAAGCAATAATCCGGCAATACGATTAGCAGTATACTGGTTTAATTCCATAATATCTTTCGCTTCGATATGGTATTTTTGAATCAGATCATTAATTGGACCATTTCGATAAATATAATTGATAAAAGAACGACTAATCATATCAACATTATTATCTTTTTTTAAAATTTTTACTCTTTTCCAGACTTTCATAAAATCATCCCTTACAAGCTCATTATTATATCATACTCTTTTTTAGATTGGTAGATATTAACTCTATTTTTTTTTGGCTTTTGTTCATACTATTACTGTAGCTTCTTAAGGAGTTGATCAAAATGAATTTTTTTAAAAAATGGAAAAAGCTACAAATTCTTCTTCTCTTTGCCTTATTTATTCTTCCCGCAAATGTCTTTGCTTATTCGAAATATATCATACCAGGAGGCGAAACGATAGGAATTGAAGTGAATTCTAATGGCGTTTATGTTGTTGGTTTTTATGATGTAAATGGAGAGAACATTGGAAAAGATGCTGGTTTTAAAGTGGGAGATAAGATCATAGCAATTAATAATGAGAAAATTACTTCGATTTCTTCTATGATCGATAAAATCAATCAAGAAGCAGGTTCTACCACGTTAGAAGTAACGGTAGAACGAGAAGATAAGACTTCAGATTTAGCGCTTAAAATGAAGTGTGATAGTGAAAACGTATGTAAAACAGGACTTTATGTAAAAGATGAAATTACAGGGATTGGGACTCTAACTTATATTGATCCGAATACGAAGATCTTTGGAGCCTTAGGACATGAAATTATGGAAAAAACAACAGGAGAAAAATTTGAAATAAAAGACGGTAAAATTTTTAAAGCAGATGTTACGAATACCACTAGAAGTAGTAATGGCTCCCCTGGTGAAAAAAATGCGACTTATGATAAAAACGTAGTGTTTGGTAAAATTACAGCCAATGAAGAAGTGGGAATCTTTGGAAAATATCAAGATACCTTCGCTAGCACAAACACTTTAGAAGTAGCCGAAGAAAAAGAAGTAACTACTGGAGAAGCCACAATTCGAACCGTTTTAAAAGATAACGAAGTAAAAGAATATGCAATTAATATTATTCGGATTGATAAAAATAGTGATACCAAGAATATTCTATTTGAAATTACCGATCAAACCCTATTGCAAGAAACCGGTGGCGTGATTCAAGGAATGAGTGGTTCCCCTATTATTCAAAATAATAAAATTATCGGTGCGGTTACTCATGTCATTGTGAATGATACCAAAAAAGGATATGGAATCTTTATTACAACAATGTTAGAAGAAGGAGATAAAAGCATTTAGTCATGCAAAAAGAGATGATCACGATCAATTCATCTCTTTTCTTTTTTCATGCTCTTGCAACTTAGTAAAAAGCGTAGCTCCTAATTTCACTAACTTTTTTTCTTTCTTAGATAATTGCTGTAAATCTTTTTGTTGTTCTAATACATCCAAACTAATAGCTAATCGTTTTACGGGATCTTCGATCGCATCAAATTCTTTTTGATAATCAACATAAAGTTTTTGTTCAAAAATCATGCCATCGACAACCAATAAGCGATCCTTTAGTGGAAAGTCTGGTTTCATATAATTATAAGCGGTAATCACTAAATAGATATCCGCACAAAAACTTGGAATATCAAAATAATCTTCTTCCGTATTTTTCGCTTTATATCTTTCAAAGATAGTGTCCGTTTCTTCTTTTATAGCAACAATATCCATACTGTTTTTTACTTTTGCAATCGTATCAAACAATTCAAATTTTAAATCTTCTAATTCCATATCTATTTCCCCTTTAAAATTGCACTTATTATATCAAACTTCGCTGTTTTTGTCAATTTTAACAATGGAAATACTCCCTATTATTAAGACTCTTGTTCTGCTTGAAATTCGCTGACACTACCATCATCTTTGACAATACAAGTAAGTGCTTTTTCGGCTTCTTTTAAATCCGTATCACATTCTTGTACAAGCTTTGTTGCTTTGGTAAAACAATCAATGGCTTTATCCAAGTCAACATCTCCATTTTCTAATTGCTTGACTAATCCTTCTAATTCATCTAATTTTTCTTCGAATTTTTTTTCTTTCTTTTCCATCCTTTTTTCCTCCTACTGGACAATAGCTTCTTTGCTACCATCTTTCATTTGAATAGTAATCAAATCATCTTTGTTTAAATCTTTAATACTAGTAATTGCTTTCTCTTCTTTCTTTAAAATACTATAACCTCTTTCTAAGGTTTTTAAGGGAGACAAAGCATCTAATTTTCCTAATAAATAAGTATATTTCTGCTTTTTCTTATTTAATATTAAACTAGGATCTTCAAAAAGAGGTCTCCTTTTTAGAATATTTAATTGATTTTTTTTCTTTTCAATTACATTTCGATAATCACGAATTAATTGATCCGTTAAATAATCTAGTTTTTGTATTTTAGCAGCATACAAATCAAGAGGATTTTTCAAAATATAATGTTCTTTGAATTGTGCTAGTTTTTTCTTTTTTCGTTCTAATATTGCTTCCATAGCCTTTTTTAAACGAATGGTTAATTGCTTTAAATAATTGATCACATCACTTTTATTTGGAACCGCAATTTCAGCAGCGCCGGTTGGAGTTGGAGCTCTTAAATCGGAAACAAAATCGGCTATGGTAAAATCAATTTCGTGTCCAACGGCACTAATGGTAGGGATGGGACAATCATAAATAGCACGCGCCACCATCTCTTCGTTAAAAGCCCAGAGATCTTCGATACTTCCTCCTCCCCTACCAATAATCAAAACATCTAAATCATAATTTTCCGCTCTTTTTATTTGCCGAACAATATCTTCTTTGGCTTGCTCACCTTGTACCAAACAAGGGAAAAGGTAGATCTCGGTTAAAGGGAAACGCCTTTGAATGGTGGAAATAATATCCCTGATGGCTGCACCGGTAGGAGCAGTTACTACCCCTACTCTTTTCGGAATGCGAGGGATTCTTTTTTTATGTTCCGTGGCAAACAAACCTTCCTGCATTAATTTCTTTTTCAACTGTTCAAAGGCTACATAAAGGTTCCCTACTCCATCTTCTTGCATTTCACTTACATAAATTTGATAGCCTCCTGTCGCTTCATAAACAGAGATTCTACCCGTTACTAAAACTTTCATTCCATCCTCAGGCATAAATTTTACATTTCTAGCACTAGAAGCAAACATTACCGCATTAATTCTACTATTTTCATCTTTGATTGTAAAATAAAAATGTCCTCTAGTATGAGCTTTAAAATTAGAAATCTCGCCCTTTAAATAAACTTCTTGCAGATTTGTATCATTATCAATGCGATATTTTATATACTTTGTTAATTGTGTTACCGTAATATAATCGCGATTCATTCTTGTCACCTACTTATTTTTCTTCTTCATGATAAATACTATCTAAAACCCCATTAATCATTTTGGTTACTGCTTCTTCACTATATTTTTTTGATAATTCTACCGCTTCATTGATCGCCACAATACTAGGTGTTTCGGTATACATTAATTCATAAATCCCTATCCTTAATATTGCTTGATCGACTTTATTCAAACGTTCAATCGTCCAATTCTTTAAATATTTATTCGCTAACTGATCAAGCTCTTTTTGATGATCCAAAACACCGGATACCAATTCATCCGCAAAATCATTTTGGATCTCACATTCTTCTTTGATAACTTCTTTGATATCATAATCCACTTTCGCTTGAGTTAAGATATCAATTTTATATAAACTTTTTACGGCAGCCTCTCTCGCTTCACTTCTGTTTTTCATGTTTTCATCACCAAAAAGATTATATCATAAAGAAAAAATAATTGGTAGAGTCCTAACAATTATTTTTCTATTCATACATAATATCAATATCAACGGCGGAAGAAATACCATCGACTTTCCCATTGTTACACAATTGCCAAACTTGATAAGCTCCTTCATAATCTGTTTCATCCGTATAGTGTGCTAACCAAACTTCATAAGAAGTAGGATACCAGATGCTTTCTAAATAAGTTTTACTACTATATAACATTCCTTGATAACCTTCTTTTTCCATTTTCTTTAAAAAGGTATTAGCTACTTCCGTTAAATGATAAAAACTAAGATGAAATTCTTGAAAGGCACCCCAACTTTCCCAATCAAAGGCAACAGGTAAAGTAATGTCATAATCTTTGATTTGTTTTAATACCCATTTTGCATCTTTTTCGGCTTGTTTGGTACTATTCGCATAAGAATAGAAATAGATCCCAACTGGAATATCTTGAGCTAAAAAACCTTCTATATTCTGTTTAAATTTTTTATCTAGGATATAATCTCCTTTGATTCCATTGCTCGTTCCTACCCGGATAAAAGCAAACTCGACCCCTGCCTCTTTTACTTTTGCAAAATCAATATCACCTTGCCAATGTGATACATCAATCCCTATTTTCGTATTTTCTTTTTTATAACGAGCAACTGCATCTTGAAAATCAGTATATTGTACCTCTCCATTTTCTTCTTGATTCTCCTTAGAAAGTGCTGTAGGCTCATAAACCGAAAGGGTAAAATCTTGATTTGCTTGATTTCCACTACTATCTTCTGCCATATAAGTCAAAGAATAATTCCCTGCGGTATTCACATCATATTCCCCTTCGATTTTGCAAGTTGGGTCATCATCGTAATTATCGCCACAAAAGATCTCTTCCTCAATATTTCCTTCATAATAGACCGGAACCGAATACTTTCGTCCTAAACGAATGGTTGGGGGTGTATTATCCATGATTTGAATGGTAAAAGTATAAGGAACTTTAATCTTTTCTTCGTTAATAAATTGAAAAGAAACTTCTTTGGAACCAACTTTACTCGTATCTATTTTTTCATCTTTTACCAATGTACCATTGATCTCTTCAATAAAATCAGATACCTTTACCTCGCTATAAACTTCTGCCTCTAAAGCATCTTTTAAAGTGACTTTTATAATGGCATGATCCACCCGCCATTTTTGATAAAAACAAAAGAGAAAAATAACTAGTACAACGGCCAATAACCCCAAGCATAAAATTTTTTTCTTCGACATAATTCCTCCCTTATTTTGGTTCTTCTTTTATTTTTTCTTTTAATTGATAAATAAAGTTTAATGCCTCAATGGGCGTCATCTCTAAAACATTACAATCCCGAATTTCTTTTTCTATTTCATTTTCTTTTTCGGCTTGTTTTTCTTCTTCCAAGGCAAAAAGAGACGTTTGGGTAAAGGTTGGTTTCTTTTCTTTTTGATTTTCATAGAAATTTAAAATTTCTTTCGCTCGTTCAATTAAACTTTTTGGTAAATGAGCAAGACTTGCCACATTAATACCATAACTTTTATCGACCGCTCCTCTTTTTACTTTATGAAGAAAGGTAAGATTTCCCTCTTCTTCGATTGCTGAGACATGGACATTGCGTAAATGCGGAAGACTTAAAGCTAAAGAAGTCAATTCATGATAATGCGTTGAAAATAAGGTTTTCGCTCCAATTTTATCATGAATATATTCTAAAATTGCTTGCGCTAAACTCATTCCATCATAAGTAGCCGTTCCCCTACCTAATTCATCAAAAAGAATTAAACTGTTTTTGGTCGCTTCACTAATCGCATAATTGGCCTCTTTCATCTCCACCATAAAAGTAGACTCTCCACTTACCAAATCATCACTCGCCCCGATTCGAGTAAAAATCTTATCAAAAATTGGTAAGTCTGCACTCTTACAAGGCACAAAACAACCGATTTGAGCCATAATAATGATAATCGCAAGCTGGCGCATATAAGTAGACTTTCCTGCCATATTAGGCCCTGTAATTAACAAAATAGAAGTATCCGGATCCATAATAATATCATTCGCCACATATTTTTGATTTTGTAAAGACATCACTTGCTCTATCACCGGATGCCTACTATCGATTAGTTTTAACGCATGCTTCTTATTAAAGGTTGGTTTTACATAGTGATAGAGATCTGCCACAGTAGAAAATGATTGCAACATATCTACTTCTGCAATTAAATTAGAACACTTTTGTAATTTACCAATATAACGCTTAGTCACTTCTCGTACTTGCATAAAGAGTTGATACTCTAACTCAATCATCTTCTCTTCTGCCCCTAGAATAATATTTTCTTTTTCTTTTAATTCTTTTGTAATAAATCTTTCACAATTGGTTAGAGTCTGTTTCCGATCATAACCATATTCTTCTTTAATTAGATTACATTGTCCCTTACTAACTTCAATATAGTAGCCAAACACTTTATTAAAACCAACTTTTAAATTCTTAATCCCCGTTCTTTCTTTCTCTTTTTGTTCTAACTCCAATAAAAAGTCTTTGGAACCACTACTTAATTTTCTTAACTCATCTAACTCTTCACTATAACCATCCTGAATAAGTCCTCCTTCTTTTAAACTAACAGGAGCATCTGGATTAATACTTTTTTCTAATAAGTCATAGAGCTCAGGAAAAGTATCGATAGTTTGATCATAATGAAGAGAAGATAATATCTCTTTTATCTTAGGAAGGGCTTTTAAACTGTTTTTTAATTGAAGCATATCTCTAGCATTTAAATTACCATAACAAATTCGCGAAGAAAGTCGTTCTAAGTCATAAACCTCATCCAAAGCATTTTTTAAATCTTCCCGTAAAATAAATTCCACCTGCAAGGTCTCTACAAAATGATACCTTCTTTCTATCTTATTCTGATCCGTTAAAGGAGATTCAATATTTTGTTTTAAAAGACGACTTCCCATCGCTGTTTTATTTTTATCGAGCAGCCAGAAAAGACTATACGTACGCTCTCTTAAACGAAGGGTTTCTACCAATTCCAAATTGCGTTTTGTATGATTATCAAGCAACAAATGATCTTTTGATTTTTCTACTACCGCTTCCTGTAAATGTGAAAGATCTCCTTTTTTGGTAGTAAGAAGATAAGACAATAAATGTTTAATCCCCGTCATAAGACGAACATCTTTCAGTTTTTTATAAATGTATTGATAATCTTTTCCCTCATACAAATCATCATAAATGGATACCGAAAGATGATAATTTGTTCTTAAAATATTGACTAACTCCCGATCAGTTTTACTATTTACAATCATTTCCATAAAATTATGACGACAGACCTCACGAATCGTTTTTTCTTGTTCTTCCTCTAAAAGAGTAACAAAAATCTCCCCCGTTGAAATATCGGCATAAGTTAAAACATAGCAATAATCAAAATTATATAAAGACGCAATAAAGTTATTGCTCTTAGCATCAATCGAACTATCAAGACGAGTCCCTTTGGTAACCACTTGAATGACTTCCCGCTTTACCATATCTTTGGTTGTCTTAGGATCCTCCATCTGTTCCACAATAGCGACTTTATAGCCTTTATCTACCAATTTATCCAGATAGGTCTCATAAGCTTTATAAGGAATTCCACACATCGGGACCCTTTCCTCTAGCCCTGCTTGTTTCCCGGTTAAGGTTAATTCCAATTCCCTTGACGCCGTAATTGCATCTTCAAAAAACATTTCATAAAAATCACCAAGTCGAAAAAAGATGATACTATCTTCATACTCATCTTTAATTTCCATATATTGAGCCATCATAGGACTAAGTTTACTTCTATCTACTTCACTACGTTTCATATCTGATCCTTCCTTGCAAGTTCTATTACTATTATAACGAATTTTTAAAAAGAGGACAAGAAAAGATCGGTGATTAAAAAGAATTCAACCGATCTAAAAATCAAAAACTAGTTGGCAAGAGCTATTTGAAAGGGATTTTCTTTCGTTCCCTCGCCAGAAGTTATTACTACATTCGATTTTAAATTAAGAGCAGGTTTCATTGCCAGCTTAAACGAAATATCCGACCCTGGCGAAACACCATAATTAAAAATAGCACGCACAAGAGTTGAATCCTTAGGGGTTAAAGTCCAATAGATCTTATTTTCCTCCATAACTGGATCTTGTCCTGCCATTAATTCACCTAATCTTAATAATCCAACTTTAGTGGTAGTAGTATCTGAAGTTATGGTATTATCTATTGTATATTTTGCTAATTTATAACTATCCTCTTCAGCTACAGTGCCTAAATACCAAATTGTATTTTCTTCTATCATATTATTATAAACATTTCCTACATAATTTGTTAAATATTCATTATTAAGAAAATTCCCGATGGTATTTGAGCTTGAAAATATATTGTTATCACCAAAAGCACTAGTTCTAAATGTCCCAGAATCTTTAAGAGGTTCGGCACTCGTTATTTTCGTTAAGCCGTTTGTCTCATGACTGACAATGCGATATAAATTATTTTCTCCTATTCCAAAAGTAATATACTCTCCGCTATATCTTGTATTTAATAAAGTACCGGATAAATTGGTATCATAATCCCCACTTAAACGATAAGGATTATTTTCCGTTCCATCTCCCCCAGCTATCTTAACCGTTGATTTCAAATTAATCATTGGCCTTACTCCATTCGGATTGGTAGGACTATCAGAGGCTATAACCCCAAAATTAAGTGTCCGTATGCGAGAGGAAGAAAATGGCGTTACGGTCCAGCTAAAGAGCCCGTTATTTAAATACCCATTACTAAAAGTGCTTCCACTATAACTCATGGTATATTCGTAAGCGTTTATAAGGCCTACCGGATCTTCGACCATTGTAGTTTGTGCTGGTTTTGTATTGGCTGTAGTTTGAGTAGCATTCCAAATACTGTCAGTTTTAATAAATTCCTCATAATTTCTTAAATTTCCTAAAAAACCATCGACACTTGTATCGTTTAACCATTCTTCCATATAACTACCTGAAAAAGAAACATTGTTGCTCGGATTATAATTAATAGTAGATATATTCGACTGGGTTATTAATTTTACACTATTATCTTTTGGATCAATCGATACGGCTCTCCATAATTTACCACTATACCAAATATAATTATTCGGATTTTCTCCTGTTATAAAAGTCTGATCGGGATCTGTTGTATTAATTGAGCCATTTTGTCCTACCCCGGCAAGCAATACATCGGCTACAGTAGGTAAATCCCCGGCTAACCCATAGACATTAATACGAACAGAAAAAGTTAGTCCTCCTCCATCTCCTTGCGGGTTATAGTTTTCATCCACATACATTCTTAAGCGATAATTATTATTTTCACTTGAATTCATACTTCCTTTGTATAAACTCATCTCTCCGGCTGGTCTTCCGGTATAAGTATTTTCTTCTGCTTCTT
>ERZ1090866.556-NODE-559-length-13489-cov-23.802218_pt1 | contig 13489 bp, 17 predicted proteins | sample MGYA00478477_ERZ1090866 | MGnify/ENA primary metagenome ERZ1090866 (study PRJEB33644, sample SAMEA5815737) | chicken gut metagenome | biome: Chicken; feature: Gastrointestinal Tract; material: Caecum | place: Ireland | collected 2019-01-01 | study: A study of the... | reverse complement strand
CTCGTTAATAGCGGACAGAGTAGATGATGACTCTGTGCTCATGATCCAGTCATTATCGTATTGTAATCCGAGTCCGAATTTTATATAGTAAATCCGCACTCTCTGATTTGAGATATGCACGGATTTTATTTTCAATGTAATTGAGTCAGTGTTTTCAAATACTGTATCTGTTTCAAAAAATCCCGTATCATTCTCAAATTCTACTTCTGTTCCGTCAGAAGTAATCACGGAGAATAATGTAGGATAATTGTCTCCAAACTGAATAGAAAGTCCTCTGATATCTGATATGCCATATCCAAACGAAAACTTAATCAGCATATTCTCCTGAAATAGCTCAGACGTTATCAGACCGTTTTTTTGATATTCACTTGCATCACGCGGCATGAATGTCATGCTCCCGTCCATCTTAAAAAAATCTTGCTCAAGCGTGGCATATACAAGTCCAATATCATTTTTGTCAAATATGGTTTCCAAGTCGGAATATGCTGTATACTGGCTCTGATTTTCCACTACTGCGGATGATTGTGCTTCCTGATTGATAAGTCCAAGCGATACTCTCATATAGGAGTGGTTCCGAAGTTCAGATTTCATAGAGTCCTTATAGGATTGTGATACATCATACATGCGTTACCACCCCGTATCTATAATGTTGACTTTGCAGTTTATGTAGTGAGTCGGTCTTCCCAGTGAATCTATTTTAAACGCATCTGCTGTCCTGTCACCGGGATACATTTTCAATGTGATCCAATCATTTTCAACCATGTCCCAAAACTGCACAGTTACAAAAAAGTTCTTAAATTCTTTCAGCATAGACGACCAAGTGGACGCATCTAAATACGCCCACTCAAGATTGTCTATTTTGTAGTTGTCTCTTCCGACTTTCTGCCCCACAAATTTGTTATTAGCATTTCGTGCGGAGTTTACCGCGGTAGTAACCACCATGTTTGGGTACCGCTTCGGGGCAGGAAACGGCTTTCCATTGATTCTTATGAAATTGCATGAATTACTCGTTCCCCACACCTCCTACGCTGGGGTGAATGAATACCCCGTGTTTTTTCGGGCTTTTGACATCAATTTGTCAGCACGCTTTCCATCAATGTTTGCATCGGTCTTTTTATCTCTGATCTGCTCCTGTACTTCCTGCATCTCTTCCATTTTGTTCAGAATCAATGCAACTGCCGCATCAACGGCATTTCCTACGCCGATACTGACAGATTTGACAATCTGGTCATTGTTCATGACTACGGAACGGCTCCCGTAACTTCCAACAAGCTCTGGGCCGCGCTCGCGCGCCATAAAGATTTGACCTTTGCTTAGAACTCCACCATCTGCCATTTTAGGAATATTCCGAACAAGGTCTTTCATGGTAATTGTTCCAATACCGGACGCATATCCGTGACCTTTCCATCCATTTGCAAGGCTTCCATACCGATTTACAGTGTATCTAATAGCTGCAAGCATGTTTGATAGCGGATCCCAAATATTTGTATCGTATCCATCCATTGCCCACGTCTTAAATGTCGGGTCTATAACCTGCATTAGACCTTTTGACGGAGTCCCGCGCTGAGCATTGATATCCCAGTTATTTATCGCGTTCGGATTCCCACTTGACTCAGAATCCATCTGCATCAAAAGTAAGTTCAGATTTGAGTCTGAAAACTGCCCTGTCATCTGCAATGCCTTTGTTGCAAGTGCTCGCCATTGTTCAACTCCGGCTGACGGATTATAGCTCACTTCTGGTGTTGCTTTGTCAAAAAGTCCCTTGATAAATGAAACCGCGCTGTCAAACACCTTGTTTACAATTCCGCCAGCTACGCTTAACCACGGCTCGAATAGTCCTGCCATATCAACAAATTTGTTAATTGCAATCTGAAGGATTTTATCCGGATGCGTCATGTAATCCCAAACTGTTCCAGCTATATCTTTTGCGGAATCCCACAGACCACCAAAGAAATCTCCGATGCCTCCCGCGAAATGCGGGATCTTGCTCATCCTCATAAACTCTTTTGTCTGATCCGCCGGCATGATTTTTGTTCCCTTCTGCAATGGCAACATGACGTTTCTTCCGCGCGGTATAAATGGCTTACCGTTTGGTGGCATAATCATTTCTTTATACGTTCCGCCTTTTTGATCGTTTACCACGCCGAAAGTGTCTCTCTGTATTCCTCCAGATCCTTTTGCAAACTGCGGAACTCCCCAATTATCCAGAACGTCTCCAACTCCGAGTTTATTTGAAACCCAGTTGATTCCGTCGATGATTCCGTTTACAAGTTTACCAATTGGAGCGATCGCTTTATTGGCAATACCTTTAAAGAAATTTCCGATACCGCTGAAAGCATCTTGAACGCCTTTATATGCTTTTTTAAATCCTCCAACAATGGAATCCTTCACATCCGTTACAATTCGCTTGATTCCATCGAATTTTTCTTTCCACCATGAAGTGACAAACTTCCATGTATCTGTCACTGCGCCATAAGCTTTTTCGAACTTGTCAGCGATCCATTCTCCTACTTTTTTCGCCGCAACCTTGATATCATCCCAGTTTGCAATGATTAACGCGCCTGCAGCGATAACTCCCATGATTGCTAATGTAACCGGTCCGCCAAACATAGACGCAAGACTTTTTAAAATTCCAATAAGCCCTCCCGCCCCACTAAGCAGATCAATTAAGCCTGTCACAAGAGATGTGAGTTTGAACGCGCCAAAAAATGCCGCTACAGCTCCAGCCGCAATCTGAACCGGGAGTGGTAGTTCTCCGAACGCGTCAAGCAGTCCGCCGAGCAGTTCGGTTCCTGCATTCCAAAGTCCAGATGCAAGTCCTTTCCAATCTACGGCTTTCAACCCGTCTACAATAGTTCTCCCAATAGCTTCCCAGTCAGCATTAGAGAAAAATTCACTCAGCATAGCAAGAACCCCTATGCCAAACGCGCTTAATCCGCCACCGATTACTTCCGGGTCTATTGATTCAAGGATTCCATTCAGACCATTTGCAAGCGATAATCCAATTTTCGACCACTCCAGTGTAGTTACCACCCCGAGAAACAATCTCCATGCAATCATGAATTTGTTTCCAAGGAGCATCCCTAGATTTGTCCAATTCACCTCGTTCACAATACCCATGATTCCATTTCCAAAACTTACCCCCAGGTTTGTCCAGTCAATTCCGGTAATGAATAGATTCGCTGTATTTACAATCGTGTTGATTCCTGCACCGACGGTATTTCCCATCAGAGTCCAGTTTATGTTGTCAACAAGGCTGTTAAACGTAGTGGTAAATGCATTTACAAATTTTGTAATCTTCGGTCCGACATTATTCCAATTGATAACATCATAAAGTTTCTGCAATCCAGAATTCACTCCACTTGCGAGAATTTCACCGAGTCCTTCCCAGTCCTCAGCCAGGAATGCTTCTCTCAGTTGCTTTGCGAAGTCAGATACGGCTCCGGAGACCTCTATAGTATCGAACATTTCTGATGGAGATATTTCTGTTCCGTCAGCTCCGCCTCCGCCAGATCCATTTCCCGCCGAAGAATCATTCTGCGGCTGGATTACATTTAATTCATCAATTCCAAGCGTATAAGACTGTAAATCTTTCATTGCGTCTTTTGCATCGTCAGCTCCGCTTGAAACGTCCCCCAATGATGCCGCATAGTCTTTCCATGCTTTTTTTGCTTGAACGACAAATCCTTTTCCGGTAAGTGCCGCCATGAACTGACCGACTGAGTTCAGAGCCGATGCGATCATGTCAATAAAAGCTGAAAGATATGGAGCAACTACATTTACAATAGGTGCAAATGCCACAGCCCATGCATTTTTCAAATACAGAAGTGATGAAACAATAGAAGAAATACTCTGATTGTACTCAGCGCTGTACTGAGCCAAGTTTTCCGTTCCTTCTTTGACCGCATTCTGAATTGCGCTTATTCCCTGAAAAACAAAAGAGAACGCTATGGAAAATCCAAGCATTCTCCCGAATGACATTCCTCTATTTGATTGTTTCCGTATTCCAAGAATTGCAGTTGCAAGTCGTTTTGCCTGAATTAACGCATTTCCAAAAGCTTTTGATGCGCTTTTACCGAATTTAGACAACGCATTGCTTGCCTGACCAAGATTCTTTCTGATGCTTTTTAAATTGTTATCAGTTTTTTTAATTCCAACTTCCGCGTTTGCGGTATCTCGCATCGCTTTGTCATACTTCTTTTTTTCTGCCGTAACTCTTGCAAGCTGTTGAGCTACCTCGTCATATTCTATGTCTCCTTGTTTAAATCCTTGAGACGCTAATTCAGCAAGTTCGCGCCTAAGCTCTTTTATTCTGGCTTCATATGTGCTTACTTTTTCAGGATGAATTTCTCCTTCAAATTCGTTTATTGCTCGTCCAGCTTCAGAAGCGTTTTTGCCAAATCTTTGCAGTACATCTTGAAAATTTCTTAACTCTTCTGCGCCTTCTCCAAATACCATGCGCATTGCGTCTGGATCATAATTCAAACTTTCTGGAGATACATATGATACTCTTTGATGTATATCATCAGTACCTATGTTTTGATTCTTTCCCCGCGTAATTGTAAATTCAGGCGTGCTTCTTTTTATCTTACTGATAGCTTCACGATACATCTCAGCCTGATTCGTAGCTTTCTGTATATCATAAACAAGGCTTTCAAACTGCTTTCCGAGTCTGCTTGTTCCTTCTATTGAAACTTTTTTCTCAAGTCTTTCATTAAGGCGTTTTGCCGCAGTTTCGGACTGTCTCAGTCCGGTCTCGAGCTCTTTCAGCCCTAGATTGGAGAAATCCGCATTCGTCCCTATATTTTTGAACTTATCGTATATTTCATCAAGAGAATTCGATGTGTATTTCAAATCCGAACGGTCAACTCTTGGCTTTACCTTCTGCTTGCTCGCCCGTTTCTCTGAGTCTACAATTTCCCGTATCTGCTCTTGAGCTTTCTCAAGTCCAGACATGTTTATTTTCCCGAATCCATCAATGGAAGAGGTCATAGGAATAAGCCGTTGCAGACCGTCGGCGATTCTGTTTATTCTTTTTTCAAGAGTATTCAATGACCGGTTCGCATTTTTTGCCGCCACATCAACGGCTATTTCCAGTCTATCGACCTCATCCGACACTTATCTCACCCGCCTTTTTGTTGAAGCCTTTGTTAAATGATTTTGAAAACTCAGCGAATCGAATTGCGGCGATCTCCCCAGTTTCTTCCGATTTGTTTTTCTGAATCCTTAACTGAGTTTCCGGATATTTATTCTTGTTATTTAAGCATGCTCCCACAGCTTTCATGACATAAAGCCCGCTTAACCAGGCTTCATAATCAATCATATCGGCTTTTTCCTGAGTCTGTTTTTCATATTCTTTTTGATATATGTGCAGAATTTTAGGGGACATGCTCATAAACTCTGAATACGATATCCCGCATCGAATCGCCAACGGAAGATAGATTTCTCGAATCGCCTGAGTGAAACTCGTTATTCGGATTCTTTCTCTTCCGCCTCCTGATCCGGTTCCACATCCTCCTCCTGAGCTGTCTCCGTTGTCTCGTTCAGCTTCAGCATCTTCTGGAAAAAAACGGATTCTTCCACTGCTTTTGTAAACGCATTGATGATATCTGAGATTTTTCCGCCGCCGAGCACATGCTGTGTAATCAGCTGCTCGGCTTCTTCGCGGTCGCATCCTACAACTGCGCAGACAAATCCCATTGATACAAGCATCATCTGACCTTTCTGAAATGCTTCAACAACCGAAAACCCCTGCTCTTCCATTTTGGTAAAATGAGACATTGTGAGTTCCGGAACGTTATATTCTTTGTTATTGAGTTTGAATTTCATTTTTTATATCTCCTTCATCGAATTTCTTCTCATATAAATTCGGAATAATTCATATGATTACTCAAATGTTTTATTCAGCTGGAAATGCAGTCGCGGCGGCTTCATTCTCGATAGCCGTAGAAGCCGTAACGGAAATTGTCATTTCGCGTACACCGTTTACTTCTCCTTCATTCAGGTATACGACGTGCTTACCTTTCCAAGAAAACTGTCCATCTTTTCCAGACTCGTCTCCAAAATCCAGTTCGTATACGTTCTCCTTATCTTCAAGTGCTTTCAGTGCCGCGTATTTTTCTTTCGTATAGTTTGCAGTGAACGCCATTGTATCCTGCTGCTTTACGCCCGGAACAAATGTCTGAGAATCATCTTCCATATCGGTCGTCTCAATCTGTTCAGGGTCGCCGCCCAACTGAGGATAGGACTTGATCGGGCAAACTTTTGTGATTGAATTTGATGCTGCACCAATTTTCAGAAAAGTACCTATGGTGCTATAAGCCTTTACTGTACCTGCCATTTTTCATCTTCCTTTCCACCCCATAACTATCCGGGGTCAGCGACTATCTCTTCTGATAGCCGGTGCAAAATAAAAGAGATCCCTTAAGATCCCTCAGTTTCAAATTTCTTTATCTGATCTACCGATGATACTGTTCTGGTGAATCGCGCCAACATACGGTAGATGTTTGTATCTGCGGCATTTGTGACTTTTTTCGGTCCGTAGGCTCTTTTGTAGCCCATAATCCTCATGCCGTCACACGCCTTATTGATAAGCGTCTTTGCTTCTGTGATATTCTTGTTTGAGAACGCCTGTAATTCAATCATAGACGCTACAGCATTCTCTCCGTTTTCAAGGTCGACCGCCGTATCCGGATTGTCAATCTGTTCTACGCTGAGAGCCGGAAATGCGGCAGGAGTCTTCGTGCTGTCGCTCTGGACGGTTTCACAGATATCGGAAACGTATGTCTTGATGTTTGTCAACACTCGATTCGATACGTCAATCACTTCTTCCACTTCCTCTCATGTGTCTCAAATCTCCAGGATAAAACAAAATATCCGGATCTCTGATTCCTAACTTATATCTCCGATAAGTTCTCTTATCATTTAACCCAAGCATCTCGCACCACTCCGCAATGCATTTTTCCTCTCCGTGATAAACAATCCTAATATTGTTAGTCTTGTTTCTTGCTTGCTGTTTCATGGTTATAAATTCACAATTTTCCGGAGAATAATCTTTGTTGACATCCTTTCTTTCAATGCTTAGATTCTGGTTCCATCCGTTATCCACTGCCCATTTTGCAAAACTTCGGAAATCATTCTTCCATTCATCGCATACGCTAATTCCGCGTTCTCCATAAGCATAAAATCTATCGCTGCTTTCATCGTAACAACGTTTTATCATGTTTGACCATACATTATATAGCTGTTCATATTCAACAGAATCTAAACCAACTTTATTTCTTCTTTGGCACCCACATGATCGACTACTTCCAGATGTAACTCCGTCTATCCGTATATATTTAACATTTCCGCATTCGCATTGAAATTTTCCATATCTTTTTTTCTTGACTATTTTGTCTTCTCCGAGATATGTCAAACATCCAAATTTATCTCCTGTTTTTATATTCATAGTAATCCACTCCATAAACAAAGGACGTAGCATTTCGCTACGCCCATCATGCATCAATGGAGAGTGTCCGGAGCGTACCCGGACATGACTCACTCTCTATGAACCAAAAACTTCTTTTGCAATCCTTCCGACATTTTCAATCATTTCACGGCTTGCATTGTACATCGGCATTGCAGCTTCAATACCATATGTATGCGCATATTCATCGTCTCCAACTGGATACCACCATCCGTTCGGATCATCCCAGTGACCTTTTCCTGGATATGTACCGGGTCCGTATCCAAGCTCAGATGCTTTTGGGTTTTCTGTTCCGGAATATTTTATTCCAGATCCGAACTCCAAAAACAATATTGCATCGCTTTCTACCACGACGGACATATTTACAATTTTGCCTTCTGAATTATTTTCAATTCGCAAACTGCCTATTGTCTGTCCTGTATCTCTGTGTTGTATTAATATAGATTCAGCTTTTTGCAAGCCTATTTCGCATAACCGGTAAGCGAATTCCTCACATTTATCCTGTAAGCTCTTACGATACTCGCGAATGTCTTTTGCAAGCTGTCGAAAACTTCCGGATGACAAGTTCACTTTATACTTTGGCATTTTTCGCCCTCGCTTTCAGCGCAATCACCAAGGTATCCAGTCCATCCGCCGGCGGTGCAGCCACTTCATAGTCCGCCGTATTCGGGTCTGCTGATCCATCTTCCAGCAATCCAGGTTTCGTCTCATACCAAACAAGAGAAGTCTCTATAATCGGAAGAGACAAGTCTGCCGTTGATATCGACCGTGTAAAATCAATATCAACGCCGAACACTTCTCTCTGTGCAGAACCGTTTCCGGCTGACAGTGACGCTCTGAATGCGACCGGCGCACTGTACTTCATTGTATAATCTCCGGTCTCGTCTCCGTTTTCGTCCAATATCGGACTCATTCCCTCGTACAGCGCATACCACATATCGCGCTCATCTTTTTTCAAGTTTCTCATTTTATACGCTTCCCTCCACCAAAACCAAGGCGTATCCTCTGCGACTTTCGCCACGCACAATCTTCTTTACGGCTTAACCCTGCCGCCGGGAGATAATACTGATCACCTGATTTCTAAATTCCAGCCCAGGCAAATACTCCATTCAAACATTCATCCCTGCTTTTCCACGTTCGAGAAGTCCCGTTTGAAGAATGCGAGGTCTGTCCTTCTGCTCCGATCTGGTTGTAATCATACAGAGCCAAAGCATATATATTGCTTCTAAGACTTTCCAGATCATTAGAAATGTCTTTATCAGAAAACGAGGACGGGTATGATCTTCTGAGCTTAACTTCATTTATTGCATTTTTGACTTTTACTTTGATCTGTCTCTTTTGGGATTCTTCGTCTTTGATTACGCCATCATCAACAAAGTCTTCAACAATGTCCTGAACTAATTCGTCGATAGTCATATCATCACTTCCCGCTTTTCGGTCGCCCTCTTCGGCGCGGTTCATCTACGTATTTATTCGTTGTGTCGGTTCCTGTCTGCTTGTTAGCGGTTTCCGGGACTTCTTCTCCGGGATGGTAAATCACCCCATCTTTTTTTACTGTGTGTCCATAAATCATGCCTCACACCCCGATCAATTTACTTTCATTACGACAACGCTGTCCATGTTCTCGTAAGAAGGAAGTGTGATTTCAGATACAACGCAATGCGTATTTACCGGATGCTCAGTTGTGTATGTATAAATTGAAGTCCCGGTATTTACGATAGACAGATTTCCTTTGTTTCTGTCTCCGCTTCTTTCCTCCGGAGTTGTTCCGAAAACAACGTCTCCAAGCTTATTTGTGCCACCGGAAATTCCAGATACAATTCCGTCCGGGATGAATGTAGAAGCCGTTCCATCTGTTCCAACATATAGTTTATTGTATACGTAAATCGTAATCCCGTAGTTGTCCAGAAGGAATGCTTTTACATCCTTCTCTTTCAAGCTGATCCCGCCGGTATATGCCGTAATTCCAAGCACCTGCTTCTTTGTATCTTCCGCGGCAAGGAACTGTCTCCACGTTTTTCTGTTCATCGCAAATCTGTCCAGTCTTATACCGTGGTTTTCCTCCTGCTGATCCTGTGCATCGACAAGATCCTGAATCGGAGTTGCTGTTGAAGGCGCGCTCCAAAGACTTTCTCCGGAAAGCTCAATGTAGTTTGTCTTCTTATACTCAGTTCCGCTGTCGTTTGTATACTCGATTGTGTATTTATCTTTTCCATCAATCAGAACATCGATTTTCGGGATTCCGTCTGTTGGAGCCATAAGCTGCCAAATCATACGCTCCGGTACAACGTCAGCGCCAAGCACCAGTTCCATCGGATTCTTCATAATTTCCGTTAAGATCTGATTCGCATATGACGGATTGTTCGCTTCTGCATATGACGCATAATCCTGCTCTTCCTTTTCCGTTACCAGATATGACTCTCGGAAGAACGGCATCTGATTTGAGATTTCTTTAAATCCGATAGGGTCTCTAAGCGGAGCCTTTGCATCAAAGTTTGATGCTTTCAGTGCGACTGGAAGTCCGTGGCTCCCTTTTATGAACTTCAGATCAAGTCCGTTCTGTTTTCTTGTTCCAAAAAATGAGCGTCCAAGATACGGAGCGGTTCCAAGTGACTGCTGATAGTTGTCCCAAGCCGCGGAAATCGCGCGCGCCGTGAACGCATCTCTTAATGGTAATGCCATTGTGCTTTACCTCCTTTATTACTCTTCGTTAAAATTTGCCTGATTGAATTTGAATGTAATTACATCCTCGTCATCAACTGAAACTGTAAATGTGTCTGAAGATGTCACCCGGAAAACATTATCTTTTTCATATGCGATTCCTTCTTTCACAGGTGCTCCATTTTTCTTAAATGTCATTGTTGCACCGGAGTTCTTGAGCGAAAACGGGAAAAAGTATCCTTCTTGCTCATCCGGTTCAAACGCATTAAAACCTGTATATCCAGTGACATACTTAAATGTCCCTTTTACAGTCCCATCTTCAAGGACTTTCATACCGTCCTCGACCATCTCTCCAACGGTCTTACCGTATAACTCCTGACCTGCCGCCGGTATTTCTATGTCAGGAGATACTATTCCCCCGCTATTGCAGGTGCTCCGTAAAATGTGACTCTCGGAGTCGCTTTTCTTGCCGCGTCAGCGATAGTCGGAGAAAGTGTTTTTACCTTCTCCCAGTCAATTGTTCCAGAATATACATATGTTCCCGGCGCATCTCCCTGCGTAACATCAACGTCGTGCAGTAAATATCCAAGACACTCATCATCATTAGATGGGAACGGAGTCCCTGCTTTTACGATCTTGTATCCATTGCCATCCGCAGATGCCTGCATCGTCTGAGGAACCACGCACGCAGCTCCTTTATAATCAAAAAATTTGAGAATGGTTTTTTCCTGTCCGTACTCACGTACAATCGGCTTTCCCATTGATATACCTCCTTACTTATAAAAGTCCTGTGCTTTCTGAGCATCTTTATCGATGCTTCCAAAATCAAGCTTCTGAGCATTCTTGACATCTTCTGGAGTTTCATCTGGATTTCCGCCACTTCCTCCTCCGGGAGTAGGCGTGTGATCCATCAGATCTTCTTTTGCTTTTTCAGTTGCAGATTCACGCTGTTTCGAAATCAACGCAGCGAGATTTGAAGCCATCGATTTTGTTTTCTCCTCGTCGTCAGAAACGATTCCATCAATCAGATCCTTGTAGTCTTCTTCTGTAAGTCCAGATCCCACAAGGATTTTTTCTGCTTCAAGCCGGTTTGAGCGCTTTTTAAAATCAGCCTCACGGGCATTCGCATCATCGATTGCTTTCTGGACTTTTTCTGCATCCGTAAGATCTTTTTCAGCCAGCTTGTCATATTCTTCTGCTTTACGGACCAACTCGTCATAATCCGATTTTTTTGGAGCCTTTTTCTTCCAGGAATCAATATCTGCTCCGTTAATGTTAAGAATTGCTGTAATCTGATCCTCTGTCGCATCAGGAAATTGCTTTTTAATATCTTCTCTTGTCATTTTGTCTCCTTCCAGAACATACGCTTTTTTAACACGGTTCGCTCCGCTTAGTTCTTGTCCTCTTACGCTTGGACTCGCAAAATAAAAAACGGTCAAGGTCGAAATGTAACTCCGCTTGCCGTTTTCCTGTCTTTCAAATATACCGGTTTTCTCTTTTTCTTTTCTGTTCTCGGATCCTCTCGAATCCTGGTTGTTTTTTCTTCTACGTGTGGCTTATCCATCTGAATCACCACCTCCCGATGATATTACCTGCTGACTTAATTCCTGTTCCTGAATTTCTTCCGCGGTCTTATATATCGCATCAAGATATGGTTTGCTTTCAAGATATACCTTTTCAGGATCACTCCACAAACCAACTGTGCGTATTGCAATTTTAGGATGTATTCCTTTTTCAAGCAGATAAATCAACGCCTGAGACTTGACAAGCATATTGTCCGTATTATTTCGGTTGATCTTAATGTCAATATCAGAGACATTCAAGTCTTTTGATATCTGGTTCTTTGTCTTCAGAATATTGAGTGCAATCCGAAGAAATTCTTTTTCTGATCTTTTTGTGATAGGCTCGTCTATTTTTGCTCTCTGCTCAGCGAAATCCCATCCATTTCTAAGATACACAGCTTGTCCCGTATCTCCGCCAGTATTCTGTTCTCTGGACGGCATACCTTGAATGATAAGAAAATTCTTGTAAATATCATCCTTTGAAGTCTGCGTCTGCTGCTGATCCAGCTGCGCAGATACCATCGATACATCTGCCGGAAATGACGGATTTACCGTTTTTACCTTCAGGGCACCGATTTTGCACATCTTTATAAACGTATCTTCGTCGATCTCACAGTTTACAAACTTTACAAACGCCTGAACAAATTGTTCAACCCCATCAACACGGTTAGATTGAATCTTGTTCATCGCATCTGTCATTGTTATCGTCACTTCAACGTCTGATAACCTGCGAACATTATTCGGGTATTCAACGAGAAGCACTCTTCTATGTCCGTTTGCTGTATCCGAAACAATTTTACCAGACTTTATCTCAAACACACGTTTCGGAGTTGTACATAACCAGTATTCCTGATCTTTTTCGTCCCAACACTTTGAGAACGAGCAAAGAGGTTTATGCCCATGACGCGAAGAATATACTATGAAATTGTTTCGCGGATCCACGCAATCAATTCCCATCGCCGGTTCTCCCGGTTCAAGCGCGTCCCTGGGTTTGCTCCATGTTTCTCTGTATGCAGTCCCGCATGTGCTCTGCCAATCTCCGATTTCTACATCGCAAGCCTCTTTATCAAGTGACCGCATATAGTCATTCAGCTTATCAATTTCGGATGAGAGGTTTTCATTCTCATTGTCTGATTTCTTCATGCTGACATACTGGATTGGCTCTCCATATGTTTGAGCAGTCATAAACCTGACAACTTCGAGTGCATGATTTTCTACGACATCATTTTTTATTTCAGGACGCACATCTTTCACACGATAGAGGATGGGCTGATCTCCGGAAACATAATGGTAAAGATAATCGATTTCTCTTCTATTCTGGTTGTGAATATACATTGAATTTCCCATTACTCGCAAAACATTTTCTGCATTTACTTCCGGTACATTACTGTAAATTACTTTTCTCCCATACTTCCCATGGCACACATCGAGAAAAGATTTTTTGTTTTGGTGCCACAAGATTTCATCCACGTATTCACCCTCTTTCGCATAAAAATAAGCCCCATGCTGATATTGCACAGAGCTTATTTCTGTATATTACATTTTCCTCAATTATAATAATACCATCTTTTTTTATGCCTTTTATGCAAGTTTATGATTTTATGTATTTTTTTAATCGACGTGATACAACCGATTGATCCAGTCCGACTTTATCAGCAATCCATTGCTGAGACTTGCGTTCCTTTGTGTATTGCAAAATTGCCTTATCCTGTATGTCTGATACACCGGCTATCAACTCATCTATCGCAAATTTTATTCGGTTCATGCGGTCGATATCTTCTGAAATAACCTTTTCCAT